>Ga0214473_10006748_pt1 | contig 13668 bp, 11 predicted proteins | sample RVTome_7_FD_203509 | JGI IMG/M metagenome (GOLD analysis project Ga0214473, IMG submission 203509) | Soil microbial communities from uranium-contaminated site in the Upper Colorado River Basin, Wyoming, United States - RVT98D197 | ecosystem: Environmental > Terrestrial > Soil > Contaminated >... | reverse complement strand
CTAAGAGTCGCTCATCAAGGTCTTCCTGGCGGACCGGATCCGGCGCGAGCAAGGCGCTGCCCAACAAGCGGATGGAGACCGACCGCGTGCCACATCGAGGCTGCGCCGAGCGGGGAGCCCGGCGTCCACCCGGCCGGGTAAGCGTCGTGCGGGCGGCCGCCGGAAGTGACGTAGTACGTTCACGGGCAGGCGGCGGCTCATCCGCCGACCGACCAGCGCCTTGCGCTCCGGTGAGAGGCCAAAGCTCAAGAATCGCTGCTCCAGCTCAGACTGACCGGGGGTACCCCGTGCGCGCGGCGAGCCGCAGCAGCTTCACGGCGATCGTGGAACGCGAGGGCGACGGCTACGTGGCCCTGTGCCCCGAGCTGGACGTGGCGAGCCAGGGCGCCAGCGTCGACGAGGCCACCGCGAACCTCCGCGAGGCCGCCCTGCTGTTCCTGGAGAGCGCGGATGCCTCCGAGGTCGAGCAGCGCCTGCACGGCGAGGTCTTCGTCACCCGACTCGACCTCGCGCGTGGCTAGGCTCCGCGTCCTTTCCGGCCGCGAGGTTCTGCCGCATCCTCGAAACCCAGGGCTTCCGCGAGGTGCGCCGCCGCGGCAGCCACGTCGTGATGCAGCTCCGCAGCGACGCGGGCACGCGCACGCTGCCGGTCCCCGATCACCCCGAGCTGCGGGTCGGCACGCTGCGCTCGATCATCCGTCAGAGCGGGGTGCCCCGCGAGGAGTTCGAGGGGTAGCTCCGCCGGCTCTGCGCGACGCGGCTTTGAGGAGAGCCGGTCCCGTGAACGTGAGGGCGCCCGCCCTGGAGCGATGCCCCGGGGAACGGGCTCCAACTCGTCCCGCCACCCCGAGGCGCTCGCGTTCAGGATGCTCTACGCACGCCGCCTCCGGTACAGCCACAGGAGCGGCGGCAGCACGAACGCCAGCTCGAAGCCGATGCCGCACTGGGCACCGGGATCGCGCTCGCTCGTGTCCCAGGCCCGCTTGCACTCGGGAACCGCGAGATGGTCGATCGCGCCGTCGCCGTCGTTGTCGAGGCCATCGGAGCAGGCGGGATTCTCGGTGGTCCCGGCCGGCGAGAAGCAGCCCGGATCGGACGGGTAGTCGACGAGCCCGTCGCCGTCGTTGTCCTCTCCGTCGTCGCAGCGGAGCAGCCACCCGCCAGGCGTCGCGATCCCCTTCTCGGAGTCGTCGGTCGCGCTCTCGCAGCCGAGGTCCGCCCCGTAGTCCACCACGCCATCGCCGTCGTTGTCGACCCCATCGGCGCAGGCGCGCTTGCCGATCATCGAGTTCGCCGCCTCCTCGAGGGTCCGCTCCGCGTCGGGCGCCAGGAGGAAGCCATCGAGCAGGTTCTGATCGGTCACGTTGCTCACCTGCGAGACGTAGGGGCCGTGGTTCGGGTAGAGCGTCGCGAGCGTCTGCGCATCGAAGTCGAGCGTGTAGCCCCATCGGGGGCACGCGCCCGGACCGGTGTTCGTGCCGTTGTGGACCGCGGTCGGCACCTCCATCTGCGACAGACGGATCCCGCCGAGCGCGTTGCCGAAGCTGTCACGGGCGAGCACCACGGTGGGGAAGATCGAGACGGTCTCGAGCGGCGGCGCCGACGGCATCGGCGTGCCCTCCCTCACCCAGCGCACCAGGTGCTCGAGCCCGGCCGCCATTGCGTAGTGGAACGGGACCGCGCTCCCGGGCGGCATGAACCCGCAGCTGAGCGAGTCCTCCACCGCCATGCCGATGTCGCGCAGCTGCAACGGCACGCGGCTCGCGTACGACTTCCGGTCGTTGTGGGAGGTGCCAGCGACCTCCCAGGTGCGGAAGAGCGCATCGTCGGGTCGACGCACTTGCGCCTCGAGGAAGCCGCTGACGTCGTACTCGGAGAGGACCTTCCAGACCGGGACCTCGAGGTCCACGCGAACCGCGTCGCCGAGCGAGCCGTGCAGCGCGAACGCGTCGAACGCGTGCGAGAGCGGCTGGATCGCGTTCACGTACGTGGCCAGGCGGCTCGCCGACTGGGAATGCCCGGTCGCGATCACCCGCTGCGGCTCGAGGCCGCCGAGCGGATCGACGCCGACCGGCGACCGGACGGCCTGCGCGGCCTGCGAGAAGACGTCGTACGAGAGCGCGTCGTTCGTGATCGTCTCCCCCCCCGTCGCGTTCCGCTGGCTCACGTCGAGCGTCCCGTAGCGGCTGGGGTTCCAGGTCCTGAGACGATTCACACCGAGCCGCTGCGCCGAGACGCCGACCCAGGCATAGCCGGAGCGAAGGAGGTGCTGGTCGATCTGGAACCAGGTGTTCTCCATGTCCAGGCCGTTAGTGACGTTCAGCCACTCGACCACGACCACGCCGTTGAAGCGGTCGGCGGAGGCCGGCCGGCGGACGACGATCCGCGTCTTGTACGGATGGTTGCCGTCGAGGATGGTTGCCGTCGAGGTTCCCGGCGTGAGGTAGCGGTTCGCTGTGCCCGAGAGGAAGTACTCCTCCTCGACGTAGCCCTGACCCGCGAGGTCGAGCAGCGAGGCGAAGAAGATGTAGTCGCGCGACGGGTCGCCCGGCGTCGCCGCCGACGGGATCGGGCCGGTCACGACCGGGTCGGGCACCGCAGCGCCGACCGGCGTCGCGAGGACCGCGAGCCAGACGGCTCCGGCCGCCGCGATCCCGAGGCTCGCGCGTGAAGGCCCATCGAAGAAGGAGCTGCGCATGATCATCCTCCAAACGTCATCTTGCGTGTGCTGAGCCTCGTCACACCCGTCTCCCGTGCGCCCTCCGACAGCCCCCGCCCACCAACGCCGACGGCCACGCGCCCGGGATGCCCTGCGCGCGCCGCCTCCGCTGCAGCCACAGGAGCGGCGGGAGCACAAACGCGAGCTCGAAGCCGAGGCCGCAGGCGGGCACGGTCCGGATCGCGTCGCAGCCCTCGAAGGGCGTCCCGTCGAGCAGTCTGCCGGTCAGACAGGCTTCGCCGTCTCCGACGGCGATGCCGCTCTCCTCGGTGCGGTGGTGGGAGAGGAGATCCACGTAGCCATCGGCGTTCAGGTCATCGAGATGCGCGCAGTTCCGGTGGCTGGTTGCGGCTTCGAAGGGTCCGAACGCGAGCGTCGCCGCATCGACGGCGCCGACGTCGAAGCTGGCGGAGCCGAGGATCGCGACGGGAATCACCGCACGGGTGAACGGATCGATGCGATTGACCTCGCTCCCCGGCTTGATGTCGATCTCGAGCGGGAGCGGCTCGGGCCCTGCGATCGCGAGCGAGTGATCGCTGCCCGCTGCGATGGCGCTGGCGCCTCCGGCGCTGCCGTCCACGGCGGGGGGCGGCGTCGCCTGCCCGTAGGAGTCCCTGCCCCAGCAGACGACCGCGCCGATCCCGACCTGGATTGCGCAGCTATGCCAGTTGCCCCCCGCGACCGCTCGGGCACGACCCGCGCTGCCGTTCACGGCAGGTGGTGGAGTCGCCTGACCGTCGCGGTCGTCCCCCCAGCAGACGACTGCGCGGGTGCCGGCCTGGATCGCACAGTCGTGGAAGCTGCCCGCGGCGATCGCGATCGCCCGGCCGCCGACGCCATTCACGGACGCGGGAGCGGGTTGCACGTAGCCCCAGCAGACGACCGCGCCGCTGCCGGCCTGGATCGCGCAGCTGTGGGCACCGCCCGCCGCGATCGCCCGGGCACGGCCCCCGCTTCCATTCACCGCGGCGGGCGGCGACGCCTGCCCCCAGAAGTTGGCGCCCCAGCAGACGACGGCGTCGCTGCCGGCCTGGATCGCGCAGCTGTGGAATGCGCCCGACGCAAGCGCCGTCGCCGTGCCTCCGGTGCCGTCCACCGACGGAGGGGGAGTCGTCGAGCCGGAGGAGTTCCTGCCCCAGCAGACGACTGCACCGCTGCCGGCCTGGATCGCACAGCTGTGGGCGGTGCCGGTCGCAACCGCCAATGCGGCTCCGGCGCTGCCGTCCACCGACGGGGGCGGCGCCGCCTCCCCGTAGTCGTTACTGCCCCAGCAGACGACCGCGCCGGTGCCGGCCTGGACCGCACAGCTGTGACCATCCTCGGGGGCGTTGCCGCCGGCGCTGATCGCGAGCGCAACGCCGGCGCGGCCATCCACGGAGGGGGGCGGTATCGTCTGCCCGCCGTAGGGGCGACCCCAGCAGACGACCGCTCCCCCGCCTTCCTGGATCGCGCAGGCGAAGCCGTCGGTCAACGCGATCGCCGAGGCGGCGCCGTATCTACCGTCCAGCGAGGAAGGGGGAGTCGTCGAGCCGGAGTAGCTGCTGCCCCAGCAGACGACTGCTCCGGTGCCGGCCTGGATCGCACAGCTTTGGGCGTCGCCCGCCGCAATCGCCTCCGCGGAGCCTGCGGTTCCATCGACGGACGAGGGGGGTGTCGCCTGCCCGGAGCCGTCGCTGCCCCAGCAGACGACCGCCCCGGTGCCGGTCTGGATCGCACAACTGTGGTTTCCGCCGGCCGCGATCGCCGTCGCAGTGCCGGCGCTTCCGTTCACGGACGAGGGCGGTGCCGCCTCGCCGCTGCCGTTGTAGCCCCAGCAGACGACCGCCCCGGTGCCGGCCTGGATCGCACAACTGTGGTTTCCGCCGGCCGCGATCGCCGTGGCCCCCCCCGCGACGCTGCCGTTCACAGCGGGAGGTGGCGTGGCCTGGAAGTAGTTGGTCAAGCCCCAGCAGACGACCGCGCCGGAGCGGGCCCGGATCGCGCAGCTGTGGGCGTCGCCCGCCGCGACAGCCGTCGCACGACCGGAGATTCCGTTCACGGAGGGCGGCGGCGTCGCCTGCCGATACGGAAAATCGTTGCCCCCAGCAGACGACCGCGCCGCTGCCGGCCTGGACGGCACAGCTGTGGTAGCCGCCCGCCGCGATCGCCGTCGCGGCGCCGCCGGTGCCATTGACCGACGGAGGCGGCGTCGCCTCCCCGAAGAACTCGTTGGGCCCCCAGCAGACGACCGCGCCGGTTGCCGCCTCGATCGCGCAGATGTGGTCGCCGCCCCCGTCGATCGCCGAGGCGGCGAGGTCCGGGCCAGCCCCGGCCCCCCAGCCCACCACGGGCCCCGCGCCGAGAGCGGCGCTGGCTGCCAGGACCGCGAAGGAGAGGCTCACGACGACGGCAAACGCCGTCCGTGCGATCGACGCCGCGTTCCGCATGGCTCTCTTCCTCCGTTGGATGGACCTGGACTTGCCGCGTTCGAGAAGAGCAGGGCGAGCCGGGTGCCCGCGCCGAGGAGGGCGAGCGCGGTCGCCACCGGCCAGGTCGCATCGACCCGAAAGGCCCGGAGAGACCACCCGAACGCCTCCTCTGCACCGGTAGGTCGTGGAAGCGCTCGGGATCGGATCAGGGGCAAAGCCCTACGGGCCGGCTCCGCGGGCGATCTGGGGCTCCGGGAGACTGGCGACGGTTCATCGGGCGCCTACCGCACCGGAACCGATGACCAGGAACAGGCAGGCAGTCTCCGCCGTAGGCGGGCGCTGGGCAGGTTCGCGCGCTCGATGGCCCCAAGGGCGAGCGTCGCGAAGCCGGCGGGATCAGCCCGTCGCGCCGCGAGCCCCGACCCCGCGCTCCGACCGAGGGCTACCCCAGGTTCAGCAGCAGGTGCTCCGAGAGGTTCCCGACGAGATCCGTGATGATGTGCCGCCGGGTGAACCCCCAGCGGCCGTCGATCTTCTCGAACTCGTCGTGGTAGCGGCCCGCGATGATCGGCTGGAGCGGGAGCGTCTCGGTCCGCATCAGCACCGTGAAGTAGCAGCGGGTCCGCGCCGTGCGCCCGGAGGGGTCGAGATGGATCTGGAGGTTGGTGGTGACGTGCTTCGTGTGCAGCGTGTGGCCCGTCGGCGAGTGCGGGTCCGCGTAGACGCGGGTCCACTCGGCGTACATCTTCGTCGCGGCCGCGCTGCCGCGGGTCTCCCCGCGCTGCGCCGGATCGGTCGTGATGACCGCGCGCTCGAAGAGCGCTCCCACGCCGGCGAAGTCGCCGAGGTCGATGCGCTCGGCGTAGGTGTAGACGAGGTTCGCGATCTCCACGGGGTCGCTCATGGGATCGGATTCGCTACGCGAGCGCGGCGCGGAGCCAGCCGAACATGGTCTTGTACATGCCCTCGAGCATCGCCACGGCCTGGGCCTCCGGGATGCCCTTTGGGGTGAGCTCGCAGCTCCACTCGAGCTCGCACCCGCCCGGGCCCGTCTCGCGCAGCTTCATCGTCGCGCGGTAGTCGGACACCGGGAACGGGATGTTCTCCGGGATCGTGTAGCTGAGCGTCCGCGTCTTTGTGTCGAGCGACTCGAGGCGCTCGTGGATCGGCGGATTGTCGCCGGCGTACATCACGCGGACCATGCCGGGACCCTTTCCGCGGACCTCGGACTTCGCGAGCCCCTGGAACCAGCTCACGTTCCCGAAGTCCGAGATCAGATCCCACACCTTCCCGACCGGAAATGCGAGGCTCTCCTTCACCGTCACGCGCGCCATCGATCCCTCCTCTTGGGGGGCCGGGGAATCCGGCCCGGGGCGGGCGACGAGGATCCCACCCACGGCGCCCGGATTCAAGCCCGGCCCGATGGACTTCGCTCGCCTGCGGCTCGCTGCGCGCTCCGCTTGCCCGATGGACTTCGCTCGCCTGCGGCTCGCTGCGCGCGCCTCCGGCGCTTGCCGGGGTCGGGCTACTCGCCGATCACGCCGTCGCTCCGGAGCGCCTCGATCTCGGAGCGTGGCAGGCCGCACTCGAGCAGGACCTCGTCGGTGTGCTCGCCGTGGAGCGGCGGCCTGCGTTCGATCCGCCCCGGGGACCGCGAGAGCTTCACTGGCAGCCCCGTCGTCCGGAACACGCCGACTTCGGGATGCGGGAGCTCGACGAGCATCCGGCGCGCGAGCACCTGGGGGTCGCGAAACACCTCGGCCACGTCGAGGACGGGCCCGGCCGGAACCCCGGCGGCGTTCAGCACCAGGACCCAGTGCTCGACCGACCGCCCCGCGAGGGCGGTCTCGATCTCCCCGCTGAGCGCGTCCCGGTTCCGCACGCGCGCGAGAGCGTCGCCGAAGCGCGCATCGGCGAGCCACTCCGGGTGCCCGAGCGCCCCTGCCAGGCGTTCCCAGATGGCGTCGCTTCCGGCCGCGACGTTCAGCCAGCGGTCGCCTACGCGGAAGCGCCCGTAGGGGGAGGAGAGCGGATGGTGCTGCCCGGCGGGCCCCGGCGCGGCGCCCGTCTCGAAGTGCATCCCGGCGCCCCACGAGAGCACGCCCACCATCGCCTCGAGGAGCGATGTGTGAACGACCTGCCCCTGCCCGCTGCGCTCGCGCTCGAGCAGCGCGAGCAGGATCCCCTGCACCGCGAAGATCCCCGCCAGCAGGTCGGCGATCGCGATCCCGGCCCGGGTGGGTCCGCTCTCGGCGGTGCCCGTGAGGCTCATGAACCCGCTCATCCCCTGCGCGATCTGGTCGAAGCCGGGGCGGTCGCGATAGGGACCGTCGGCGCCGAAGCCCGAGATCCCGCACACGACGAGTCGCGGGAAGCGCGAGCGCAGCGCCTCGTGGGCGAGGCCGAGCGCCTCCATCACTCCCGGTCGGAAGTTCTCGACGATCACGTCGAAGCGCGGCAGGATCCGCAGCAGCAGCTCGCGGCCGGGAGCGCTCCCGAGATCGAGCACGAGCGAGCGCTTGCCGCGATTGCTCGACAGGAAGAAGTAGTTGTCCCGCGTGGCTCCGGGCGCCCGGAACTCGCGCCCGCGCGGCGACTCGACCTTCACGACGTCCGCGCCGTGGTCGCCGAGCAGCATCGTGCAGAAGGGTCCCGCGAGGTAGCGCGTGAGGTCGAGGACGCGGACTCCCGCCAGGGTAGCTGCGCCGCCGAAGCCGGCCGACACGCGGGATCCTAGCGGCCCCGAAAGGCGGGCGGGCGCTTCTCGAGGAAGGCGCGCATGCCCTCGCCGTAGTCCTCGCTCTCGAGGCATGCGCGCACGCTCGCGTGGGCCCCGGCGAGATCGCGGTGCGCGGGATCCTTCCCGAGCTCGGCCGCGATCTTCTTCACGCTGCGCACGGTCAGCGGCGCGTTCTCCGCGATGCGCGCCGCCGTCTCGCGGACCCAGGGCAGGAGCTCCCCACGCGGGAGCACGCGGCTCACGAGGCCCATCTGGAGCACCTCCTGCGCCGAGAAGCGCCGGGCCGTGAAGAAGAGCTCCTTCGCGGCGGAGGTCCCCACCACGCGGATCAGCGTCTCGAGCCCGCCGACCGCGTACCCGATGCCGAGACGCGCGGCGGGAATCGCGAAGATCGCCTCCTCGCTCGCATAGCGGAGGTCGGCGGTGAGTGACATCGCGATGCCGCCACCGATGCAGTAGCCCTGGATCATCGCCAGCACGGGCTTCGGGATCGCCGCGAGCGCGAGGAAGGCCTGCGCGTTGCGGCTCTCGTAGCGGGCCGCGGCCTCGCCGGTGCGCTGCTCCGCGAACTCCGAGATGTCGGCGCCCGAGACGAAGGCCTCGTCACCCGCGCCGCGCAGCACGACCACGCGGACGGCGGGATCCGCGGCGAGCCGCTCGGCGGCCTTCGGGAGCTCCTCCCACATCTCGACGGAGATCGCGTTGTGGCGCTCCGGATGGTCGAAGACGAGCCAGCCGATCCCGCCGTCGACGTCGACCCGGATGCGCCCACCCACCCGGCGCAGTCTACCATCGGTGCGTGGAAGCGCTGGAGGGGCGACGCCCCCGGATGGCGATCGCGTGGCTCGCGGCCCTGCTTGCGGCGGGCGCCGCCGCGCGCCTGCACGGGCTCGGTCGCAGCCTGTGGCTCGACGAGGCGTGGGTCGCGAACTCGGTGCTCGCGCCGGGTCTCGCCGAGATGCTGCGCTACGAGGCGTGGCTCCAGACGAGCCCCCCGCTCTTCCTGCTGCTCGTGCGCGGGGTCGTGGCGATCGCGGGGGAAGCGAACCTGGCCTTCCGCCTCGTTCCGGCCTTCTTCTCGCTGGCCTCCCTGACGCTCTTCGCGGCGCTCGCCTGGCGCTGGCTGCGGCCGCCCTGCGCTCTCGCCGCACTGGCCCTCTTCGCGCTCTCGCCGCGCGGGGCGCTCGCCGGCGCCTCGCTCAAGCCCTATGCGTCCGACGCCTTCTGCTCGCTCGCACTCCTCGCGACCGGCGCGGCGTACCTCGCCGCCCCGAGCAGACGGCGGCTTGCGGCGGCCCTCGCGGCTGCGGCGCTCCTCGCCCCCCTGTCCTTCTCGGCGCCCTTCTTCCTCCCGGCACTCCTGCTCGCGGCCCTCGTGCGCCCGGCTCGCGGCCGGCGCGCGCCCGCGACCCACGCCGTCGCGATCCTGGCGACAGGGGCCGTCGCAGCGGTCGCACTCCACGTGCTGTGCATCCTTCCCAACCGCGAGGCGAGCCTGCTCGAGTACTTTCGCAACGGCTATTTCCCCGGCGGGGGGCCGGCGGCGCTCCTCGTCTGGATCGGCGGGAGGCTGCGGGTCCTCTCGAGCTTCGCGCCGGGCGTCGACCGCGCGGGGCCGGGCGAGCTCGCCGTGGTCGCGCTCGCGCTCGTCGGCATCGGCGACCTCGTGCGCCGCGGCGCCGCCGGCGACGCGACGGCGCTCGCGCGCGGGACGCTCCTCGCGGCGCCGCTCGCGGCGACGCTCGCGGCGAACCTCGCCGGCGCCTTCCCGATCGCGCGCGGCAACGAGCGCGTCCTCGCGTTCCTCTTCCCGGTGCTGGCGCTCGCCATCGGGGCGGGTATCGAGTCGCTCGCGAGGGGCGCGGCGAGGCTCTTGACGCGATCTCCCGCCCCCGAGACCCGCCGGAGGGCCGAGGCGCTGGCCTGGATCGCATTCGCCGCCATCCTCGCGGGAATCGGCCTCGCGGCGTCGCGCGGTGGGCTGCGCGGGCTCGCCCTGCGCCCGCCCGAAGAGGACGCCGAAGGCGCCGTCGCCTACCTCGCGCGCGAGGTCGCGAAGACGGACCTGCTCTACGTCCACAGCAGCATGCGCGAGAGCTTCGCGCTCTACGCGAGGCGCACGCCCCCCGCCACCGAGCGCAGGGTGCAGGGCGAGGTGGACTGGCCGTGCTGTCCCCGCGGCGGTCGCTGGCGGCGGGACGAGGACCCCGCGGAGGCGATGCCCCGCGAGCTAGCGCGGATCTCCGCTGCGGGCGCGGCGGGCCGGCACCTGTGGGTGCTCGTCACCGATCGCGAGAGCCACTTCCGGCAGCGGGGCCGGCGCTCGCCCGCCGTGCTCGAGCGCTGGCTTGTGGAGCTCGGCTGCCGGCGAGCGGCGACGACCGGCTTCCGCGGCGTGCGCGTCGACCGCTACGAGTGCGCGGCGGGTCCCGGGGTATGATCGGGGCGGAGGGATCGCGATGAACGGCGCCCCCGACTTCGAGACCCATGCGGTGACGAACCAGCCGCCGCCCTTCGAGGATGTGAATCTCTTCGACGGCGACGCGGCGCTGCGCGAGGGCCTCCCGCGCGAGGGCGCGGGATGGGCCACCGACGCGATCCGACGCTACGGCGCGCTCGCGGGAAGCCACGAGCTCCTCGCGCACGGGGCGCTGGCGAACGCCCACCCGCCGGAGCTCCGCAGCCACGATCGCTTCGGCCACCGCATCGACGAGGTGGAGTTCCACCCGTCGTGGCACTTTGTGATGCGCACCGCGATGGCGCACGAGCTGCACAACCTCGCGTGGCGCGCGCGACGTCCGGGCGCGCACGTGGCCCGGGCGGCGCTGCTCTTCCTGCACGCGCAGGCCGAGGCGGGCTCCTGCTGCCCGCTCACGATGACCTTCGCCTGCGTGCCGGCGCTGCGCCAGCAGCCGGAGGTGTTCGCGGAGTGGGAGCCTCGGCTTCTCGGGACGGAGTACGACCCGCGCATGCGTCCCGCCGCCGAGAAGCGCTCCGCCCTCGTCGGCATGGCGATGACGGAGAAGCAGGGCGGCAGCGACGTGCGGGCGAACAGCACGCGGGCGCGCCCGCTCGGCCGCGAGGGCCCCGGAGAGGCCTACGAGCTCGTCGGGCACAAGTGGTTCTGCTCCGCGCCGAATTGCGATGCCTTCCTCAGCCTCGCGCGCACGGAGCGCGGAATCTCCTGCTTCCTCGTGCCGCGCTGGCGGCCCGACGGGTCGCGCAATCCCTTCCGGATCCAGCGCCTCAAGGACAAGCTCGGGAACCGCTCGAACGCGTCGGCGGAGCTCGAGTACGCCGGGACCTTCGCGCGGATGATCGGTGAGGACGGGCGCGGCATCCGCACCATCCTCGAGATGGTGCACCATACGCGGCTCGACTGCGTGACCGCGAGCGCCGGACTGATGCGCCAGGCGGTGGCCCAGGCGCTCCACCACACGGCCCACCGCACCGCCTTCGGGCGCAAGCTCCGCGACCAGCCGCTAATGCGCAACGTGCTCGCCGACCTCGCGATCGAGTCGGAGGCGGCGACGGCGCTGGCACTTCGGCTCTCGCGCGCCTTCGACGCTTCGGCCGAAGACGAGGCCGAGCGGGCCTTCGCGCGCATCGCCACAGCGGTGGCCAAGTACCAGGTGTGCAAGCGCGCACCCGCGCTCGTCGCGGAGGCCATGGAGTGCCTCGGCGGCAACGGGTACGTCGAGGAGTCGCCGCTGCCCCGCCTCTACCGGGAGGCGCCCGTGAACGCGATCTGGGAGGGCTCCGGGAACGTGGTCTGCCTCGACGTGCTGCGCGCGAGCGTCCGGGAGCCGGCGAGCGTGCCCGCGCTCCTCGCCGAGCTGCGGATCGCGCGCGGAGCCGACCGGCGCCTCGACGCCTGGGTCGACGCCCTCGAGGTCGAGCTCGCGCGCCCCGAGGACGCCGAGGCGCGGGCACGGCGCAGCGTGGAGCGCCTCGCGCTCGCGCTCCAGGCCGCGTTGCTCGTGCGCTTTGCACCTCCCGCCGTGGCCGATGCGTTCTGCGCGAGCCGCCTCGGGGACGGGGGCCTGGGCTTCGGAACCCTTCCGCCGTCGGTCGACCCCGGCCCGATCCTCGATCGCAGCGCCCCGGCTTGACCCGGAGCCTGGACTGACAGTATTGTCATAGACTGACATGACCGTCAGGACCCGGGCCGCCACCGCCCCGCGCCGCCGGGACTCGGCCGCCGAGCGCAGCCGCGCCCAGACCCGCTCCCGCCTGCTCGCGGCGGGTCGCTCGCTCTTCGCCGAGCGGGGCCTGCACGGCGTCACCACCCACGACATCGCCGAGCGGGCGGGGGTCGCGGCCGGCACCTTCTACCTGCACTTCCGCGACAAGCGCGAACTCCTGCGGGTGATCGCCGGCGAGACGATCTCGCTGCTGCGCGATCGGCTCGACCGGGCGACGCGAGCGGCGCGGGGATCGCGCGAGGGTGTGCCGGCCTTCTCCGAGGCCCTGCTCGCCTTCGCCGAAGAGCACCGGGAGAGCGTCCGGATCCTCTTCAGCCGCGACGGGGACGCCGCAGAGCTCCAGGCCGACGTGCTCTCCGAGCTCGCGGGCTCGCTCGCCGAGGCGCGCCGCCAGCGCATCGCCAGCCGCGAGCTCGCCGCGGAGCTCGACCCGGACGTCCTCTCCCAGGCCCTCGTCGGCATGCTGGCCCGCGTCGTCGCCTGGTGGGTGGAGGATCCCCGGCGCGCTCTGCGCGAGACCGTCGCCCGCACCCTGACCCGCATCCAGCTCTCGGGGACGCACCCCGTCCCGCGAGACGCGGAGGAGTGAGCATGGCCGACCACATCACGCACGACCCGATCTACGACACCGTCGATCGCGACGACTTCGCCTCGATGATCGAGGTCGGTCGTTATGCGGAGCGGAGCAGCGCCTTCGATTCGATCATCTCGGCGACCGAGGACCATTTCTGGGATCCGCAGGACCCCCGCTACGTCGACTTCTCGCAGGACTTCGACCTCGAGGAGGAGACGATCCTTCCACGCGAGATGGTGGTCGAGCTGCACAGCGCCGTCGCCGATCGCCTCGACGAGCGCCAGAAGATCCGCCTCGCGAACCAGAACGCGCGCTTCATGATCTCGAGCATCCTGCACGGCGAGCAGGGCGCGCTCTCGCTCTCGGCGAGCCTGTGCCAGATCCTGCGCGAGCCCGGAGCGCAGGAGTACGCCGCGAACCAGGCCCGCGAGGAGGCGCGCCACGTGACGGCCTTCTCGCGCTACGTCGCGAGGCGCTGGGGCACGCCGCTGCGCTCGGGCCCCACCCTCGCGACCCTGCTCGACGAGGTCGTGCGCGCGCCGGAGGTCTACAAGAAGCTCGTCGGGATGCAGATGCTGATCGAGGGGCTCGCGATGGGCGCCTTCGCGACCCTCAACGTGCGCAGCCGAGACCCCCTGCTGCGCCGCGTCGTCCAGCTCGTGATGTCGGACGAGGCCTTCCACCACAAGTTCGGGAAGATCTGGGCCGAGCGCACCGTCCCGAAGCTCACCGAGGAGGAGCACGCGAAGGTCGAGGACTGGGCCGCGCGCTGCTTCCAGACCCTGCTCTTCAACCTGGTAAACTCCGAACAGAAGCAGGAGATCTACCGCGAGTTCGGACTCGACTGGCGCTGGGTGCGCAGCGCGGTGATGGAGGCCTTCGGCGACGCCGACCGGCGCGACAACCTGCGCCAGCAGACGAACATCTTCCGCGTGCTGGTGAAGACGCTGCTCAAGGCCGGGATCATCACCGAGCGGACGCGCCCGATCTACGCGACCTGGGTCGACCTCGACGAGCTCCGC
>Ga0214473_10006747_pt1 | contig 13669 bp, 13 predicted proteins | sample RVTome_7_FD_203509 | JGI IMG/M metagenome (GOLD analysis project Ga0214473, IMG submission 203509) | Soil microbial communities from uranium-contaminated site in the Upper Colorado River Basin, Wyoming, United States - RVT98D197 | ecosystem: Environmental > Terrestrial > Soil > Contaminated >... | reverse complement strand
AGTGTCTGGAACGGGTCCGCGCCGGGGAGACGGCCGAAGACGATCTGTCCATCTGCGACCGGTTGGACCCGCCGCTCGAGGAATACGCTCCCGGGCACTTCGCGGCGTGCCACTACCAGAAGGCCCGGCGGCTGGGGGGGCGCGGATGAACGGCGGAAACGGGGCGCTCCTCTCCCTGGAGAACCTCTACAAGCACTTCCCGGTGAGGCGTTCGTTTTTCTCCCGTGAGATGCTCAGCGTGCATGCGATCGACGGGGTGTCGCTCGACGTCCCGCAGGGGAAGACCGTCGGGCTGGTAGGGGAGTCGGGTTGCGGAAAAACGACCCTGGGACGCGTGGTGTTACGGCTGATTCCCCCCGACGCGGGGAGAGTCCGGTTCGAGGGCAGGGACATCACCCACCTGTCCGGCGAAGAGCTGCGCAGCGTCCGAAGAAGGATGCAGATCATCTTCCAGGACCCGTACTCCTCGCTCAACCCGCGGATGCGGGTGAGCGACATCGTGGGAGAGGGGTGGATTGTCCACGGGATGGGGAACCGGCGGGAAATCCGGGAAAAGGCGGCGCGGCTGCTATTGCGCGTCGGGCTTTCGGCCGACGCGGCCGACAAGTACCCCCACGAGTTCTCCGGCGGCCAGCGGCAGCGCATCGGGATCGCGCGGGCGATCGCCCTGTCGCCGAGGCTCGTCGTGGCGGACGAGCCGGTGTCCGCGCTCGACGTCTCCGTCCAGGCGCAGATATTGAACCTGCTGAAGGACATCCAGGAAGAGTACGGGATGGCCTACCTGTTCGTCTCCCACGACCTTCGGGTGATCCGCCACATGAGCGACACCGTGGCCGTGATGTACCTGGGGAAGCTGATGGAAGTCTCCCCGGCGGAGGAGCTTTTCCTCACACCGCTCCACCCTTACACGCGCAGCCTCCTGGCGGCAGTCCCGATGCTCGGTGGGGCGCCGCAGGAGAAGATCGTGCTGCGCGGGGAGATCCCGAGTCCGCTTGCCCCTCCCTCCGGCTGTCGGTTCCACACCCGATGCTTCATGGCGCAGAAGGTCTGCGAGGAGGTCTGCCCCCTCTTCATCGAATCCGTCCCCGGCCGCTTCACCGCCTGCCACTTCGTCTAGGCCGCCTCCCCCCGGTGACTTGCCCGAATCCTGCATTCCCCCGCCATCGAAATCGCGGTAAAATGTAGGGAAATCAAATCATCGGGAGGTGCTTTATGGAATCGAGGGAAAATGGCGTGATCGCGGGCACTCTCCTGTTGGCGGCGGGGGCGCTTCTCGGTGCCTGCGTCGCGCTCCTGCTGGCGCCGCAGTCCGGAAAGGATACGCGTAAATACATCGTCCGTTATGCGAAAAAGGCGGGGCGCAAGGCGGAAGGGGTCGTCGAGGAATTCGCCGACGCCGTTTCCGGGATGGTCGATGCCGTGGGAGACAAGGCCGAGAACATCCTCGGCATGGGGAAGGACCTTGCCCACGATGCGAAGAAGGAACTGATCGGAGCCATCGAGGAAGGGCAAAAGAGGCTCGAAATGCAGAAGGCGAGGCTCGAAAAACTGATCGCTTAATGCCTCAGGCGAACGAGCGCCCGGAAACCGAGTTCGATTTCAGGAAGTCGTGCCGGCAGTACGGGCAGAACTTCCACTCCGGGGAGACCATCCTCTGGCAGGCGGGACAGGTGGCTTGCAGGGAGTGGCCGCACCCGGGGCACAGGACGAACCCCGCACCCAGTGCCTGGTTGCACGACGGGCAGGTCGTACCGAAATCCTCTTCGGTTTCCACCACCCGGTACATTTCCTCAAGCGTTGTGATCCCCGCATTCACTTTCTCCAGTGCGGCGCGCGCCAGGGTGATCATCCCCGACGCGATGGCTTGCTGCCGGATGTCCGTTTCGGAGGCATTGGTGACCACGAGGTCCCGGATCTGCTGGGTGAACGGGAGGATCTCGAAGACGCCGGTCCGCCCGCGGTATCCCGTCCCTCTGCATGCGGGGCACCCCTCTCCGCGATAGAAGGCAACCTCCCTCTTTTTCCGCTTGAATCCGATCCGGTCCAGTTCGTGCTCCGGCGCGTCATACCGGACGCGGCACTTCGTGCAGATGACCCGCACCAGCCGTTGGGCCAGGATGCAATTGATCGTCGAGGCGACGAGGTAGGAGGGGCACCCCAGGTTCCGCAGCCGCGTGATCGTGGCCGCAGCGCTGTTGGTGTGGATCGTCGAGAAGACCAGGTGGCCTGTCAGGGCGGCCTGCATCGCGATGGTGACCGTTTCCAGGTCGCGCATCTCACCGAGCATGATGATGTCCGGGTCCTGCCGGAGCATCGCCCGCAGGGTCGATGCGAAGGTCATCCCGATCTTGTCCTGGATCGCCACCTGGTTGATCCCCCCGATCTCGTACTCGACCGGGTCCTCGATCGTCGTGATGTTCCGATCCATGCTCTTGATCCGGTTGAGGATGCTGTAGAGGGTGGTCGTCTTTCCCGAGCCGGTTGGCCCGGTGACGAGCAGGATCCCCTGCGGCCGGCGGATCAGCACATCCATCTGGGCCATTTCCTCGAGAGCCATCCCCATCCCCTCCAGGGGGATCTGGGAGTTGGCGGAGTCGAGGATCCGGACGACCACCTTTTCCCCGAAAGAGGCCGGCATCGTGGACACCCGGAGGTCGAGGGTCTTCAATCCCACGCGGACCCCGATCCGCCCGTCCTGCGGGAGGCGCTTCTCCGCGATGTCCATCTTTGCCATGATCTTGATCCGCGAGATGATCGCGCCCTGCACCCATTTTGGAAGCTCCAGCGATTTCCGAAGGAGCCCGTCGATGCGGTTCCGGATCTGGAGGTTGGTCTTGGTCGGCTCGACGTGGATGTCGGAGGCGCCATGCTCGACCGCCTCGGCGACGATCAGGTTTACCATCCGGATGATGGGAGCCGCCTCGCTCTTCTTCCGGAGGTCCTCGGCGTCCCCCCGCTCGCCCTCCCTCTTGTCCTGTACGACCTCGACGGAGCACTCCTCCGCGATGTCCTTTACGATGGTGTTCAGCGACGAACCGAGGTGATAGTGCTGGTCGATCCCCCAGAGGAGATCGCTGCGGGTCGCGATGGCGGGCTGGATGGTGTACCCCGAGGCGAACCGGACGTCCTCGAACGCCTCGAAGCTCAGGGGATCCGCCATGGCGAGATGGAGGTCCTTCTGCTCGATCGAGATCGGGAGGATCAGGTGCTTCCGGGCCACCTTTTCGGTGATCAAATCGATGGCCTGGGGCTCCACGGGGGTCTGCTTCAGCTCGACGAAGGGAATCCCGAGCTGGATCGAGAGGGCCTGGGCGATCTCCTCCTCGGTGGCCATCCCCAGATTGACGATCACCTCCCCCAGCCTGCCCCGCTTGGACCGCTGCTCGATGAGGGCCCGCGTCAGGCTCTCCTCCGACAGAAGGCCCGTTTCCACGAGCAGTTCTCCCAGCCTTTTTTTCACCATTCAGGAACCCTTTCTCATCCGACGCTGGCATTTTAACAGATAAAGATCGATTCCGGTCGATAATTTGCGGCGAAACCACTCTTCTCTTCAGGCATCGTAAAAACGAAAGGAGGGGAAGGGTATGCCCAGAGCGAGCAGGCCGGTGAGGTGCCCCAGATGCAACGGAGTGATGGTGTACGAACGGTTCCAGGACATGCTGGATCTCTTCTACGCCTGGAGGTGCCTGAATTGCGGCGAGATCGTGGATCCCGTGGTGGCCAGGAACCGGGGGATGGACAAGAAGACCAAGAAGAGGGCGGCGGGCTGAAATACCAGCAACTATCCGATTTTGATGCAATTTCCACGCGTTGACACCATCCAGTTTTTCGTGCTAGGGTAACCCACTGGTTTTTTCGGCTTGGGAGGCCAGGGGATTGGTGCGCGAACGGCATATGTTCTCGTTGCGGATCGGTTACGGGGAGCGCGCCCGCGAGTTCCGCATCGGGCGAACCGGCTTATTGACGTCCGTAGCGACTCTGGCACTCGTGTTTTTCGCCGCCACCCATCTTCTCTACGATTACCGGGAGAACCTTTCGAAACTCAGGGACTTGCGGGTCCTACGCCAGCGCGTCAGCGAGCAGAATCTCACCTTGTACAACCTGCACTCGAAGTTCGAGAGCCTGGAAACCGAGGTGGAGCGGCTCCGGGCACTTGACGCGCGCGTGAGGTCGCTGGTTCGCATCAACCAGTCGATGCGTCCCGGCGGCGGAGGGAAGACGGGCCGGCTGACCGGCATCGGGGGGATGGAGACCCAGGAAGACGCGGCGACGGCCCGGCTCGACCGTCTTCTCGACCTGCGATTCGAACAACTGAGGAAGGACGTCCTGGTGGACGTCAAGGACTTGGAGGCCCTCCGCGAGGAGCTGGACAGCCGCCGGATCGTTCTGGAGAGCATCCCTGCCCTCTGGCCGGTACGGGGGATCCTGTCCTCGGCCTTCGGAGTCCGGACCTCCCCCTTTACGGACACCCCGGTGTTCCATCACGGGCTGGATATCATCGCCCGGCCCGGCGTTCCGGTGAGGGCGGCGGCTGCGGGAAAAGTGGTGCGGAGCGGATACGAATCACTTTTCGGAAACGTCGTCGTTCTCGAGCACGGCTACGGTTACCGGACGCTTTACGCGCACCTGGGAAAGCGGCTGGCGGCGGCGGGCGACATCGTGCAGAAAGGGGATCCCGTCGGCACGGTGGGGGAGACGGGCCGGACCACCGGCGCCCATCTCCATTACGAAGTCCACGTGAACGGCCTCGCGGTGAATCCGTTCCGCTTTCTCAATTAGCGGGCGGGGACACTCCTCTCCCGAAGCGGCGGGGGACACTCCTCTCCCGCATCCCGGAGATGAAACAGGAATGTCCCCCTGGGGAGATGTCCCCGGAGACGGGTTCGCGCCCCGGGGGGAGTCGCCCCGCAGGGGCCTTTTTTTTAGGGACGGTCCTGGACTTTACTTTTTGATGCCTGCGAAAGCCCAGGGACGTTCTTGAACTTTCGGTTTGGAGATTGCTGGAAAGTTCAAGAACGTCCCTGGCTAAAAGTAAAGTCCAGGACCGTCCCGGTTTTTTTATCGTAGAATGACGGAAGCGGGATAACTACCTTATGATCGGGAACCTCCTGAAGAAGATGTTCGGCACGCAGAACGAGCGCGTGCTGGAGCGGGTCGGACCCCTCGTCGCCAGGGTCAACGCGCTGGAACCGCAGATCTCGGCCCTGCCCGACGACCGGCTAGCGGCGCGGACAGCGGAGTTCCGGCAGCGGGTTGGGAACGGCGAGCCCCTCGAATCGCTCCTTCCCGAAGTGTTCGCCACGGTCCGGGAGGTCTCCCGGCGCGTCCTGTCGATGCGCCACTTCGACGTTCAGCTGGTGGGAGGGATGATCCTCCACGAGGGGAAGATCACCGAGATGCGGACGGGCGAGGGGAAGACGCTCGTCGCCACCCTGCCCATCGTCCTCAACACCCTGACCGGACGCGGGGTTCACCTGGTCACCGTCAACGACTACCTGGCCCGGCGCGACGCCGAGTGGATGGGGGCCATCTACAAGTTCCTCGGGCTGTCGGTGGGGGTGATCGTCCACGGGATGGACGATGCGGAGCGGCAGGCCTCCTACCGCTGCGACATCACCTACGGGACGAACAACGAGTACGGCTTCGACTACCTCCGGGACAACATGAAGTTCCGCCTGGAGGACATGGTCCAGCGGGAGCTCCACTACGCGATCGTGGACGAGGTGGACTCGATCCTCATCGACGAGGCGCGCACACCGCTCATCATCTCCGGTCCGGCGGAAGAGGCCACCGACAAGTACGTCCGGGTGAACTCGATCATCGGGTACATGAAGAAGGACGCGGACTACAAGGTCGACGAGAAGGCGCGGAGCGTCCTGCTCACCGAGGACCTCGGGATTCCCAAGGTCGAGCGCCTGGTCGGCGTCGACAACCTCTACGATCCCCGCAACATCGAGATCCTCCACCACGTCAACCAGGCGCTCAAGGCCCACGTGCTGTTCAAACGGGACGTCGACTACATGGTGAAGGACGGAGAGGTCGTCATCGTCGACGAGTTCACGGGGCGGCTGATGCCGGGTCGGCGCTGGTCCGACGGCCTGCACCAGGCCGTGGAAGCCAAGGAAGGGGTCAAGATCGAGAGCGAGAACCAGACGCTGGCGACCATCACCTTCCAGAACTACTTCCGGATGTTCGAGAAGCTGGCGGGGATGACCGGCACCGCCGACACGGAGGCCGTGGAATTCAAACAGATCTACAACCTCGACGTGGTGGTGATCCCCACCAACCAGCCGATGATCCGGGAGGACTACGGGGACCAGATTTACCGGACCGAGCGGGAGAAATTCCAGGCCGTGCTGGAGGAGGTCAAGCACCTGCACGAGGAGAAGCGGCCGGTCCTGGTGGGCACCGTCTCCATCGAGAAGTCGGAGAGGCTCTCCGCGCTCCTTTCGCGGCACGGAATCCCCCACAACGTCCTGAACGCCAAGCACCACGAGAAGGAGGCGCAGATCATCGCGGAGGCCGGCCAGCCGGGGAAGGTGACGATCGCCACCAACATGGCGGGGCGGGGCGTCGACATCAAGCTGGGCGAGGGCGTCGTGGGGAAGGGCGGCCTCCACATCATCGGGACCGAGCGGCACGAATCCCGCCGCGTGGACAACCAGCTGCGCGGCCGCGCGGGGCGCCAGGGCGATCCCGGCTCGTCCCGTTTCTACCTCTCCCTCGAGGACGACCTGCTCCGGATCTTCGGGTCGGACCGGATCGCGCCGATCATGTCGAAGCTGGGGATGCAGGAGGGCGAGCCGATCGAGCACAACCTCATCAACAAGGCGGTCGAGAACGCCCAGAAGAAGGTGGAGGCCCACAACTTCGACATCCGGAAGCACCTGCTCGAGTACGACGACGTGATGAACAAGCAACGGACCGTCATCTACGACATGCGCGAGGACGTGCTCTCCGGCGAGGACCTGCGGGACATGGTGATGGAGATGGCCGGGGAGGTCGCGGAGGAGCTGGTAGGGCGGTTCTCCGACGCGAAGGAGTACCCGGAGCAGTGGGAGCTCTCCGCACTGGGCGACGCGACGTACGCCCAGTTCGGGGACCGGCCCGACATCCCGAAGGAAGAGGTGCCCGGGCTCCAACAGGAGGGGCTTGCCGGGAGGATCCGGGGGGGAGCGGTCTCCGCATACGAGAGGAAAGAAAAGGAATACGGCGCGGATGCGATGCGTTACCTCGAACGGATGTTCCTGCTCTCGACGATCGACGCACTGTGGAAGGACCACCTGTTGTCGATGGACCACCTGAAGGAGGGGATCGGGTTGCGGGGGTACGCCCAGAAGGACCCGCTGAAGGAGTACCAGCGGGAGGGATTCGACATGTTCTCCGACCTGGTGTTCCGGATCAAGGAGGAGTCGCTCAAGAGGCTCTTCCACGTGAAGGTGCAGCGGGAGGAAGAGGGGAAGGCCGCCGCTCCTCCGCCCATCGCTCCCAGGAGAGTCAACCTCTCCCACGGCGACCTCTCCCGCGCCGGCCAGACGACGCAGCGGCACGCGAAGAAGAAGGTCGGGCGCAACGATCCCTGCCCTTGCGGGTCGGGCAAGAAATACAAGAAATGCTGCGGCATGGAGGCGTGACGGGTGAGGCCTGCGAGAACGGTCCTGGTTCCGGGATTCCGGGGGGCAGGGACAGCGTGCGGAATCAAGAAGACGGGGAAGACCGACCTGGCCTTGGTCGTGAGCGGGCTCCCCTGCGTTTCCGATGTCGTTTTCACGCGGAACCGGGTGTTTGCAGCCCCGGTGGCCTGGGGGAAGGCGCTGCGGAGCCGCTCCGCCCTGCGCGGCGTGATCGTCAACAGCGGGAACGCCAACGCGTGCACGGGGGAGGAAGGGCTCTCCGCGGTGCGGTTGACTTCCGACGCGGCCTGCGCGGCACTGGGGCTGGCGAGGAATTCCCTGCTGATCTCCTCCACGGGAGTGATCGGCGTGCCGCTTCCGGCTTCGATGATCGCGGCAGCGCTTCCCCGGCTGTGCGCCTCCCTCTCCGTCCTCGGGATCGCCGGGGCGGGTGACGCGATCCTCACCACGGACGCCTATCCCAAGCGCGGGGTCCGCAGGATGAGCGTCCGTGGAGGAAGAGTCACCCTCGGGGGGATCGCCAAGGGGGCCGGAATGATCGCCCCGAACATGGGGACGATGCTGGCCTATGTGTTCACGGACGCATCCGTGCGGCCGGCCGACCTGCGAAGGGCGTTCCGCGAGGCGGTGGACCGGACGTTCAACCGCATCGTCGTGGACGGCGACACGAGCACCAACGACACCGCCGCGATCTTCGCCAACGGCGCCTGCGGTCTTCCTCCCCTGGCGGGGAGGGAACTGGCCGCGTTTTCGGAGACGCTCCAATCCCTGCTGCTCGACCTCGCCCTCATGATCGTGCGCGACGGTGAGGGAGCCACGCGGGTTGTCCGGGTGGCGGTGACGGGGGCCGCAAGCGATCGCGACGCCCTTCGGGCGGCGCGGGCGGTGGCCACGTCGCCGCTGGTGAAGACGGCGGTGTTCGGCGCCGACCCCAACTGGGGGCGGGTCATCGCAGCGGTCGGGAGAGCGGGGATCCGCATCGACCCGGCGAGGGTCGAGTTGACGTTCGCGGGGGAGAAGATCCTCCGGCGGGGGATGGAGATCGACCCTGCCGCCGAGCGCCGAGCCGCGCCGAAGATCCGCAAGGAAGCGTACGGGATCGACGTGGACCTGGGACTGGGGAAGGGGAGCCACTACCTCTACTTCTCGGACCTGACCCACGACTACATCCGTATTAACGCGGGGTACCGGACCTGACGGTTGAACCCGGAAGTCGCCCATCACCGCTTTGCAGCCCAGCCGCCTATTGCGGTTTCCTTCCCGCAGCAGGGGGGTCTGAACGAGGCTTCTCAGGCGAAGGCATAGCGCAGGTTGATTGTAAGGTGGTATTTGTGCTAGATATACCCGGTTAGGCAATCATAATCATTCCCCACGGGCGGGACTCTCCCCGGGGTGCCCCGGCTGTCTAACGCCGGGGTGGATGGGGAGGGGCGGAACGCCCGGAGGACCAACCCCGAACGCAAGGAGGAAGGGAAGGCATGGCAAACGGACAAGGTTCGGTCATCACGATGAAACAGCTGCTGGAGGCGGGCGTCCACTTCGGGCACCAGACCAAGCGGTGGAACCCGAAGATGAAGAAGTACATCTTCACTGCCCGCAACGGGATCTACATCATCGACCTGCAGCAGACGGTGAAGATGTTCCGCGCGGCGTACGACGTGGTGAGGGACATGGCCGCGGAAGGGCGGACGATCCTCTTCGTGGGCACCAAGAAACAGGCGCAAGAGGCCGTCGAAGAGGAGGCCCGGCGAGCCGGCGCCCCCTACGTGAACCAGCGCTGGCTGGGCGGGATGCTCACCAACTTTCAGACGATCCGAAAGAGCCTCGACCGGCTCCAGCGCCTGAAGGAAATGGGCACCGACGGCACCGCCGAGAAGCTCCCGAAGAAGGAAGTCCTGAAGCTGGAGAAGGAGCGCGTCAAGATGGAGAAGGTTCTCGGCGGGATCCAGGATCTCCGGCGCGTGCCGGAGGCCGTCTTCGTCGTCGACCCGTCCCGCGAACAGATTGCGGTCCTGGAAGCGCGCCGCCTGGGAATTCCCATCATCGCCATCGTGGACACCAACTGCGACCCCGACCTCATCGATTACGTGATTCCCGGGAACGACGACGCCATCCGGGCGATCAAGCTCTTTCTCGCGAAGGTTGCCGACGCGATCATCGAGGGAAAGGCGGCGTATGCCGAGAAGGCGGCGTCCGAGGGCGACAAGGAGGCGATGACGCCGGAGGTTACCATGGCGCTGATCTCCACGGAGGACGAGCCGGCGGAGGAGCCCGCCGGAGTCCCCGCCGCGGCCAAGGAATAGGCATCGATGCAGATCACCTCGGAGATGGTACGCGAGTTGCGCGAGAAGACCGGCGCGGGGATGATGGACTGCAAGAAGGCGCTCGCGGAGGCGGACGGCAGCATGGAACAGGCGATCGACAACCTCCGGAAGAAAGGGCTTGCCGCGGCGTCGAAGAAGGCCTCCCGCATCGCGTCGGAAGGGGCGGTGGCCGCGAACGTGGACGGCGGCGCGGGCGCTCTCGTGGAGGTCAACTGCGAGACGGACTTCGTCGCCAGGACCGACGATTTCCAGGCGTTCGTCCGCGAGGTCGCCGCGCTGGTGCGCGCCCGGGCTCCGCGGGACGTGGAGGCCGCGCTGGCCCTGCCAGCGGGAGCCGGCACCCTTTCCGACCAGCAGATCGGGCGCGTGGCCAAGATCGGGGAGAAGATCTCGTTCCGGCGGTTCGTCCGGTTCGCGCTTCCGGGGGGGACCCGGGGAGTGATCGTCCCCTACATCCATGCCGGCGGCAAGATCGGCGTGCTCGTCGAGCTGCACGGAATCGGTGCGGACCATCCGGAGTTCGTCGCGCTCGGGAAGGACCTGGCGATGCAGGTCGCGGCGGCCAACCCCTCCTATGTTGCGCGGGAGAACGTCCCCGCCGACGTGATCGCCCGGGAGAAGGCCATCTACCGCGATCAGGCGCTGGCGGCGGGCAAGCCGGAGAAGATCCTGGACAAGATTGCGGAGGGGAAACTCGAGAAGTTCTACGGGGATTTCTGCCTGGTCGAGCAGGCGTTCATCAAGGACCCCGATCGAAAGGTGAAGGCCTTGCTTTCGGCGATGTCCGCGAAGGCCGGCGTGGAGGTTCGGGTGGCCGGTTTCGCCCGCTTCCAGGTCGGGGAGGGGCTGGAAAAGCGCTCCGATGATCTTGCCGCCGAGGTGGCCAGGCAGCTCGGGGAGGGACACTCCTGATTCTGTCGCCGAAAAAAAAAGGAGTGCCCCCCGCCACCGTGGCGAAACCGGTCTACCGCAGGATCCTGCTGAAGCTGTCGGGGGAGGCCCTGATGGGGAAGCAGGATTTCGGAATCGACCGGGAGGTCCTGGGCGCACTGTCCGCGGAGGTTCGGCAGGTTACGGAGCTCGGCGTCCAGGTGGCGCTGGTGGTCGGGGGAGGGAACATCTTCCGCGGTATCCGGACCGGTCGGGAGTACGGCATCGACCGCGCTTCGGCCGACTACATGGGAATGCTGGCGACCGTCATCAACAGCCTTGCCCTGCAGGAGAAGCTCGAGCGCGACGGCGTGATGACGCGGGTCCTCTCGGCCATCGAGATGCGGGCCATCGCCGAGCCGTACATCCGGCGGCGGGCCCTGCGCCACCTCGAGAAGGGGCGGGTGGTGATCTTCGCGGGAGGGACCGGCAACCCGTACTTCACGACGGACACCGCCGCCGCACTTCGCGCGATGGAGATCAATGCCGAAGCGATCCTCAAGGCGACGAAGGTCGACGGCGTCTACGACCGGGACCCGGTGACCGACAAGAAAGCGAAGAAGTTCAAGGAACTGACGTACATCGATGTCCTGAAGAAAAACCTCAAGGTGATGGATGCAACGGCGATCTCCCTGTGCATGGACAACGGACTCCCGATCGTCGTTTTCAACCTGACGAGGCGGGGGAACATCGTCCGGGTGGTGCGCGGGGAAAAGATCGGCACCGTCGTCCACGGAGGCCGCTGATGGAGGCCCTGCTGAAAGACGCCACCGGGAAGATGACCCGGAGCATCGAGTCGTTCAGGAAGGAACTGGGGAAGGTCCGGACCGGGCGCGCCTCCTTCTCCCTGCTGGACGGCATCAAGGCGGACTACTACGGGACGCCGACGCCTCTCCAGCAGGTGGGGACGCTCTCGGTGCCCGAGAGCCGCCTGATTACCGTCACCCCGTGGGACGCCAAGATGATCGGCCCGATCGAGAAGGCGATCCAGTCCGGGGGCTTGGGCCTGAACCCCACGAACGACGGCAAGGTCGTCCGGATCCCCATCCCGCCCCTCACCGAGGAGCGGCGCAAGGAGCTGGTCAAGCTGGTGAAGAAAATGGCGGAGGACGCCCGGATCGCGGTCCGCAATATCCGCCGGGAAGCGATCGAGCGCATCAAGGAGAAGGAGAAGAAGAAGGAGATTTCCGAAGACGGGATGAAGCGCGGCCAGGAACGGATCCAGAAGGAGACCGACGCCTTCATCAAGAAGATCGACGACATCCTGAAAACCAAGGAACAGGAGATCATGGAAGTAGGAAAATGAAAGGAGGAAAGTAAAATGACCGTACGCATCACCGACGAATGCACCGCCTGCGGGACCTGCCTGGAGACCTGTCCCACCGGGTCCATCGAGGAGGGCGAGACGTACAAGGTGAACGACAACTGCTCGGACTGCCTCGCCTGCGTCGATTCCTGCCCGACCGGAGCGATCGTCCAGAACTAGGACGCTCCCCGGTACCGAAAGCCCTCGGCCACATGCAAAGCGGCGGAACCGACGCAGCCGCGCTCCCTCGCCACGTCGCCGTCATCATGGACGGGAACGGGCGATGGGCGAAATTGCGCGGGCTTCCCCGTGTCGAGGGCCACCGGATGGGGATCCGCGCCGTCCGCGCGGTCGTGGAGTGCGCGCGGGAGCTGGGAATCCCCTACCTGACCCTGTATGCTTTCTCCGTGGAAAACTGGGGAAGGCCCGAGGGCGAGGTTTCCACCCTCATGATCCTGCTCCGGGAGTTCCTGCTCCAGGAACTTCCGGAGCTTGCGCGCCACCGGATCCGGCTGAACGTCATCGGGGAGATTTCCCCGCTTCCGGTGATCGTCCGGGAGGTCCTGGAGCGGGTCCTGTCGGCAACGGCGGCCAACGAGGAAATGACGCTGACCCTGGCGTTGTCGTACGCGGGAAGGGACGAGATCGTCCGGGCGGCGCGGAAACTGGCGGCGGACGCTGCGGCGGGAAACATCGCGCCGGGGAAGATCTCCGAAAAGGAGTTCGCCCTGCGCCTGGACACGGCGCAGATGCCCGACCCCGACCTGGTCATCCGCACCAGCGGCGAGCTCCGGATCAGCAACTTCCTGCTCTGGCAGGCGGCCTACGCCGAGTTCGTGTTCACCGACGTGCTCTGGCCCGATTTCGGGAAGGCGGAATTCCTCCAGGCGCTCGACGAGTACTCCCGGCGGCATCGCAGGTTCGGGCTGACGGAGGATCAGGTCGAGCCTCCGTCCGGCGGCGGATTCTAGTGCTCTGGAAAAGAGTCGCCACCGCGGCAGTCCTCCTGCCGCTCCTCATCGGGACCGTCCTGTACGGAAGGGGATGGCCCTTCTCCCTGCTGGCCCTCGCCGCCGCGCTGCTGTGCGCGGTGGAATATTTCCGGATGTTTCTCCCCTCTCCCGCGGATCGGTGGCCGGGAATCGCCGCGACCGGCCTGGCCTGCGCCTCGGGCGCGCTGCTCCCGTTTCCGGCGGCCGCCTCCGCCATCCTGCTTTGCGTCGCGTTGGCGGCGTTCCGCTTTCTTTCCGCCGAAGGGACACTGGAGGAACGGGTCCGGTCCGCCGCCTTCTCCGTCCTGGGGGTGGTGTACGTCGGAGGGTTCCTCTCGACCTGGCCGCGGACCCTTCTTCTGCCCCTTGGCGAGCACTGGGTGCTCCTGGGGATCGTAGCCGTCGCCGCCGGGGACACGGTCGCGTATTTCGTCGGGCGCGCGGTCGGGAAGCGACCGTTGTCCCTCCGGGTGTCCCCGAACA
>Ga0214473_10006746_pt1 | contig 13671 bp, 8 predicted proteins | sample RVTome_7_FD_203509 | JGI IMG/M metagenome (GOLD analysis project Ga0214473, IMG submission 203509) | Soil microbial communities from uranium-contaminated site in the Upper Colorado River Basin, Wyoming, United States - RVT98D197 | ecosystem: Environmental > Terrestrial > Soil > Contaminated >... | reverse complement strand
TGATGAAAGTTCACAAGGATTTAAAAGATCTTAAATTTCCGTTAATTACAGATACTTCCAAATCCCTTGCCGAATCTCTTGGAATTCTTACGAAGGATGATAAAGTTGCTTACAGTGTAACTTAATAGTTGATCCGCAAGGAATAATTCGCTGGGTATGCGCAAATGTTACCAACAATATTAGGGTATCACAATAGTTTTTGTAATCATTGATAAACTATTCGTTTCTTGTATTTGTAAACTTTTTTTTAAAAATTTAATCATTCATTTAAAAACAAATAGGTAATAAAAATGGAAAATAACTCAAACAATGACGGCAAATGCCCGGTACATTCTCCAGGAGTGAGCACCATCGGGACTAAAATCGAAGATTGGTGGCCCAACCGCCTAAAGCTAAACATCCTCAGGCAAAATTCTTCTCTATCCAATCCAATGGATAAGAACTTTAACTACAAAGAAGCGTTTAATAGTCTTGACTATAAATCGCTGAAAAAAGATCTGCATGCTCTTATGACTAATTCACAGGATTGGTGGCCTGCTGATTTTGGACATTACGGACCACTGTTTATTCGTATGTCTTGGCATAGCGCAGGTACTTATAGAATAGGTGATGGAAGAGGCGGTGCCGGAGGCGGATTCCAGCGTTTTGCACCTCTAAATAGTTGGCCGGATAATGCCAATCTTGATAAAGCACGCAGATTGCTTTGGCCAATCAAACAAAAGTATGAAAGTAAAATTTCCTGGGCTGATTTATTAGTTCTGGCAGGAAATGTTGCGTTGGAATCAATGGGTTTTAAAACATTTGGATTTGGAGGCGGACGCGAAGATGCCTGGGAACCGGATGAAAGTATCTATTGGGGTTTAGAAAAAAAATGGCTGGCAGATGACAAGCGTTATTCTGGTGAAAGACAGCTCGAAAACCCTCTTGCGGCTGTACAAATGGGGCTTATCTATGTAAATCCGGAAGGACCAGGGGGTGTTCCTGATCCTGTTGCTGCAGCTAATGATATTCGGGAAACTTTTGCCCGAATGGGAATGAATGATGAAGAAACTGTTGCTCTGATTGCTGGTGGTCATACATTCGGTAAAGCTCACGGAGCTGGTGATCCAAAACTTATGGGACCAGCACCCGAAGCTGCCGATATTGAAGAGCAGGGATTAGGTTGGAAATACAAAAATAAATCTGGAAAAGGACCAGATACACTAACCGGCGGACCGGAATTAACCTGGACGACCACTCCAACTAAATGGGGTCATGATTTCTTCAAACACTTGTTTGAATATGAATGGGAATTAACTAAAAGTCCAGCGGGTGCTTATCAGTGGGTTGCAAAGAATGCTAAGGAGATTATTCCTGATGCACACGATCCTTCTAAAAAACACTTACCCAGTATGCTCACTACTGATCTTTCACTAAAGTTTGATCCTACGTATGAAAAAATTTCAAGACACTTTTACGAAAATCCCGGTGCATTAGCCGATGCATTTGCACTTGCCTGGTTCAAACTAATTCACAGAGATATGGGTCCCAAAAGCCGTTATCTTGGTTATGAAGTACCTGAAGAAGATTTGATTTGGCAAGATCCAATTCCAACAGTTGACCATAAATTAGTTAACGATAATGATATCGCTGACTTAAAGAGAAAAATTATTGCTTCGGGTCTTTCAATTTCAGAACTTGTTTCAACAGCATGGACATCGGCATCAACTTACCGTAATTCCGATAAGAGAGGCGGTGCAAATGGTGCTCGTATCAGATTAGAACCTCAACGAAATTGGGAGGTTAATAATCCATCTCGATTATCAAAACTACTGAGCGTGCTTGAAAAGATTCAGAAAGAATTTAACTCATCGCAAAAAGATCACAAGAAGATTTCACTGGCTGATTTGATTATACTCGCAGGTTGTGCCGGCGTCGAGCAAGCTGCTAAAAATGCCGGATATAATATTACTGTTCATTTCACACCTGGTAGAATGGATACTTCTCAGGAACAAACGGATGTAGATTCTTTTACCGTTCTCGAACCATTTGCGGATGGATTTCGTAATTATTTGAAAGCAAAGTCTGATATTCCACCAGAGAATTTTCTGGTTGATAAAGCTCAATTGCTTAATCTTTCAGTTCCGGAAATGACAGTGCTGATTGGTGGTATGCGTGTATTGAAAACTAATTGGGATAATTCTGATTACGGTGTGTTTACCAATCGTCCTGAAGTTTTAACGAATGATTTCTTTGTTAATCTGTTGGATATGAGTACAGAATGGAAGGCAATTGATGAATCAAAAGAAACATTTGAAGGGCGTGATCGTAAATCCAGTCAGCTAAAATGGAAAGCTACTCGTGTAGATTTGATTTTCGGTGCAAACTCAGAACTAAGAGCAGTTGCTGAAGTTTACGCAAGTTCAGATGGCAAAGAAAAATTTGTCAGAGATTTTGTAGTTGCCTGGAATAAAGTAATGAATCTCGATCGGTTTGATTTAGCTTGATTTTTTCAGTAGTACGAAAATTACAAAGTAGAAAATAAGTACTGTTGTCATAAAAGGTGGTCTGTGTCCTGGCCACCTTTAAAATATCTAATTTTTCACTTAGCCAAATTGCATTTATTTAGCGAGATGAAAACATTTATTTTAAATATCAGACATAAGCTGATTAAATGAATCGAGACTTAATAAAATATTGTTGGTAACAGGCGGTCATACACAATACGGGATGAAGTGTTAATTTGAAACTAATCAGCAATAATAAAACATACTACGGTTTGATAAGTAGGTGCTTCGAAAACCCGCACTGCGCATACCGACACCGATTTAGATGCTGGAAGAAATGTAAACGAAGTATTAAGAGTGATTGATGCTCTTTGAACTGATGAGTCTTGTAATCTCATCCGTCAACGGATGTGAAAGCTGTGTTAGCTCTCATGAAGAATCAGTTAGAAAACTTGGTTCGAGTGATGCACGTATTTTTGATGCGATAAGATTAGCTTCGGTAATTAGAGGATTAGCTCTCGTGGTAAGATGAGGTATTATTTGCTTTCCATAACTTATATTATCATTTTAATTTGTGAATTTGTCCAATTCAAAACAGTTTAAGAACCCTATGTCATTGAACTCAGAAATAGATAAAGCAGAAAAATTGGGAATCTATCGCTACCTTTACATTGCTGCAGGGTACTTACTTGTTGCAATAGGAGTAATTGGAATTTTCCTGCCACTGCTACCAACAACAATATTTCTAATTCTTGCATCAGCATGTTTTGTTAAAAGCTCTCCTAAAGCTCATGAATGGCTGAAGAGTAACAAGTATCTGGGACCATATCTTAGGAATTATCAAGACAAAACTGGACTAACATTAAAATCAAAAATCCTGAGCATTGTTTTTCTTTGGATTTCAATTAGTCTATCAGGTTATTTTTTAACACATGAACTTTACATAAGGTTAATCTTGCTTGCAATTGCTTGTGGAGTAAGCATTCATCTGATTCTAATCAAGACTATAAAAACATAGAGTCATAATAAGATCTAAACCAATCTCATATCTTTTAGAAACGGTAGCTTCTCTCGAATTTCTCTCACATACTTCGTATCAATTTCTGCAGTAACAACCGTCTCTCTGTTTCCTACTGCCGCAATTTCTTTTCCCATAGGATCAAAGACCGATGAATATCCGTTGTAGTGAAGTTTCTGATCATCCCCTATCCTATTCACACCGGCGACATAACATTGGTTTTCAATCGCTCTTGCCTTCAGCAATGTTCGCCAATGATTTATGCGTGTATCAGGCCAGTTCGCAATATTTATGATCAAATCTACTCTCTCTTTTGCATATAATCTAAATAACTCTGGAAAGCGAAGATCATAACAAATTGACAACCCGATTTTTAATCCTTGTAGATTTGTAACTATTGGATGCTTTCCACACTTGTAAAATTTATTTTCAGATGAATAGGAAAACGGATGAATCTTTCTGTACTTCGCTTTTAGTTTTCCGCTTGGATTTAAATGAACTAAAGTATTGAAATAATTTTTACCTTCTCTTTCAATTGCACCGGCGAATACATTAGTGCGATAACCTCTCGCTAATTCGGAAAAGAAAGCAACCGTTTCGTCGTTAAGATATTCAGCCATTGTTGAAGCATTCATCGTAAAACCGGTTAGTGTCATTTCGGGAAAAACTAAGATTTCACCTAAATCAGATTTCCTCTTCAAAATAGTGGTTAACTTTTTCATATTTTCTGACTTATGTTCCCATTCAGGAGCGAATTGAACTAATGATATTTTCATATTTTTTTACTAATTTTTTGTGAAATATACAGAATTATACCATGTGTTATTATTTGCCATTTCTTTAAGTTAGTAACCTAAAATTTATTGTCTAATTTTTATAAATATTAAGATATAAAATCCCCCAATGAATAAAAGGTTTACTTTTGATTTTAAGTTTTTCGATTACTTCGAAGGGATGTGTTTTATTATCAGTGAAACTGGAAAAATACTTACTTCAAATAAAGCATGCATTAAAAAGCTGCAAGTCAATCTAAACAAAATAAATTTTTTTGAAATTATCGAAAATTCTGAAAAAGTTTTACTTAAAAATGCGATAAGCAGTTGCCTTCAAAAACAAAAGTCGCTGAATCTTCCTACAAAATTCAAAATTGATGACCAGCAAATGTTTGTCGAGATGTTTATAAGCCCTTACAAATCAACTGAAGATGGAACAACAATAGAAAATAATTGCTTTATTATTGCTTTAGATGTAACAGATAAAAAGGAACGAGAAGAAGAGCTGCAAAGATTTTTCTACGTGGCTGAAAACACTGTGAACCCGGTTCAGATAACCGACACTGAAGGCAATATGATTTATGTTAATCCTGCCTTTCTTAAAGTAAGCGGATATACAAAAGAAGAGTTGATTGGGAAAAATCCGAACATATTTGGCAGTAAAAAACAGAAAAAAAAATTCTGGTCTGAAATGTGGACGACAATTAAAAGCGGTAAGGTCTGGATTGGAGATGTTGAGAATAAAATGAAGAGCGGCGAACCTTTTTACACTCAATTATTAGTTTCTCCAATACTAGACAATGGACAAAAAGTAACAGGGTATTTCGGTATTCATCGTGATATAAGTGAAAAGAAAACAATGGAAAAGCAGCTTATTCATACGCAAAAAATGGAAAGCATTGGAACTCTCGCCGCAGGAATTGCCCACGAAGTCGGAAATCCCTTAGCATCCATTTCTGCACTCGTGCAGGTGGCAGAGCGTTTTACAACCGATGATCTTGTAAAGGAAAAACTTGAATTAGTTAAAAGTCAAGTTAGCAGAATTTCAAAAATCATTAGAGACCTGGTTGACCTTTCGCGTCCATCAAATTTTGAACTGCAGCCAACTGATATTAATAAAAATCTTACTGAAGCTGTTGAGATAATAAAGGTGGGAATGAAAGCTAAAGATATTGATTATGAATTGAATTTAAATACGGATATTCCGCTTTTGCCTTTAGTTGCCGATCAGATTCAACAAGTGTTCGTAAATATTTTACTTAACGCTACAGATGCAATTTGGGAATTCCCAAAAAGGAAAAAAAAGATAGTTGTTAATTCGGATATGAATGAGAGGAATGAAGTAATAATCACATTTTCGGATAATGGAGTCGGTATAGCAGAGGAAAACCTTCCTAAAATTTTTGAGCCGTTCTTTACAACTAAGAAAGATGGAAGAGGAACAGGTTTAGGTCTTTGGGTCAGCTATGGCATCATAAAAAGTTTCCATGGTGAAATAAAAGTATCAAGTACTTATGGTCAAGACACAACTTTTACAATTTTTTTCCCCATCCAAAATTAATTTCTTAAGGGAAGTATGGCGCATAAAATATTAGTTGTTGATGATGAGGAGATAATTCGGGAATCTCTTTCCTTCGTTTTAAAGAAAGAAGGATATTTAGTTGAAGAAGCTGAGAACGGTAAAGCTGCTTATGATAAAATAGTGGAAAGCTTTTTTGATGTTGTTATTACCGATCTTGAAATGCCCGGCATGAAAGGAATTCAGCTTGTTGAAGAAATACAAAAACTGAACATTCAGACATCCATAATTATCATCACAGCTTATGGTTCATTAGATACAGCAATATCAGCTTTGAGAAATGGTGCCAGCGATTATATTCTAAAACCAATCGAGTTCGATGAAATTCTTATTAAGATTAAAAATCTTTTGGCAATTAAGGACATACTGCTTGAGAATAGAATACTAAAAAAGGAAATTCAAAGAACGTATGATTACGAGAATATTGTCGGCAAAAGTCCGCTCATAAAAAACGTTTATGACATGATAGATACTGTTGCCGAAACAGACAGTACAGTTTTAATTACAGGAAAAAGCGGAACTGGAAAGGAACTCGTCGCGCGAGCACTCCATTATAAAAGTAAAAGGAAGAATAAGGCATTTATACCCGTGAATTGCGGAGCAATTTCGGAAAATTTAATTGAGAGTGAACTCTTCGGACATAAACGAGGAGCTTTTACAGGGGCTATTTCAGATAAAGAGGGTTTCTTTAAAGCGGCTGATGGAGGAACATTATTTTTAGATGAAGTAAGTGAGCTTCCGTTAAATCTCCAAGTGAAATTTTTACGAGTATTACAGGAAAGAGAATTTACTCCAGTTGGAACAACTTCACCGATTTCTGTAAATATAAGATTTGTCGCATCAACTAATCGAGACCTTAAACAAGAAATTAAGAATGGCAAATTCAGAGAGGATTTATTTTACCGTTTAAATGTAATTGAAATTAATCTTCCATCATTGAAAGATAGAGAAGAAGATATTCCTGTTTTAGTAGATCATTTTCTGAACAAATATCGTAAGGAAATGAATAAGAATATTAAAGGAATTGACAACGAAGCATTGAGAGCTTTAATCAATTATGAGTGGAAAGGTGAGGTTCGTGAGCTGGAAAATGTTATCGAGAGGGCTGTAATTTTTGCCAAAGAGAACTTTATTACACTTAAAGATTTACCGACTACTTTCAGACCTGCTGATCTCGTCATCACTCATATTCCGACTGGTGCACTTGAGGACTCCGTGAAAAACTTTGAAAGAGATTATATTATGAGGACACTTGAAAATAATGATTTTGATAAAGAAAAGACTGCCGACATTCTAAAAGTTGGTTTATCAACCCTTTATCGAAAAATGAAGGAACTCGATATTAAAGCTTAATTTGAATTAAATTCAAAAGAATTGAAAATTCTTCCTTCCACTTCAGATTCAATAAACCCTCTTTTCACAACACTAAAAAGAAGATTCCCCCTTTAACGAGAAACCATTCAATAAAATTTTTCAAGGTTTTATATGCTTTGATGACTTAATTACCAGAACTCCTAAAGAAATTCAAAGACAGGATTATTTTCTGGCATGATTATGGAATATCGAGCCGTTGAATGCTATGACTGCGCTTGATAAAATTAATAGACTAACGAAAAATATACTTTCCCTCAGCTTAGATTTCAAAACGTGTTTTTAGTGTCTTGAGTTATTGAAGATCAATTTCAAAACTTGGAGTTAAATATAAGTGCGTTTTAGGAAAAGTATTTTGAAAGACATTGACATTAAACGAAATTATATTAAATTATTAATGTTGGCAATAAATAATATGCCAATAAATCAATAATATAAAGGGAACTAATGATGCAAATTAAAAACATTTTGGTCCCGATTGATTTCAGCACAAGCTCATATCAGGTTTTCGAACTCGGACACTGTCTTGCCAAACACAACGGGGCAAACCTGCATCTAATACATGTTATCGATCCGGTTTACTCCGAGGAACAGCAGCCAAGGATATCCGATATCGAGTTCGTACATAAAATCAGATTTGAGAATGCAAAAGAAGAACTTCGAAAATTTAAATTTGAAGTTCCGCATTCTGAAGTTGAGATTACCGAAGTTCTAATCGAAGGAATTCCTCACAAAGAAATTCTCAACTACGCAAGACAGAATGACATTGACATGATTGTTATTGCAAGCCATGGATGGACGAATCTTTCGCATATGCTCATGGGAAGTATTGCAGATAAGATCATGCGGCAAGCAGATGTTCCTGTTATTTGTGTGAAATCAAACGTGGCTGTAATTAAAAACAGTGAGATGAGAAAATATAGCTTTGCAGAAAATTGGGTTGGTTGAATTTCCTTTACATGAATGATTTAATGAAGTTCATGTTGAACTTTGCTTGAACTTAATATCGGTAAATCATCTCTGTATTTAACAGATAATTGAGATGGCCTTCATTAAATTGATTCATTTAGGAGAGTAAAAGAATAACCTCTTCGCTTTAATTCAGTTATAATTTCATCCAAACGATTGTAAAGCTTATCAGTTCTCCTTTCATCGGTGCCGAAGTGTACCAATAAAATAAAACCATTCAAGCCATTTGGCTGATTTGATTCATAATCATAAATGTTGGCGATGATTTCTTCACTGTCGAAATATTTATCGCCGAGTTGAGGATAACTCCAATCCTGGTTTGAGTTAGTTCCGCCTGAATGACAAACCAAAATTAATCCAATCTCTTTACACCACTCACTAATTTGTTGATTGTACCACTCAAACGGCGGAAGATAAATTCTTGCATTTTCTGCTGATATTCCAAATTTTTTCATTTCTTTATAATTATTGCGAATATCATTTAGGAATTCTTCTTTGGTTACCAAAGTTGAATCTCTCTTTTCCCACGAAGCATATAAAATGTGCTTATCAGAATGCGCGCCTAAATAATGACCTTCATTAAGCAGACTTTTAATTATTTGCTGATGTTTTTCATTTCTATAAAAGTCACCAGTAAAAAAGAATGATGCTTTTATACCATGCTTTGTCAGAACTTTTGTTATTGTTTCATATCCATCAGAGAATTCATGCCCGGTAAAGACAAGAGTTATTTGTTTCTGGGTTGTATCGGTCTTGACTATTGCACCTTTGAGATAAGTTAATTTTTTTTGTCCAACTTGGTTCGATCCTATTTTTTGCAAAGCCGAAAGATAAAACGATAAACTTGCAGTGCCATCCATCGTAGGTTCGTTGGTGGAATAATCTCCGTAATCATCGTGATAAACTGCAATGTCAGATTGAAATGGTTCGTACTCATCTTTACTGAAAAGCTTTATTCCTATGAGTTTTTTATAAATCGAAGTGTAAACCGGACCATCAACCAACCCTCCATCAATACGAATATTATTTAAATGAGTAAAAGCAGAATGCGGATCATCAGGATAATCGCCATCCTCAGGTAAACCAATTATCATACTTGTACCCCATGGATTACAACCAAACAACCAATCTCTTAAGCTTGCTTCCATTTCTGCAAATGAAAAATCATTTGTTAGCTGATTATAAAGTCTGCATTGAGTGAGGATTGCTGATACTAAATTGTTCGAACACCAGATAAACGGTACACCAAAAAGAAAAGGATTTGATTTTCCACGCAAATATATTTTTTCAATTCCCTCCTTTAAATAATTCTTAAATCTATTTTGCTGATCATTTTCGGAAAGTGATGCAAGATAGTAATGTCCGAGATTTACAAACGGATACCACTGATAATGTTTCGCAGTATCGGCTCCCATCCAAGGTGTAACTGGCTCTTGTTTGCCATAAGATATTGCATCGTCTAAATAATTTTTTGTCTTTGTTGATGAGTACAAAACCGACGCAGCAAGCTGTATATCATCAGTCCAATTATCTTCTTCATAAAAGTATGGCGATAAACAGGTCGCAGTTTGACAAACACCCGGAAAGTTTTTTCCAAAATTGTAAGCGTCAATTGATTTTTGTTTCAAACGATTTGAATAATCGGAAAAATAATTCTTGAATATTTCTGAACCAAGTGCAAATGCTGATGCAAACTTTCCGGCAGTCGAAGCAACTCCATCATTTCTATTTTTATATTTAAAAATTCCTTGAGGTTCACCGGTACAGAAATAGACAGGTCTTTCTAATCCCCTGCCGTAAGTAATTGTATCCTCATTCGGTAATCTAAACCCGCGATGATCTCTATCATCGGCAATTTGATTGAACATCATATTTTTTTCAGGATTCATTTTAAGTAACCAATCAAGACCCCATTTTGCTTCATCGAGAATGTCAGGAATTCCATTAGCTTGTTCATTACCATTTTTGTCAAAATTATCCGCAAACGATTCGGGATTCTCTTGATAAGCAAACAACATTTGGAAAACTGCATTGGCAGAAGTTGTAACATACTGAAGATAATCAGATGCATCATGCCAGCCGCCGGTTACATCTATGTGAGTTGAATCCAATGTTGGATGATAAATAATAAAACCATCAGAAGTATGACAAGAATCTTTTAGTACAGGATTGTAACCGCATTGCTGCTGGCGCATATATTTAAGTAAAAAATCTGCTGTTCCAGCGTAAACATCCGAAGCAATACGAAAGCTGTGAGAAAAGACAGAGTCTATTTTGATATAATATGCACCTTTCTTCTCAAACTCAGAAAAATTCAATCTGAAAGTTGAATTAAAAGCACCATATGATCCGAAAGAATTAATTTTTGTAGAATTAAAAACCAACTCATCGGTTAATATATCATAAATGCTAAACGACTTAGGTGAAATTTCAGCTTTACTTAATAAAACTGCGACCTTTGTTGATTTTGGTAAGTAACCTAATTGGTTAATTCGTATCCATGATTGAGAAAAAATTGCAGATGTGAAAAAGACTAATAAGATGATTAGAAGATAGCACTTAAACTTTAACATGGAAGGTCCTTTAAAAATAATTCCTTCCAAAATTACAAATTATCGAATCAAATTTTATCCTAAAGATACAATTAAAAATTTATCAAGAAAGATTTGCACTGCTAATTTTGGGGGCAGATAAATTTAAATACAAACTACTGTTTGGCAGCAAGAATTTTATCCACTAATTCAACTATATCATTCTTTTCAAATGGCTTTGAGATGTAGTGAGTACATCCTTGCTTTAGGAATTTTTCTCTATCCCCATATAACGCATACGCAGTAACTGCGACGATTGGAATTGAGTTATATCCTTTTAATTTTTTTATCACATTTATTGCTTCAATTCCATCCATGCCAAATCCTAAGTTAATATCGACTAATATGGCAGAGTAATTTTTCTTCTCAGCCATTGCTATAGCAGTTTTAGCATTAAATGCCCAATCTGTTTTGCAAGTTTCACTTAGATAGAATCTGACTATGTTGGCAGTTGGTTCATCATCTTCGATGAGTAAAACTTCAGATGAGAATTTATAATTATGAGCATTTTGTTTATCAAGTAATTTCTCCGGAACAAAATATTGGGAAAAATTAAATTTATTGTGTGAATCAATAGGAAATTTGACTGTAAATTCTGAGCCCTTACCAACTTCACTTTCAACTGAAATTTCACCATCCATCATGTCAATAAATTTTTTGGCAACGGTTAATCCAATTCCTAATCCTTCAAATGTACGGGAAAAACCTTCGCTTGCTTGCCGGAATGGTTCAAAGATTATTTTAGAACTTTGCTTTGGTATGCCTACACCGGTATCCTTTACTTTCATCTGAGCATATTGTTTTTGGTTCTCAAGAATTCTTGAAATAGTAACTGTAATATCACCCTTGCTTGTATATTTAATTGCATTTGCAAGTAAGTGTTCGATAACTTGTGAAAGCATTCTTTCATCCGCATTTATAAAAAGGTCATCTTCCCCTAAGACTAATTGGAACCTTAACCCTTTTTCTTTCGCTGCTGAATGGAATTGTTTAAATTTTTCACGGATTATAACTGTTAAATTTTGGCGCGAAATATTTACATCTAATTTATCTGCTTCTATGTGTGATAAATCCAGAATTAAGTTTAATGTTTCTTTTAACCTGTTACTACTTGTTACTAATGTATGCGCCATTTCTTTGAATTCGGGATTTTCAATTTCATTAAATAAAGTCTCAGCGTATCCTAGAATTCCAACTAAAGGAGTACGTAATTCATGGCTTATATTAGCCAGGAAAACAGATTTCAGGCGATTTGTTTCTTCAGCTTTTTCTTTAGCAATTATCAATTCTTTCTCAACCAATTTCTGTTTTGTAATATCTGTAAACATTCCAAATGAACCCTGGTACTTACCGCCCTTATCCATTAGCGGGGTTGCTGATACAAGTACCCAAATGTTTTTTCCATCTTTTCTGAGAAGTTTCCTTTCATATACGTCTGCAATCCCCTTTTTCCTTTTTTCCATTTTAGCTGAATGCTTAGGTAATTCATCTTGAGGAACTAACTGTTCAAAATTCATATTCATTAATTCATCAACAGAATAACCGGTTAATTCACTCATTCTTGGATTAACCATGATTACTTTTTGATTAGCATCGGAAGTTAGAATTCCTTCAATTGAAGTTTCAAACAGCGTCCTGAATTTTTTTTCTGATGCAATTAAAGATTCTTCAGCAATTTTTCTATCGGTTATATCGCGAAAACTCCATACTCTTCCAACTGCTTTATTACCGATTAATTGAGGACGTGAGAAACGCTCAAAAACTCTTCCGTCTGTAAATTCTAAAAGATCAATACTTTCAGCCATTGTATCCTTGTAAAGCTCTTTCACTTTGTTAAGAAATTGCTCAGGATACTTTAATTGACTTAACACAAAATTTAGTGCAGCATCATCATTTCTTGTTTGGACAATTGATTCAGGTATTCCCCACATATCAAGAAATTTATTATTGAATCTTTGAATTTTTCCATTTTGATCAACAACTAAAATTCCATCAACAGTAGATTCAAGAGTTCCTTCAAGTAAAGAAAAGGATTCTTTTAATGATTCATCTGCACGCTTACGATCGGTTATATCTCTAATCGTTCCAATCATTTTAACCGGTTGATTGTTTGAGTTGAATTCCAACTCACCCAAACCTTGTACCCAGCGTTCTTCTCCATCGGTTTTACGAACAATTTTATATTCTTTGTCAAATCGCCCATGTTGTCCTAAGACATCATTCGAGAAATAGTTCGCCATTATTTCTCGCCAATCGGGATGTATTATCGAAATCCATCCTTCTACCGAATGATCATATTGTTCGTCAATTCCAAAAATGTTATCGAGGATTGTTGAGCTTTGCCATATACCTTTAGCAATATCAAGAACATAACTTCCTAATTTTGTTATTGTTTGAGTTTCTCTGAGCAATCTTTCGCTTTCTTGAAGAACTTCTTCCGACCGCTTGCGTTCGGTGATGTCTTCTTTTACTGCAAGATAATTAGTGATAACTCCATTATTATCCTTAATTGGCGATATTGATGCTCTTTCCCAATACTTCTCACCATTCTTTTTCTTATTGTGAAACTCCCCTTCCCACTCTTTTCCCGAACTGATAGTTTTCCACAACTCCTTGTAAACGTCATCGCCCGTTTCACCTGATTTCAATATTCTTGGATTATTTCCGACTGCCTCCTGGAAAGAATACCCGGTTACTAAACTAAATTTCGAGTTAACATATTCAATATTTCCATTAGTATCTGTAATAACTATTGATACCGGGCTTTGTTCAACGGCTTGCGAAAGTTTTCTTAAGTTATCTTCAATGTTTTTTTCTTTTGAAATGTCTTCATAAGTTCCTACAATACCAATAGTTTTTCCTTCAAAATTCTTAAATGGCATTT
>Ga0214473_10006745_pt1 | contig 13671 bp, 8 predicted proteins | sample RVTome_7_FD_203509 | JGI IMG/M metagenome (GOLD analysis project Ga0214473, IMG submission 203509) | Soil microbial communities from uranium-contaminated site in the Upper Colorado River Basin, Wyoming, United States - RVT98D197 | ecosystem: Environmental > Terrestrial > Soil > Contaminated >... | reverse complement strand
GCCGAATCGATCAGGGTGCAATTTTGATTGACGACCGTGAGGTAAGTAATGCAGAAGGTAGGAAAGGAAGAGGGTAAGAAGGTCGGCGCGCCTCGCTCAATTCCTAGCTTCTTCCGTTCCTACCTTCTCATCTTCCTGCTTTCTTACCTTCCTGCCTTCCAGCCCCTCGATGCCCGTGCGTCGTGGATCGCCTACAATGATTGCCTGCAACAGGATGGGGACGGGACGGCGGCGAATGTCACGCAATGGACGATTCACAGCCGCGACCAGTCGCATTTCACTGGACGGCTGAGGAACTTCCAGACGGGCAGCGACACCGGCATGCCCACCGTCACGTTCACAGTCGGCGGGGCGGGACTGCAGGTCAGCGGCGGCGGCTCCGGCGGCAACTTCGCACCCGGCACCGACGCCTACGAGATCTTCAACGGCATCGTGGATTTCGGGCCCGATCTCATCTATTACGGCAATCCGGGCTGGTGGGTGGAGATCGAGCTCAGCGGCCTTGACCCTGGGAGCACCTACACATTCGTCGGCACCGCCAACCGTGCGTCCAGTTATCCGACGCGTATCTCCCTCTTCACTATTCTCGACGCCGGGAGCTTCGTCAACAACAGCAGTCCCGGCGTGCCGGCGAAACAGGGCGCGACGACGAAGTTTCTGGCCGGCGACAACAGCGCCAACGGCTACGTGGTGCGATGGGACGGCATTGCCCCTTCGGTCCGTGGGACATTCAAGGTGCGTGCGGAAGCGGCGCCGGAGGCGGACGAGGGCAGGGCGTATCCGTTCGGCGGCTTCATGCTCCAGCAGGTGGGCGGGCCGGAGAATCGGCCGCCGGAGGTGGATGCGGGGGACTATGATGCTCTCGTCTGGCCGATGCACACGGTTCAGCTCAGTCCATCCGTCAGCGATGACGACCCTTGCGGCCTGGGTGTGCTGAAGTACAAATGGTCACAGCTCGGCGGCCCGGCAACCGTGACATTCGACCCGAGTGATAGTGTCGGCAATCCCATTGCCGTGTTCCCCGAGCCGGGCGAGTACGAACTCGCGCTTCGTGTCTGGGATGAGTTGTCCCAGGAGGCCGTCGCGACCGTCCAGATCGCCGTGGTCCAGCTTCTCCTCGGCGACTTCAACGGGGACAACAAGGTGAACTGGCTGGACCTTCTGCTGTTCACGAAACAGTGGCTGGACCGGGCCGACAGCCCGGCTGATCTGAACATCGTGCACGGCGTGGAGTTCCGCGATTTCGCCATCGTGGCGCAAAACTGGCGGATCGGGGAAGGCGCCACGCTGGTCATCAACGAGATCCTCGCGCGCAACGATCTGAGCAGCAAGGACCCGCAGGGCGAGTACGAGGATTGGATTGAGCTGTACAACGGCGGCGAGGAAGCGGTCGATGTCGGCGGGATGTACCTGACCGACGACCCCGGCGAGCCAAGGAAGTGGCAAATCCCGACGGGCAGGCCGCTCGTGACTACCGTCCCGCCGGGCAAATACCTGCTCATCTGGGCGGACAACGATGTGGCCGACTCGGGCCTGCACGCGAATTTCGAGATCAATGCCGGCGGAGGCGGCGTCGCCTTGTTTGACACAAATGGCGCCGCGCTCATCGACCGCGTCAGCTTCGACAGCCAGATCGCCGATGTCTCCTTTGGCCGCGAGCCCGACGGCTCGCCTGAGTGGGTGACATTGACCCCCACGCCGGGCGCATCGAATGACGGGGCGTTCCTGGCCGTGGTGGCGGATACGAAATTCAGCCATGATCGTGGGTTCTATACCGAGCCGTTCGATGTGACCATCACGACGGCCACCGAGGGCGCGGCCATCCGCTACACGACCGACGGCAGCACGCCGACCGCATCGTACGGCAGCCTCTACACGGTCCCGATCCGGATCGGCACGACGACCGCGCTGCGTGCGATGGCATCCAAGCCCGGCTGGAAGTCGACGAACGTGGACACGCACACGTACATTTTCCTCGACGACGTGATCCGGCAGGCCACCGACCCGGCCACCGGCGCCCAGGTGACGCCCGCGGGCTGTCCGGCGTCCTGGGGCTCGGCCGCAGGCGATTACCAGATGGACCCCGACGTCGTCGGACAGAACGGCAAGGATATTTTCGGCGGGCTGTATGCCCAGACGATCAAGGATGATCTCAAGGCCGTACCGACCATCTCGCTGGTGATGAGCACGGACGACTGGTTCGGCTCCAAGGGCATTTACATCAACAAATCCCAGGACGGCACGGAGCGAGTCGCCTCCTTCGAGTACATCGATCCCGCCGCCGACGAGTCGGTGCAGGCCAACTGCGCCATCGCCATGCAGGGCGGCGTCACCGGCGGGGGGACCAGCCTCCAGCGCTGGAAGAGCTTCAAGCTCTCCATGCGCCCCCGCTTCAAGACGCAAACCGACGACGGCAAGCCCACCGGCGGCCCGCCCAAGCTGGAGAACAGGGTATTCCGCGATTCGCCCGTCGAGCGTCTCAATACCATCGTTCTCGATGGCGTGCTGAACCATTCCTGGCTCCACAGCGGCCAGCACAACGAGGTGATGTACATTCAGGACCAGTACGTGGCGGACCTGCACAACGCGCTGGGCGGGTACTCGCCGCACGGGGCCTACGCGCACATCTACATCAACGGCCTGTACTGGGGGATGTATTACATCCATGAGCGGCCGGACCATGCCTGGGCGGCCGAGGTCTTCGGCGGCAACGAAGACGAGTATGACGCCGTCAAGCACAGTGCCGGCGGCGTGATCAACAATGGCACAGGAGGCAGCGCCACGGCGAACTACAACGCGATGGTCAGTGCCGCCGGCGCCGTCGCGTCCGACCCCGCCAATCTCGGCAAGTATGACGCTCTGAGCCGACTGCTCGATGTCGACAACTTCATCACCTACGTGTTAGCCAACTGGTTTACCGACAACGGCGACTGGCCCGGCAAGAACTGGTACGCCACGCACCGCAACACGGCCGATGGCAAGTGGCGCTTCCACTCGTGGGACGCCGAGCACACCGTCGAGAACAATGGCAACGGCTCTCGCGGCCGGAGCCCCTCGGATATTCACCAGAAGCTGGCCAACAGCGCCGAGTATCGTATGCGTTTTGCGGACATCGTTCGCGGCGCCTTTTTCAGTTCCGGTCCGCTCAGTCATCCGGCCGCCGCCGATCTGTACAAGGCCAGAATGGATCAGATCGACCGCGCCATTGTGGGTGAGTCGGCTCGGTGGGGCGACAATCGGCAGAGCCGGCCACACACGCGCCTCGATTGGCTCAACACCCAGAACGCGAAACTGACCGGCTTCCTCCCGAACCGGACGAACGACCTTCTCAACTGGCTCAAGGGCGCCAACCTGTACCCGACGGTCGATGCGCCGGAGTTCCGCGTGAACACGCTGCCTCAGCAGGGCGGGCACATGAAACGGACCGACTCACTCACCATGGGACCTTCCGCCGGCATCGTCTATTACACGCTCGACGGCGCCGATCCGCGCCTGCCCGGCGGGGCAGTCAATACGCCTCACGTGCTGAAATTCACGGCGCCCATCACGCTGGATCGCAGTGTGCGGATCAAAGCTCGTGCGCTGTCCGGAACCGTGTGGAGCGCATTGAGCGAGGCGGTCTTCGCGGTCGGCCCGGTGGCCGAGAGTCTGCGGATCAGCGAGATCATGTACCATCCGGCGGATACGGGCAAGCCCGCCGATCCGAATACCGAATACATCGAGCTGACCAACGTCGGCGGCGAGAGCATCAACCTGAATCTCGTGACATTCACCGACGGCATCGAGTTCACCTTCCCCAGCTTCGACCTGGCCCCGGGCGGCTATTGCCTCGCGGTCAAGGACATGACGGCGCTCCGGGCGAAGTACGGCCCAAGCCTGCCCGTCGCCGGTCAGTACACGGGCAGCCTGAACAACGCGGGCGAGCGGATCGAGCTGCTCGACGCCGTTGGAGCCGTCATTCATAGCTTCAGCTACGACGACAAATGGTTCGACGTCACCGACGGCAAGGGTTTTTCTCTCACGGTCAAGGACCCGCGAGCGGCCGATCCGAGCGCCTACGGTGACAAGGCCCTCTGGCGCCCCAGCACTCGCTCCGGCGGCTCCCCGGGCGCGAATGACAGCACCTACTGAGCCTCAGTTTGCGAATTCGCGTCTCCGGGTGGGCATCGTCAAGCGCCAGCTTGGCGATGGTCTCACGGCCACGTGAGAGCGACACGTCGTAGACATGCGGAGCGGAGTCACTGCTTTCCACTTGTGAACCCTTGACGAGCGGATACAATACGGATCGAAACGATGGGTTGTGCCGTGTTGGGAGGCCGCCGTCGCGAGAGATACTTGCGTCATGGGAGAGCAACAATGCGGATCAACAAGCATGTCGCGATTGTTCTAACGTTCCTGGCTTCAACGATGTTGTTCGTGTGTTCGGTTGAAGGGACTGGAGAGGCCCCGGATTCATGTCACATGAGGTGCGTCGTCAAGATTACCGCCGATGCCGAGGTCATGCCACTCGACTTCGACGTTGTCGCATCCCTGCTGCAAAGCGACGGCGTGGCCGGCGAAGCCGCACGCGATGTCCTGGCCGGCAAGGGCGATTGGAGTGACGAATTCATCGAGATCAGGCCGCTGAGTGGTCTGCGTCCTCCTCGACAGGAGGACATGCCCGCTGCACCTCCGGATGGGCAGGTTGCCCAGGCATCCACGTCTGTCGGGCAGCCCGCTGTGCTGTTGTCGTTCAGCATCAACCTGCCCGACGATGTGAAACCTGTGGCACGGGAACTCGGCACGGCGATGGTGGAGAACCTGCGGCGCGAATTGGACGGCGCCTTCAACGCCCAGGTTGAATGGCTGAGGCTTGGATTGAGCCTTGCGAGGACCGAACAGGACACAGCTCGTGCCGCGTTGTCCGATGTAGTCAAAGAAACGATGCCCAAGGACGTAGCGGAGATTCGATTGGACCCTGCCGATGAGGCTGTCTACAAGCAGTTGGATACCGTAGTCGACCTCTCCTCGCTGAAGGCGGAAATGCCGCTCGAAGAGGCGGTAGAAATGATCCGCCGGTCGGTAAACCCGCCGCTGCAGATGGTTGTTCTCTGGCGTGACTTGTCGGAAAATGCGCAAATCGAGCCAAGCACTCCTATCATTACAGACGGGCTGACGAACGCCAAACTCAGTGCGGGACTGAGGAGTCTGCTCAACGGCATGTCCAACCCGCAATTCGACATCCAACTCGACTATGTAGTGGAGGGTGGCGTGCTCACAATTGGCACGGATCACTCGCTGCCACAGAGAACGATGGAAATGCGGGTCCACGAGGTGCCGGCGCTGCTCCGGGCCACCGGCTGGATGCACGATCTGACGGCGACGATCCAGGAGACCATCACGCCCCACAGTTGGTTCAGTCTGAGCGAGAGGGGCGAGGGAACGATCGTGCCCTATGGCAATGCAAAGCTCATCGTGTGGCAGACTCCCGAGGTCCAGAAAAGGATCGCGGAGTTTCTGAGGGCAGCAGCCGAGAAGTTCCCCATTCCCAGACTGGTCGATGCCCCGCGGGATGTCCTGGAAACACAGATGCAGTCGCTGCTGGCCCATCGGAATATCCTGGAGGAGGAACTCGACAAGTTGCAGGCGCGGCAGGGCGTGTTGGCTCAGGAGAAGGACAACGCAGAGAGACGCGAGATGGAGAATTCCCTGCGGCAGACTGTCAACGAACTGAGTGCGATAGTCACTGACTTGCAGGGGATCAGGAGACGCATGGCCAGTGGCAACCAGGATTCTCCGGAAGTGCAAATTCTTGACGCCGCCATCGACAAGGCCAGGCGATGTATTGACGCCTGTTGGCGGGGCCTGCCCAGAACCGAGGGAGGTCTTGATGGCGGTCTCGGAGATATGGCTTTGCCACCTTGGGGATTCGCATTGAGTGAGGCACAGACGCTGTCAAGACGACTCACCGCCAAACAGGGCGGACTGGAGCAGGTCAGCCGCAGGATCACCAGGATTCAGGACGCATTGATCGGACAAACGAGATTCGATCCTGAGGTCTACCGCCTTCACTTAGCGGCCAAACGGCTCGAAGAGGCCGACCTTCGCGTTCACCACATGGAAAAGACAATTGCCGCGTTGCAGCCGTGCACCGTCACGATCCTCGGAGATTCGGACTGAGGAATCAGCGGGAGTCCTGCTCCTGGGAGTCGGAGAATCTGCGGAGCATGTTCTGGATGTCGCGGGCGCCTTTGATGGCCACGTAAATGGTGACGGTCGAGTACCAGGTGAGGCACACGAGCGTCACCGCGCCCCAGAACCAGTGGTCCTTCAACATCGAGATCACGCCGTCGACGATGGCTGACATAATTCGTTTCCTTCCACTGCGGGTTGCACGCGGGGCTTCAGGAGCGATCCGACGATCATGGCCAGCGCCACGATCGCGTACGTAGCGATGCCGCATAGGGGGCCGTTGTCCTTAATCCATTCGGTCCATGGGCCGTACTTCTGCAATACCAGCGTGCTCACCGGCACCGTCGCGCCGAAGAGAATGGCCGCGAAGGCGCCCCAACTGTTCGCACGTTTCCAGTAGCAGCAGGCGATCAGCAAAACCGACATACTGGACAGGTAAATCGTTCCGGTGATCCCGAGGTACGTCCAGAGGTCGCCCTCGATCTTGTACCACAGGCCGTAGATCAGGAGAAACACGCCGATGCAGGCGATGATCGCGCGGTTCCAGCGGAGCCCTTTCTTCTCCGACCACTTCGTTCTGCGAAACGGCGCCATGATGTCGTTGTAGATCACGCTGCCCCAGGTGAGCATGTAGGACGCGTCGGTGCTCATATCCGCGGCCAGCATGGCGGCGATGAGCAGGCCCATCAGTCCCGCGGGCACGAACATGCCGAGCATCTTGGGCATCGCCAGCAGCGTGTTGTCGCCCACCTGCTCCGGCGTGAGCAACGCGAGTGCGGCGATGCCCCAGATTCCCGGGATCAGGAACCGCGCCACGAAGAAGAACGAGGTCCTCGTATAGACCTTGCGCCCGGTCGCGGAGTCCTTCGCCGCCAGGACGCGGGCGATCTGGGTCTGCCACGTCAGGACCGCCGCCGTGTTCAGCAGGGCGTTGAACACGACATAGGACCATCCGATGTCCGGGTTCAGGAACGGGTTGAATCCGCCCTCCCCGTAGTGGCGCTGGACGGTATCGACGAGCGTGCCCCAGCCTACTTTGCCGAGGATGAGGAACGTCACGGCGATCAGGCCGGCGCTCATGACGACGAACTGGAGGAAGTCCGTGACGAGGACCGAGAGCATGCCGCCGAGAATGGTATAGACCGCGACGCCAACGAGGATCGCTGTCATCATCGTTTCGAGGAGGTACTTCTGGTTCAGACCGGCGATGTTCACGAGGAACTCGCCGCCGGTCCGGAGGAAGACGCCCATGTTCAGCAGGCCGCCGAGCACGATGACGACGCCGGCCGCCCAGCGGACCCCCGATCCGTATTTCGTCTGAAACAGCTCCGGAATGGTCATCACGCCGGAATCGCGCAGCGGCTTGATGCAGAAGCCCGTGTACCCGACGACGAACATCGCTGCGAACGTCAGCAGCCCCGGGATGGCCCCGGCGAACCCCTTGTCGTAGCCGTTCTGGGCCGCGTACATGCACGTCACGATCCCGAACTCCGTCGCCGCCAGCGACGCAATGCCCAGGTACAGATCCATCTCGCGCCGCGCGACGAGGAAGTCCTCGACCTTGCCCACGTACTTGCGGATCGCGATGCCGACGACCATCGTAGCGATCAGATAAATCCCGACGATGCCGCCGTCCACGATTGTCAGACCGTTTCCCATCGCTCATTCCTACTTCGGGGCGGCCCATTTGACGGCGTTGATCATGATCTTGCGGACGGTCGGGTCGAAGAATACCGGGTTGGTTTCATGGCCCGGCTGGAAATAGAACACCTTGCCCTTGCCGATCTCCCAGGTCAGGCCTTGCTTGCTGGGGTCGGCGCCGCCGTCCTTCAAAGTCGCGACCCCCTCGAACACCACGGCCTTCGGCGTCGGCACGGCGTACGGGTCGCTGTAGCGCTCGTGGTGCGTGACCGTGAATTCCTTGATCCCCTGGGCAATCGGGTGGTTGGGGTCTTTGACCGTGACCTTCAGCGTGGTCGAGTCGCCGACGTAGGCCTTCCAGGAGCAGGGGGTGCCCATGAGCTTCCTGTTCGGCTTTGCGAAGTGCGAGGAGTGCAGGGAGATGAATCCCATGCCGTCCTCCTTCACCCGCTTGATGATCTTGTCCACGAGCTGGTCCTTGACCTGAGCGTGCTTCTGGTGGCCCCACCAGATCAGCACATCGGTGCGCTTGAGCAGCTCGTCCGGCAGGCCCTGGTTGGGATCGGACAGATTGGCCTTGACGACCTCCCAGTCCTTCAGCTCCTTCAGCCCCTCGGCGATGGCGCCGTTGATGTCGTTCGGGTAGACGTTCTTGGGCGCTGTGCCTTCCGACCAGACGACGACGCATCGCTTCGCCTGGGGCTTCTCCGCCCCGCGCGCACGCAGACCCATACTCAGCACCAGCCCCGCGGCCGTCACCGCCGCTACCACAAGAAACGCCCGACGCGGAAATCTCTGGACCATCGCTTGCTCCTTTCCCCTCGATCTTCGCCGAAGTCCCATCCCACATCGGGACAGGCGCGCATACTATGTACCCGACTGCCCGAAGAAATGCAACGGCTATCATCGGACAACGCCGGCGACTTGCCGCCACACGTGCTTGTTGGCCCTCAGATAGCTGATCCAGATCCCGGGTGGCATCGTCAAGCGAAGCTTGGCGATGGTCCCCCATGGCTGCTCAAGGAGGCCATCGCCAAGGCTTTCGGCCTTGACGCTGCCGCCCGGGGTCCAGCTCCCTCGATGAACCCGGGGCGCGTGCCCACGTATCAGAGAGTGCCGCCAGTTGCCGGCGGGGGCAGGTAGAATTCCTTTGACATATAATAATAGACGAGACCGGCAGGATATGATACACTAACCCCAGCAGCAAACGGGCAGTCAAGCCCGTCGATGCCGCGACAGTCCGTGGAGTGGGCCGTGATCGAGGAGGACATTGTGACTGTGGGTGAGGGTTTCACATGGTCATTTCTATAGCCACTACTCCGATGACACGCAGGAGGGTCATACAGAACACAAAGAGACTTTTTGAAAGGATGGGAAGATGAACGCTCGCAGACTCGTAACGATGGTAGCTCTGCTGTCGCTTGTGACGTGGAGCGCGGCGGAGGCGGCCAGTGTCTCGTGGATCAATGGCACGACTCCGCCCGGACAGTGGGAGATCCAGCCGGGCTCGCCAAACACGTCGGATGTCATCACCTTCTCCGGCCCGACGAACGTCTACTCCAACTCCTGCGTCGGCGAGAAGAACCTGGGCGGCACGCCGCAAATCTCGGTGGACACCGTGTCCAAGACCGTTCTCATGTGGTTCCAGGGCCCCGTGCCGGCCTTCTGCACGCTGATTTATATGCCGGTGTGTGGCCTCCAAGGGGACTTCGGCCCCTTGCCCGAAGGGGATTGGAAGTTCATCAGCCTCTCCAAGGAGCTGAGCTTCGAGGTCCGCTTCACAGTGGGGGGCAAGGCGGTGCATCACGTGGATGCCGATGCGCCCGGACCTCTTCATAACGGCAAGACCTGGACGACGGCGTTCTTGACCCTGCAGGACGCGCTCGCTGCCGCGGCCGGCGGCGATGAGATCGTCGTCGCGGAAGGCACGTACAAGCCCGACCGCGGCGCAGCCGTCACGCCCGGCGACCGCGAGGCAAGCTTCGAATTGAAGGACGGCATCATCGTCAAAGGCGGCTACGCCGGATATGGACAACCCGACCCGGACGACCGGGACGTTGCGGCCCGCAGGACCGTCCTGAGCGGCGACCTTAACGGCAACGACCTGTGGCGCCTCCTGTTTCGCGACGAGAACAGCTATCACGTGGTCATCGGTCCGCCGGGCAGTCCGGGCGCCACCCTGGATGGCTTCTTCATCCTGGACGGCAATGCCGACGGGCGATTCCCCAACGACCTCGGCGGCGGCCTGTACAACCCCGGCGGCGCCCTCACGGTCGTCAACTGCACCCTCCAGGGCAACACGGGGGCTTTCGGCGGCGCCATCCTGAACTTGGGCGCCCCGCTCACGCTGGTCAATACCCAGTTGATCGGCAACCGGGCCTTCGTGTCGGGCGGTGGCCTGTACAACTGGGAAGGCGCCGCGACCCTGCACAACTGCCGCGTTGTGGGCAACACCGCCGACCGCGCGGAAGATACAGGCGGTGCGGCCATCAACAACCTTACGGGGAACCTGACGATCCTCAACTCGACGATTGCCGACAATCTCTCGCCCAATGGCAACGCCATTACCAGCTTTAGCTGGGATTGGGACGCCGGAGGCAACATCGAAGTCGCCAACAGTATTCTCTACAACGGTGGCCGCGAAATCTGGAGCAACAACCTCCCGGCGGTCAGCGTCACCTACAGCGACGTCCAGGGCGGATGGGCCGGCACCGGGAACATCAATGCCGCCCCCTTGTTCGTCGCTCCGGGCGGCCGCAGCATCGAGGGCGAGTGGATCGACGGCGACTACCACCTCCAGGCCACCTCACTGTGCATCGACGCGGGCAGCGACGGTGAGGTCCCCGCCGATGTGGCCGATCTCGACGGCGACGGCAACGTGGCCGAGCAGCTTCCCCTCGACCTGGACCGCACGATCCGCATCCAGGGCAGCCGTGTGGACATGGGCGCCTACGAGCAACTGGCGAAGAAACCGGGGCCGCTGCCCGGAGTCACTCTGACGTTCCTCTTCAGCGGCAGGCAAACCGTGCTCACCCCTGATCCCGTGTTTCCGGATACGTTCACCGGCAGCATCAAGGTCGGGATCGAGCTGAACATGAAGCTCCAGCTCACAGTGGATGTCACGGCAACCTCGGCTGCCGGCGGGATGTGGACGGGATGGGCGGTTCCCAATATCGTCGCTCCGCCCGGCGGGGACATCACCGTGTACGTCAAAGGCGAGAACCTGAATCTCGCCGCGCTGCCCGGCAGCGGTACTGTCCAGGCGGCGGAAGCGGAGCTCTCCGGCATGATCATTCCGTAGCGCTCGCATCTCGACGCTCATGAAGTCAGGCCAGCGAAAGGGCCCGGCAGCGTCCTCAAGACCCCGCCGGGCCCTTTGTGTATATCGGTCGCGCCTCGCTCGCTACGCGTCCCATTTCAGCCTCGCCTCATTATCGGTTTTCAAGGCCATTTGCACTAACGCTTGCATATGGATTGTGGTACAATCATGCCACCCATTGGGACGCCTGAGGCGGAAGATTGTCAAGTCCGGCGTCGTTCTTTCGTGCATGTATAGGGAGCGTGACGATGAATGCCGAGAGCCCAGAGCGTGAACAGGCGGCAGGGGAAGCGCAGGAGACACCCTTGTGCCTGAGATGCCTGCGTCCCGTGGATCCGCGTGCTTACTATTGCCCTTACTGCGGCGAGGCGACCGGCCGGTTCACTACCTACCTTCCGGTCCTGAACATCCCATGGCAGACGCGGATCTGGGGCCAGGCTTGGCGGCAGGTGTGGTCCCGGGACGTACCGATTCCGGGCCGTGTGTTTCGGCTGCTCATGATCCTGTGGCAAGCCCCGATTCTCCTGATTGTCGGCCTGCCCCTGATGCTGTGGCACTGGGGAGAGAAACAGGAGCAACCGCCCGCTGCTGAACCGGATGGCGAAGACGACCCGACTTCCATAGATTGATCCTCACTTCGAGGCAATGATGGCCTGGTGGGCGAGGGCCTCGAACTGGTCGTTGAGGGTGGCTTTGCCGGACGGGTGGACCTGGGCCATGCAGATGCCGAGCATGTTCTCCGCGGGGTCGATGAAGAACGTGGTGTACCAGAACCCGCCCCAGCGGTAGGCCCCGACGCTGGTCAGCTCGCCGGCCTCGCGCAGGTTGCGGGTGACGCCGAAGCCCAGGCCGAAGCCCGTGTCGCGATTCAAGTCGCCGACCTGATCGGCCGCCATCATTCTCACCGTCGTTGGGCTGAGCAGCCGGACGCCGTCCAGCTCGCCGCCGTTGAGCAGCATTTGCGTGAACCGGGCGTAGTCGGAGATCGTCGAGCACAGTCCGCCGCCGCCGGAGAAGTATCGCCGGGGCCCCTCGCAAGGATAGGTCACGGAACAGGTGAAAGGTCCCTCGCCGATAACGCCGTTGCCCAGTCGCTTCAACGTCCCATTCGGGTCAGGGCCGTAGACAGCGGCCAGCCTGCTCATCTTGTCCTGGGGAAGGAAAAAGCAGGTATCCTTCATCCGCAATGGCTTGAAAATTCGCGTGCGGAGGAACTCGTCGAACGACATGCCGGATGCGACCTCTACCAGCCGTCCGAGCACGTCGATGGAAAGGCCATAAGTCCACGCCTCGCCCGGCTGGTGCACGAGCGGGACCTGAGCGAGCTTCTTCATGTCGTCGCCGAGAAGGTCCTCGTCCTGCAGCAGGCCGTGCGTGATGCCCGCCTCCTTGTACTCCGGGCCGACGCGGCCGTCCCAGTGGTACGTCAGTCCGGAGGTGTGCGTCAGCAGGTGGCGGATCGTGATCTCGCGTTTGGCCGGCGCGATCTGCTCCTGCGAGCCGTCCCCCTTGATCAGGACCTTCGGGGCCCTGAATTCGGGGATGAATTTGGAGATCGGGTCCTTGAGTTGGAAGCGGCCTTCCTCGTACAGCATCATCACGGCTACGCTGGTGATCGGCTTGCTCATCGAGGCAATCCGGAAGATGGCATCCGGACTCATCGCGGTCCGCTGCTCCCTGTCCTGCATGCCCACGCTCTGCAGGTAGGCCGCCTTGCCGTCACGCGCGACCATCGCCACGGCGCCGGCGAGCAACCCGTCATCTACGTGCTTCTGCATCAGGGCGGTGATCCGGTCAAGCCGCTCCTGCGACAGGCCGACCGACTTCGGCGACGCTTTCGGCAGCCCTTGCCCGTAAGTCGCCGGGGCAAGAGCGATCAATACCATCAGGGTCCACAGGGCGGGATTTCTTCGTCGAGTCATAGTGCCATGCCTCCATTAGCCATGAATCTGCCGGACAACATCCATCAACGCCCCCATTGTCGATGAAGTCGCCATCCAACGCAAGCCAAATGCCCCCCGGCCGGGACCTTCGCCGCCGACCCGTCGCCGGCCGCGGGAGATTGGCTTTGTTTCGCATACTCGGTCATGCGGCCGGTAGGGTGGGTTCTCAACCCACGCGTGCGCTGACAAATTGGCTTTGTTTCGCATAGCCACCCTTGTGGTTCCCTTCTCCCTGCTGCCTGTTCCCCGAAATTGGCTTTGTTTCGCGCGATGGGCCCTTCCGTTCCAGGCTGGCGGGGCGGGAGATTGGCTTTGTTTCGCATACTCGGTCATGCGGCCGGTAGGGTGGGTTCTCAACCCACGCGTGCGTTGACGAATTGGCTTTGTTTTCGCAGACGCAGAATCGGCACTGCTCTCTCGTAACCCTTTATTCGGAAGGCAGTTAGCGCTCATCTGGCCACCTGCAAATTGGCATGGTTCAAGACCGGGTAACACTCTTGCCTGGTCGAAGCCATGTCAGAACGCGTGTAAACTGTTGTGGTGAAACGTTTTACCACAATCATGTTCCTTGTTGTGAGTCGTACGAGTGTTACCCTG
>Ga0214473_10006744_pt1 | contig 13674 bp, 12 predicted proteins | sample RVTome_7_FD_203509 | JGI IMG/M metagenome (GOLD analysis project Ga0214473, IMG submission 203509) | Soil microbial communities from uranium-contaminated site in the Upper Colorado River Basin, Wyoming, United States - RVT98D197 | ecosystem: Environmental > Terrestrial > Soil > Contaminated >... | reverse complement strand
ATGCTGCAAGAGGTCCAGCGGGAGTTGAACACGATCAGTTCCAAGGCGCCTCAATTGCCGGTCGTCCAGCAGGTGTTGGAAGGCAAGGAGCGGGTCGAAAAAATTCGCGAGCAAACCCAGAACATCGAATGACTCGTAACCGCCAGCGATTGACCCGCCGCCGGGGGATCATTTTTATTCTGTCGGCGCCTTCGGGGGCCGGCAAGACGACCTTGATCAACGGGCTGCGATCGGTCTATCCGGAAATCGAACTGTCGGTTTCATACACTACCCGCGCGCTGCGCCACGGCGAGGTCGACGGTCGCGATTACCGCCTCGTTACGCTGCGGCAATTCGACGCCATGAGGGCCAAGGGGCAGTTCGCCGAATGGGCGAAGGTCCATGATTACCTGTACGGCACCCCGCGGGGGCCGCTCGACCGCTGTGTGCATCGCGGTCGGGATATCCTTCTAGACATCGACGTTCAGGGGGCCAGGAAGATCAAGCGGCTCTACCCCGGAGCGGTCGCGATATTTTTACTACCGCCGTCGATGCGGGAATTGGCGCGCAGACTGGCCCGCCGGGGGACCGAGGGTCGGGAAACCATGCGCCGCCGCCTCGCCAATGCGCGGGGTGAAATTCGCCGGATTATCGAGTATGATTACTGCGTCGTCAACCGGGATGTCAAGGAAGGGGTAGGGGTGCTGTGCTCGATCGTGGAAGCCGAACGAGCCCGTACTTGCCGTGTCACCCGGTGGCGGATGGAGCCGGGGCGCGAGCGCCGCCCTTGAGTATCCCATGACCAAAAAACTCAACGATCTGGTTGAAAAAATCCAGTCTTACTACCCCGCCGCGGATGTCGAACTGATCCGTAAGGCCTACGATTTTTCCGCCAGGGTCCATACCGGCCAAAAACGCTTGTCCGGGGAGCCTTATCTAATTCATCCGATAGCGGTGGCCGAGATCATCGCCGATTTGAAGCTGGACGTGCCGAGTATCACCGCCGGCCTGCTGCACGATACCGTCGAGGACACGCTTACGACCCTCAATGAGCTGAAGGCGATGTTCGGGCGCGAGATCGCCATGCTAGTGGACGGCGTCACCAAATTGAGCCGCGTTAACTTCATTAGCCGCGAAGAGAAGCAGGCGGAAAATTTTCGCAAAATGCTTCTAGCGATGGGCAAGGACGTGCGGGTGATCTTGATCAAGCTCGCCGACCGCGTGCATAACATGCGCACCCTTGACCATCAGCCCTTGGAAAAACAAATTCTCACGGCGCAGGAGACCTTGGATATTTACGCGCCGCTTTCCCACCGGCTCGGCATCGCCTGGGTCAAGAGCGAGCTGGAGGATTTGGCCCTCAAGTACCTCCATCCGGAAGTCTACTACCAACTGAAGCGCAACGTCGCCAAGAGAAAAAGCGATCGGGAGAAATACATCGAAGAGGTCATCTCGATCATCGGCAAAAAGCTCGAAGTCGAAGGCATCGACGCGGAGGTCACCGGCAGGCCCAAGCACTTTTACGGTATCTATCAGAAAATGGAGAGCCAGAACCTGCTCTACGACCAGATTTACGACCTGGTCGCCTTCCGTATTCTGGTCGATACGCCGCGGGAATGTTATGAAGCCCTCGGCATCATCCACGCGCAGTGGCGTCCCATACCGGGGCGTTTCAAGGATTATATCGCCCTGCCCAAGCCCAATCTGTACCAATCGCTTCACACCAGCGTGATCGGACCCCATGGCGAGCGGATCGAAATTCAGATTCGCACCCACGAGATGCATCGCGTCGCCGAGGAGGGCATCGCGGCCCACTGGCGCTATAAAGAGGGCGAGGATTTTCAGTTGAGCGACATCCAGAGGTTCGCCTGGCTGCGCCAACTCTTGGAATGGCAGGAAAATCTCCAGGACCCCCAAGAGTTTCTCCACAACCTGAAAGAAGACCTCTTTGCCACCGAGCTCTACGTCTTTACGCCGAAAGGCGATCTGTTGAATTTTCCCAAGGGTTCCACGGTGATCGACTTTGCCTATCGAATCCATTCGGAAGTGGGACACCACTGCTCGGGCGCCCGCATCAACGGGCAGTTGGTTTCACTCAAGTATATTTTGCGCAGCGGCGACACCGTCGAGATCATCACGACCCAACAACAGGCGCCTAGCCGCGACTGGCTCAAATGGGCGAAGACTCCCCGTGCCAAGTCCAAAATCAGAAATCTGCTCAAGTCCCAACAGCATGAGCGCAGCGTCGCATTGGGACGCGAAATTCTCGAAGGCGATTTGCATCGCCATCAATTGGATTATGCGACTCTTGGCCGGGAGGGGAAGCTCGATTGGCTCGTGAAGGAAATGGGCATGAAGGACGAAGAGTCACTTCTGGCCGCGTTGGGGTATGGCCGTATCACGACACGTCACGTGTTGGCCAAGTTGGTTGCGCCGGAAAAATTGGACGTCGGCGCGAAAAAGGCGGAGGGCTCGCTCAAGTCTTTGTTCCGCATGGTCACGCAGCAGAAGCGGGGGTTGGGTATCCGCGTCAAAGGCGGAGAAGACGTCCTGGTGCGCTTCGCGCTTTGCTGCCATCCCTTGCCCGGCGAGCATATCATCGGTTTCATTACCCGGGGTCGCGGGGTGACCGTTCACACCGTCGGTTGCCCCACGGTCATGGAGAGCGATCCGCACCGAAAAATCGAAGTTTCATGGGAAGAAAACGGCCAGCCGCCGCGGCCGGTCAAGATCGAAGTGACCTGCGTGGATCAGCCCGGACTCTTGGCCGCCATCAGCGCCGCGATCACCAGCGCGGAGGCGAACATCGCGCGGGCCCAGATCCGCACGTTCTCCGGTCAGAAGGCGCTCAATACTTTTGAAGTGATGATCAAAAACTCCCAACACCTAAAAGATGTGTTGCAAAATATCTCGAAGGTGAAGGGCGTCTACAAAGCCGTCCGGGCGCGGGGCAGGACCGTCGGCAGGGCGGATCGAGATCAAACCAGGGGCGAACTTCACTGAGAGGGAAGAACCGCTCGCTCAAGCTACCTTTTGCACGCGGCCCGAGTGGATGCAGTCCGTGCAGACCAAGGCGCGCTTGACCCGCCCGTCGAATTTCCCCCGCACCCGTTGAAGGTTGGGCCGCCACGCCCGTTTGGTCTTGTTGTTGGCATGGCTGACGTTGTGACCGACGGAGCGCCTTTTTCCGCAGATTGAACAGACTCGTGCCATTTGATTTAACCTCTAATCCTTTCAATGATCTCGGTTGTCGAAAAACCTTTCAGATACGGGATGACGGCGACTCTGCCGCCATTTTGCTCGACGATATCCGAACCGACGATTTTATCGGGACCCCAATCGCCGCCCTTGGCGAGGACGTCGGGGATCAAAGCCGCGATTAAATCGTAGGGATCGGCTTCGTCGAACAAGACAACGTAATCTACCATCTCCAGCGCGCCGATCAACTCAGCTCGATCCGACTCCGAAAGGATCGGGCGGCCGGTGCCCTTAAGGCCCTTTACCGAGCGGTCGCTGTTAAGGCCGACGATCAGGATGTCACCGCAGGTTTTAGCCTCCCGTAGCGTATGCAGGTGTCCGCGGTGCAGCAGGTCGAAACAGCCATTGGTGAAAACAATCTTTTTTCCGCTGGCTCTCGCTTGGACGATGATTGCCTTAAGTTCGTCCACCGATTTGAGCTTCCCGGACACATTGAAGTAGGTACCATGAGCAACGCTCGTTTTCAATTGCAAGTTCCTGTGATGCAAGGAAAATTCGGATCTTGACCCACCGGCAAATATTCGCTAAGGTCAATCCGGCTTCGTAATTCCGCCGTGGCATCGCTTCAACCAAAAAAGTAGGAGGGAAAATGGAATTTAACGATCTGAGAGACTGGATCCAAATCGCGGATGAAATGGGTGAGTTGAAAACCCTGAAGGGCTGCGATTGGAACCTGGAGATCGGCGCCATCACTGAATTGGTGCATCACAAGGAAGACGGCCCCGCGGTTTTGTTCGAGGACATTAAAGGTTACCCCAAGGGCTACCGGGTGTTATCCAATTCGTTATCCTCGCGCAAACGCCTGGCTCTCACCTTGGGTCTTCCGCCGGGTGAGACCAAGATGGATTTCGTCAAGATCTGGAAGGACAACTACAAGAAAATAAAACCGATCCCGGCAAAATTCGTCAAGAAAAGCCCCTTATTCGACAACGTTTACAAAGACGACGAAATCGACATGTTCAAGTTCCCGACGCCGAAATGGCACGACAAGGACGGCGGCCGCTACATCGGCACCGGCAGCGTCGACATCACGCGCGACCCCGACGAAGGCTGGGTCAACTACGGCACATACCGAGTCATGATCCACGACAAGGACAAAGTCGGATTCTACATTTCACCGGGCAAACATGGGCGTATCCAGCGCGAAAAATACGCCGCCAGCGGCCAGCCGTTCAAGATGGCGATGTCCTTCGGCCATGATCCGCTGACGTTCTTGGCCGGCAGCATCGAGGTGCCCTACGGCGTGCCGGAGTACGAGTTCATCGGCGGCGTGCGCGGCGAGCCGTTCGAAATGATCGAAGGCGAATACTCCGGCCTGCCGATTCCGGCGAACGCGGAGATCGTCATCGAAGGCGACGTACATTTCGATAATCCGAAAGTCGAAGGTCCGTTCGGCGAGTGGACGGGTTACTACGCCAGCGCCGAGCGCGCGGAACCATGGGTCCAGGTCAAACGTCTCTATCATCGCAACGATCCGATCATCCTCGGCTCCCCTCCGGGGCGCCCGCCGGCGGAGCTCGGCTGGTACCGCTCGTATCTCCGCTCCGCTTTGATCTGGGACGAAATGGAAAAGGCTGGTGTGCCGGACGTCAAAGGCGTGTGGCTCACGGTGTCCGGCGGCAGCCGGCTCATGATGTGTGTTGCCATCAAACAACGCTATCCCGGACATGCCAAGCAGGCGGCGGTGATCGCCTCCCAGTGCCACGCCGGTGCCTATCTAGGCCGCTTCGTCGTCGTGGTCGACGACGACATCGATCCATCCAACACCGACGATATGATCTGGGCAATGACCAGCCGCTGCGATCCGGTCGAAGACATCGACATCCTTCGGCGCTGCTGGAGTGGCCCCCTCGATCCGATCATTCATCCGAGCAAGAAGGGCTTCAACTCCCGCGCGATCATCGACGCGACGCGACCCTACGAGTGGATTAAAGATTTCCCGCCGGTTGCGGAGTCCAGCAAAGAGGTCTTGGACGCCACAGCGAAAAAGTGGGGTCAGGAATTGTTCGGGGGCAACGGGAAGAAGTAGAACTCGTTCAGGGTTTCACCTAGCAAGTACAAGGGCAAGTCGATCACGGTTGTGGTCGGCTTGCCCTTTTTTTAAGGATGCTCGCGGACCATTCTTAGCTTTCGCTCAGCCCAACCTCATGGTAAGAAATAATCTCACTTGCGCCTCGCCCGAGGACTAGAACCAGTTCAAACCGTTCAAAAGGTTCAAGCAGTTCAAGTCGTTCAAAGCTAGGCTCCCGAATTGAATCTATTTAAGCCGCTGGCAAACAGAATTTTTAGCAATCTATTGAATTTCTAATCACTGATACAGGACCGTTCTCTTGCCCAACAAACTAACCGGCCTTTTTTACGGCTGGCGCATGGTGGCCGCCACTTGTGCTCTGCGCGTGCTCGGCTCCGGCCTTCATAGCTTCGGCTTTACGGTGTTTTTTCTTCCTCTCAGCCAAGATCTAGGTCTCAACCGCACTTCGACCTCGCTGGCTTTTTCGCTGGCGCGTGCGGAAGGTGCCATCGAAGGACCGATCGTCGGTCATTTGCTCGACCGGTACGGCCCAAAGCCGATCATGCTGGCGGCGGTTTTGCTGATGGGAGTCGGCTACCTGTTGCTCTCCCAGGTCAACAGCTACGCTTTGTTTTTAATCGTCTATCTCGGCATTATTTCTCTTGCCCACGCCGGTGGATTCATGCATGCGCCGATGGTGTTGATCAACACCTGGTTTATTCGCCATCGTGCCCGCGCCATCACCATCAGCAGCGCGGCGTTTGGGCTGGGCGGCGTTCTGGTGGCGCCGATCCTTAGCGTCATCGTGCAAACCTGGGGATGGCGTTGGGGAGCGGCCATCGGCGGGTTTCTATTCCTCGTCATCGGCGTACCGTTGAGCCTGACGGTTCGCCGGTCGCCGGAAAGCATCGGGCTCCTGCCCGACGGCGATGCACCGGCGAGCCTGCAAGCCGGCAAAGACGGTCAAGAGCAGGCGATTCAATCGGAAGTCGATGTCACGGTGGCCGAAGCGCTGCGTTCCTTCGCGTTCTGGGGCTCGGTGCTGGCGGCGGGCATTCGCAACGGGTCCTACCATGCGATCTCGGTTCATTTCGTGCCGCTCATGGTTTGGAAGGGACTCAGCCAATCGGAGGCGGCTTTGTTGCTGAGTGTCTATGCATTTCTCGGCATGGCGTCGACGCTATTACTGGGCTGGTTTGCCGACAAGACGAACAAGCCCCGCCTGACGGCGGTCATTTTATTCGCCGGGGCCGCCGCGATGTTTCTTCTGATCTTCGGTCGCTCGCTCTGGACTCTGTGTCTGTTTACGATGTTCTTCGCTCTGGTGGAGACCACTTTCCCGCTTGGCTGGGCGGTGGTCGGAGATTTGTTCGGCAGAAAACATTACGCCAAGATTCGCGGCTATATGGTTTTGTTTTACACATGGGGAGGGGTTCTCGGTCCGGTGATCGCCGGAGCGATCTTTGACAGGTGGGCAACCTACGAGCCGCTGTTGTGGTCCCTCGTCGCCGTGTTCGTCGTGGCGGGACTGTTATTCGCAAGCCTCAACCGGTCCTGGCAGAGAGCGACAGGGCAGATGCGCGCCGCAACCCGGTTACCTGACGACCATTGAATCAGCGCGATGAAAAGGGGACATTCTGACTTTTGGGTCTCAGTCGAACTCGCCCAGGAAATCGTCGATGACCTCGCAACCGCCTTCGAGCCATTGCGCGAGATCGCCACGGAAGTCTCATCGGGGTCTACCCGGCCCGGCCTAGTATGGCGAGTCGATCATGATGACGATCGGCTTGCCCTCTCTTAAGACTTCGAGACGGATTTGCGCCGGAGCTTCAATCACTTCAAGAACTGCGTCGAGGTCGGCGGTTGACTGAACGGTTTTGTCGTTTGCTTTGGTAAGTATGTCACCCCGCTGTATGCCTGCGTTTGCTGCCGGGCTTCCCGGCGCCACGTCGGCTACCAGAACGCCCCGCTGAGAGGAGAGATCGAGAAGAGCCGCCAGCTCGGCGGTGAGATCTTGCGTTTGCAGCCCCAATTTCTGTCGCGCCTGCTCCCCGCGGCTGCTTGGCGTCAGTAGTGGTTTGGCTTTAGCCAGTACTTCCGTCGTGGCGTAAATCGGCGCCTTCATTCTCAGGGCGACGGCGATGGCGTCGCTGGGACGCGAATCGATTTCCAGCGTCTGGCCTCTGAACTCAAGCGAGAGCAGTGCCAAGTAGGTGTTTTTGCGCAGGTCGGTGATGGTCACGCGCTGCAATTTAACGCCCAGTCCGTTGAGCAGATTGCGGATCAGATCATGGGTCAGGGGGCGCGGCGGGGCGATCTGTTCGAGCTCGAGAGCAATAGCCCGGGCTTCGGGCATATCGATCCAGATGGGAAGCAGCCGTTTGTCACCGACGGTCTCTAGGATTACCACCGGGGCTTTGGACTCGGGATCGAGGGTGACCGTTTTCACCGTGGTCTTCACCGAACCGCTGTCCTGCGCCGCACGCAGACCAAACGCGGGAGTGAATGTCCAACAAACGATAAAGAACCAGCGAACATGTTTCATGGAAGTCTCCTTCCTTCGAGTGGACGCGCGGCCATTGTACTAACCAATGGTTGCAGATAAAGGGGCTAATTCAAGAGTGGAGGCTGGAATCGGGGTTTTGATTCGTGACAATCTTGTTATGATGCTCGAAGTTGTAGAGAGTCAAACATCCTCAGTCCAATCTCGACCCTTCGACTCGAGCCCCGGCCTTGCCCGGGGGCTCTTGCTCAGGATTCCGCCCGACGGGCGTAGTGGAAGGTGCCACGGACTTGCCCACGGGTCTCCACTGAAGAGAAACTTAAGTCGGAGCGCAGGAAATAAGGATTGTCTAAAAACAAATGCCCCGGATCCAGGGGTGCGATAATCAAATTATCAAAGCCTGGCACCGCCCCGCCCCGACCGCCTCGGCGAATATCTCCTCGTCGATTACCTTTCGCGCCAGCGAAAAAAAGTCTAGCCGCGGGGGCGCCATCTTACGCTGCCCACTCGCCGATGACCATTCACGATCACGAGCCACGAACACGAACGACGATTGTCAGGCGGAATTCCTAGCAGCAGCTCGCCCGGAGATGAGCAGGAATCAAATTGCACAGTTGAAAATCGGTTCGAAAATCCCGCCGCTTTCCTGAGCGAGAACGCGGAATTGTGAAGAAAGAAAGGTTGGCCTTAGTTTCACGACAGGCGCTTACGTAAGCACTAGAATCCAGATTCAGGCTCGACCCCAATCACACGACCCCAACCACGAGTCGGGCCCAATGAGAACGACCAGAAATACCAAAGGCAAGGATCAGAAAGAAGGTCTTTACGATCTTAAGATCGGCTCGTGGAGTCAATTGAATATCTACTTAGGGGGATTTGGCGCTTGACCAAAATACTCAGCGAACTTCTGTCCATGCCCTGGACACACTAATTCGTGACGTCCTGGAGAAACCAATCCAGTGGTATCTCTTTCCCCAGACCTTTAGCTTTAGCTTCTTGATAAACCTTGAGCGCCACCGCTGCAAACTGAACGCCGGTTCCCTCATTTAAGGTGCACGTAATCTGGTCGCGAGTCTCTCTTCCTCTGACTCTGCCGAGCAAAAGGTCAGGCAGCGAATCGGTTTTCTCAGCTCCCACCAGGCGCTTTCGTCTCTCCAGCCGCGGGCCCGTCGTGCCGCCGGCAAAACGCCAATCAGCCTCCGCCGTCCAACGGGTCTCACAGGGACCGCCCTGAACTCCCGCAGGGCTTTCATACACAACCAGCTTGTCCAGCACAGACCAACCCCGATCATCCATCTCTACTCCGCTGGGCCGTGTGATGATAATGTGCATCCCCTTTTCGAGCCAGTCTCCCAGAATCGCCGGTTCCACGGCATTCGTGCAGACCGCCACTATATCGGATCCTTCTATTGTCCTTCGGGGATCGTCCAGAGCTGTCGTCTCGATCTCGATTGCCTCCTGGACTTGCTGCGCAAAATTCTCCCGATGCTCGGCATTCGGGCTATAAACCCTAATTTTCTGGATGGGGCGGATGCCAGCAAGATACATCGCGTGAGTCCATGCCATTCCGCCGGACCCTAGCACCGCAAGCACCTTGCTGTCTTCTCTGGCCAAATAGCGGCTTGCGATCGTTACCGTAGCGGCCACTCGCATGTGTTGAATATGAGCGTCATGAAGCATGGCCAGAAGCGCGCCGTCTTCGGCATTGAAAAGAAGTATCAAGCCGAAGAACCGCCCGGGGAAGGCGCAAAACCAGTCGGTGCGCGCTCGACCGAACGGCGAATAATAGTGCACCACATCCGACTTGATCCGGATCGCCGCCACTCCCATCCCGCGAATTCCGCCCTCCATCGTGCAATAGCGATACCAGGTGTCGGGGTCCTTTGTCGGAACCAGAATCTCCGCCTTGGTCCGGTTCACGGCCGAGCCGACTCCTTCTTCCTTGTAGGCTTCCTCCAAAAGCCGCAAGCATTCGTCGGGATCCAACACCTCTTCGGCAACGTGCCTGTCGATCACGAGGACTTTTGAGTTCTTGAGTTTTTCGGCGTCTTCCGGGCTAAGAGCAGGATAAACCCGCGGGTAGTTGTAGTGACGCATCAATCCTCCCTTTTGTTCCTATCTCGCTTTCCGTAGGCACCGCGGCGAGTGATCGAAAAAACAAATTCTTTCATCTGCTCGTCACTCCTTGACTTTCCCGGCTCAAACCTCTCGTAGTGGACCAGTTCCTCGAGCGCCAGGCGCGGAGGGGGTGGAACAGGGCTCTTCAAATATCCGATGGGAATCAGCTCGTAAACCTTGAAGTAGTCCGGTATACCCAGATAGGCTTTCAACATGGTCGCCATATAGGGCGAACTCGCGTCACTGACGTATTGAGAACCCATCCCCAAACTTGCTACCGCGAGATGGATCAGCATGGTCGCGTTGGCCAATCCTGTAATGAAGTGCTGGAATCCTTTTTCCTCTCTGGTGCGAACTGGATAGGCTTCGTTCACGCGCGGATCTCCGATGACCAGGATGAAAACAGGAGCATTTTTAAAGCCCGGGCTATTGATATTTCGCTCGCCGCGAAGGGCGGCCTCCATTTCTCTCTTGGGCTCCAACTGTTTCAGAAAAAGTTCGACGATTTTTTCCCGCATAGCCTGGTCTTTGATAACAATAAACTGCCAGGGTTGTCCGTTGCCGGCCGACGGCGCCCAGCGAGCGATTTCCAGAATTTTCTGGATGTGTTCTTCGGGAATACTTTTCCCCTCATTAAAATCATATCCCCGGACACTTCGCCTGCTTTTTGCCAGCTCAGCCAGCTCATCAATATTCAGCATGGGATATGCCTTACTAGATCGCTGTTGGAACACGTTTAGCGGCTTGAACGATCAACCATCCCTATTGTTCCCCGATCATACCACTCGTATCAGCTCTTGCCTGGTTCACCGTCCAGAACTCCGCGCAAGTTTGGAAAAAAACCCCTCTTTTTCGAGCTCGTTGAGTAGGCTTGGGTCATAGATTCGTTCCAAATTGCCCTCGGCCGCTGCTGCGGGAGTCCGCTCCGCGATAAAACGGAGCGCGTTGCGCAATCCCTCAGGATCAATACGCGGCGGAAACGAAAACTTCGGCGCAAAGTAGTTGTAAGTCCCCTCGACGATTTTCGGCTCCTGCTGTCTCAATCGGTTCGCGTAGACTCTTGTCCCCTTCTCTTTATTCGTCTTCATTTCGTAAATGCCCTCGCTGTAGGCGCGAATAAATCGCTTGACGGTTTCCCTGTGGTCCTTTAGGAAACCGCGCCGCACGCTGATGACGGACACTGGGTAAGACGCCTGCATATCACTAAAGTCCGCGAGGACGTTTAATCCCAGTTCCGCGGCTTTAATCGTTTCGGGAGGCGCGAGCATGGTCGCGTCGATGGCTTTGTTTACCAAACCAACGAGCCGAATAGCCGCAGCCCCAGCGGGCATGACTGTAAGGGCCTGACGCGGGATGTTCCACTCTTTTAAGGCGAGATTCACGGCCAGCTCATTCATGCCGCCAAAGCTCACAATCCCCATTTTCTTCCCCACCAGATCCGAAGGTTTGCGAATGTCCTTATGGGCGACAATGCTGAAAGGAAATTTGTTTAAAGCCCCGGCCACCATGACAAGCTCCGCTCCTCCCAATATCGCCGAAATAGTAGGGGCTCCGCCCTGCTCGAAATGCGTGCTGCCAGAGAGCAAAGCCTGCGCGCTGAGCGCTCCGCCCGGTATCATAACAAGCTCTGCTTTGAAACCGCGCTTCTCAAGGTATCCAAGGTCGTGAGCCGCCCATATGGCTGCCTGAAACCCTCCCGTGCCGGTATAGCTGCCGACAATTTTCTCCTGCGCGAGAACGCGCAAAGGCAATAGGAAAAAGATAACGAGAGCGATGAAAGCGCGATGTAATACGTCCCGTAACATAGTCACCCCCGAGTCCAAAATCAGCCTTTCAAATTCGTCCAACTTCTCAACCTCGCCCCGCAAAGCGATCACTTCCCGCGTGAGCATTCTGCAACATGAGGTCCTTGCGTTGCCGGATTTGTTCTAGAACCGCCTTCTTTCCCGCTTGAACGTGTGCCCGAGTTTGCGTCCGGGCTTCTGCTCGGGTCAGATCTCATACCGAAGAATCATTTCTTTCCTGAGTCGACAAGCCTCTCCGGTCAGGTCTTTTACTTTTCGATTTCATTTCCGGCTCACCGCCCGCTCCCGCATACTTGCATGCACTACATAATGCAAATGAGACTTGTCAAGGACTAGATAAATGTTTTAAACCAAATTAAGGTTGACACAACAACCACATTGTCGGATACTTCCCGCAAAAAATGGGCAGAGTGCGTCGGTCTTCTCGCTCTTACGGCCGCTTTGCGTTCTAGAATGTGAGCCTGGGTAGTGGTTGCTGGGGGCGGTTTGGAGTTCGCGGCAGCTGCCTCCAAAAACAAACTCCTGTCATTCGGCAGGGGGACTCGGCCCACGAGAAAGGAGTACGAAACATGCTCTCTGAAACCCGCCCACTCTGGACGCACATTCCCCAGCTTCCGCTTGGCGAGCGTGACCGGCGCTGGTCTGCGGTCCATAAGAAGATGCAGGAGGTTGGTCTTGACTGCATGCTGATATGGGGTACGGGTCGTGGAGAGCATTTGAGATACATCTCGTTGCTCGGAGTCAGGGGTGTGGCACTGGTGCTTTCACAAAGGGATCCGGTGATCTTTACCGACGGGCTGGTGCCTGCCCGGTACGTGCGCTATTGCCACAACTGGGTGGAGGAGGTGCGACAGGACATTGAGAACCTGCCTAGCGCGCTAAGGGACTATGGTTTGGATGGCGCAACCATCGGCGTGGTCACCTCGAAAAGTCCGCAAACGCGGCTGCCGGGGGAAGGCGGGCTGCCCTTGGCGGGTTGGATTCAAGGGGCGCTTCCGCGGGCCAAGCTGGTGGACGCCACGCGGCTTCTCGAAGAGTTGGAGATGATCAAGAGCCCAGCGGAGATGGAATTTCTCCACCGTGCGGCTGAGATCGCGTACGAGGTGTTCGAGGCTATGGCCAACGCGATGCGCCCTGGAGGGACAGAGCAAGAAATCTATTCCCGGGCGCTTGCGGCGCAGACCGCCACCGGTGGGGACGTGACGGACATCTGGTTGGACGTGAGTTCGCCACCAAGGCTTCACGGGCGCTTCCCACCTTACAGCTCTCGCCAGATTGAGAAGGGAGACGTGCTGGTTACGGAGTACCACACAAGCTACGGCGGCTACCTCGTAGCGACGGAGCACACGATTTCACTGGGTGAGCCGGCAGTGGAGTTGTGTCAAGTGCACCGCGTGGCTGAGGAGTGCTTCCGGGAGGGCACGGCGAGCATGGTGGTGGGGGCTAAGTTCAGTGACGTGATCGCCGCCTATCGAAGGCCAGCAGACCAAGCCGGGATGGCGTACGTTGAGTTGGGGGTCCACGGTCATGGGCTAAGGTCGTGCGAGGTTCCGAGCACAGTCTTTGGCGGCAAGGGTGGAATGCTGCACCAGCACCGGCTGGCACATATTCCCGACATGGCCCTGCAGGAGAACATGGTGTTCGGACAGAACGTTGATCTGCACAACCCCAAGTGGAACCCGAACGCCGGGGTTATGCTGGGCAACACCATCTGGGTGACGAAAGAGGGCCCGACGGTGCTGAGCAGGGTGCCCATCGAGCTGACCGTCGTTTGAGATCATCCAGCATCATCTACCTGGTGCTCGGAGCTGGGGGAGCTGGGGTCTGGCATAACAATCGATTCTGCTGAAAAACCCCCTCACTATTTGTTTCTTTTTTTTTGGCCGTTGGCGGATGAGCCACAGTTTGTAGCGGGTATCAATTTTCCACTCCACCATTTCTCCCGGTTCGATATCAATGGCGGCCGCCAAGGGGAGGGGGAGATTCACATAGCACTGGGA
>Ga0214473_10006743_pt1 | contig 13675 bp, 12 predicted proteins | sample RVTome_7_FD_203509 | JGI IMG/M metagenome (GOLD analysis project Ga0214473, IMG submission 203509) | Soil microbial communities from uranium-contaminated site in the Upper Colorado River Basin, Wyoming, United States - RVT98D197 | ecosystem: Environmental > Terrestrial > Soil > Contaminated >... | reverse complement strand
TTCCGCGCGTTCCGCGGCGGCCGCCCGACTTATGTCCGAGCTTTTCCGATCAGCGTGGACGACGAGCATATCGGGCAGGATGTCGAGTCCCCGATCGTCGGACAGCACATGGATGGCTTCCTGAAGGAATTGGGAGAGAGCAACGGGGGGAAGCTTTTCGTGGGCGCCGACCGCATTGACTACACGAAAGGGATTCCGGAGCGTCTTCGCGCCTTCGACATGATGCTGAGTTGTCATCCTGAGTTGAAAACGAAGGTCACCCTGGTCCAGTTGGCGGCCCCGAGCCGGACCCACATCGAGGCGTACCGGAAACTGAACGACGAGTTGGACGACCTCATCGACGAAATCAACTGGCGCCATCAGACGGAAACCTGGATGCCCATCCGGTTCCTGCGTGCCCACCACGATTATTTTGCGGTGCTCGCCGCGTACCGCATGGCCCACGTGGCGGTCGTGACGTCCCTCCATGACGGCATGAACCTCGTGGCAAAAGAGTTCGTCTCCTCGCGGACGGATGGAGACGGAATCCTGATTCTCTCCAAATACACCGGCGCGGCCCGCGAGCTCGCGGATGCCCTGCTGGTCAACCCGTACGATATCGACCAGTTGGCCGATGTGATGTATTCGGCCTATTTCATGCCCGAGGATGCAAGGCGGCAACGGATGGAGAAGATGCGCGCCCAGGTGGCAAAGAACAATGTGTACCGATGGGGGGGAAGGATCTTCGAAGAAGCGGAAAGGACCCTTTCCCATAAGGTAGCGTAATGAAGCGCGGCATCAGTATCCGGCGTCTTTGGGTCTTCGACTTCGACGGGACCCTCTCGCCCCTGGTTCCGGACAGGACTGTCGCACGTCTGCATCCGGCGTCACTCGCGCTTCTCAAGGACCTTGCAGCGGACCGGCGGGACCGGGTTGCCGTCCTCTCGAGCCGAACCCTTGAGGATATCGTTCACCGGGTTCCCGTTCCTCAGGCCTACCTTGGTGGCGGCTGCGGGCTCGAGTGGCGAATCCCGGGAGGCGACCGGATCTTCCCGGGGAAGAAGGCGGAAAGGAAAATGGAAGAACGTCGAAGTGGGTTCCTGCCGTTGCTGGAACGGTTTGCCGCCTTCCCGGGAGTGGAGCTGGAAGACAAGCACTATTCGGTGGCGATACATTTTCGCCGCGTCCTCTCGGAGGCGCGCCCTGTCCTTTTCCCCCTTCTTGCAGAACTGAAGCGACACCCCGGAATCCGTTGCTACGAGGGCCCCTCGGTGGCGGAGGTCCTGTTCATTCCATCGGCGAACAAATCCTTTGGCCTTCGGAGGCTGTGTCGCTTGCTCGATTTCGATTCCTCCAAGGGGCGAATCCTCTATGCGGGCGACGATGAAAACGACGCCGTTGCGATGCGGTGGGTGCTCGCCCGGAAGGGGACCGTATTTACGGTCGGGGGTCGGGTGAGGGTAGAGGGGGCCCGGTACATGGACGGACCGGTCGATCTGGCACAAGCCGTACGCGAGTTGTGCCGCATGCCCGCGGTGAAACCGCGGAGTACGAGGGGAAGGAGGACGGTCAGTTGACCCCGTTTGTGATCCAGGATTGCTCTCTCCTCATCCGGATGAGCGGTCTGCTTCCCGCGGCCGACCTGCGGGAGCTGCGGGACAGGATCGCCGCATGCAGTGAAAACGTATTGTTTCACCACTTCTTCGAAACCCTGCTTCGTCCCACGTTCGACAACCCCGATTACCGGAACGACTTCGCCGTGTGGGCGAAGTTGTACCTGGATGACCGCGTCCTCGCGGAAAGGCTGGGGATTCTCGATCCTTACTCGTATGCTTCCCTCAAGGAACTCCGGAACGTGGTGCTGGGCCTCATCGATGAGCGGCTCAAGGAATTGACGCTTGTGCCGCGGGCGAGGCCGGGTGACGAGTTCTTCTTTCAGGAAGCGACCACGGTGGTCTTCGACACGGGGGAAAGAATCCGACATCCCCGCGAGTTGGCCCCGGCCATCCGGGGGATGACCAACGGGAGCATCTATTACCACTTCCTGGAGGCCCGTCGGCGATCCCCGGCCGGAATGGATGACTTTTCGTCGTGGCTGATGGGGGATGGGAAGAAATACGAGCGCCATGTTCATGCGCTGGCGTCCATCGATCTTCTCTTCCACAGCCTGGGCCACCTCCGGGCAGACCTGCTCCGGGCGCTGTCGAACATGGAGTCACTCGGATGAACGCTCCCATCGCCGCCTACGAGGGGATCCTCGGCTCTTCCGTCGTGACCCAGCTGCGCCGCCTCGGGGGAAAGCTCCGCGGCATCCGGGTCGTCCACGTGAACTCCACGCGGGAGGGAGGCGGAGTCGCGGAGATCCTCGATTGGATGACATTCCTCATGTGCGACCTGGGGCTTGACGCCTCCTGGGAGGTGATCCACGGGACCCAGCGGTTCTTCGAAATTACAAAGGCGATCCACAACGGCTTGCAGGGGAAGCCCGTCACGTTGTCGAAAAAAGACTGGAGGATCTATCAGGACGTCAACGAGCAGAATGCGGAGAACCTCCGCGCTTCCCTGGAAGCAGCCGATATCGTCGTGATTCACGATCCCCAGCCGGCCTACCTGTTGAAACTGTGTCCCAACAGGAAAGGGAAGTGGATCTGGCGCGGTCACATCGATTTCAGCCGCCCATTCGGCCCCGTGTGGAAGATGATCCGCTCCTATGTGGAAAAGTACGATGCCAGCATCTTTTCCATGAGCGAGTTCGCCCAGCCTCTTCCGCACCCCCAGTTCCTCATTCCGCCGAGCATCGATCCGTTGAGCGAGAAGAACAGGGATATCGACCCGGCGGAGCTCGAAACCGTGCGCGCCGAATATCGCCTCGATCCGGAGCGGCCGTTGCTCGTTCAAGTCTCGCGGTTCGACCGTTTCAAGGATCCGGTCGGCGTGATCAGGGCGTACCGGATGGTCCGGAAAGTGGCCCCTGTGCAGCTTGTCCTCGCCGGCGGAGGGGCGACGGACGATCCGGAAGGAAAGGCTGTCGTTGAGGAAGTCCTGGAGGAAGCGGACAAGGACCCGGATATCCATGTCCTCCTCCTGCCCCCGGATGCCCATAAGACCATTAACGCCCTTCAACGCCTGTCGGACATCGTTCTGCAGAAATCGACCCGTGAAGGATTCGGTCTCACGGTGACCGAGGGAATGTGGAAGGGGAAGCCGGTGATCGGCGGGGACGTGGGCGGCATCCGGCTGCAGGTGGTCAATCATCACACCGGGTTCCTGGTCAATACCCCAGAAGGCGCGGCGCACCGGATCCGGTATCTTCTCCACCACCGCAATCGCATCAAAGAGATGGGTGAAGTGGCCCGCGAGTTCGTCCGGGAAAATTTTTTGTTGACCCGTCATCTCCGGGATTATCTCACCTTGTTCCTGACGATTCGGAGCGGGAGAAACGAACGCATTCTCTATGTGTAGGTTGTGCCAAACCTGGTTCAAAAGGAGGGTTCCATGCCTCAAGATTACCGATTGATTCGTGACGCGCTGGAGCAGGGCAAGTACACCATGCAGGGGAACTGGGAGAAGATCGGTCCTCTCCTGATCAATAACGGGGGCGGGGAAATCCTGATCGGAGACGTCCAGTTCCAGGGGCCGCTCCGTCTCCAGGTCGGCAAAGGAGGCCACATCGAGATCGGCGACTATACCAGCATCAACTACGGTGTCGAGATCCACAGCAAGAAGCGGGTGGTGATCGGCCGCTACTGCCTCATCGGCTGGAACGTGACGATCACGGATACCGATTACCACGGCATCGGCTACAACCCGCCGAAGGATATACCGACCACTTTGGAAGAGGGCGTCTGGGTGGGCTGCAACTCCATCATCCTCAAAGGCATCACGGTGGGCCGGGGGGCCGTCGTTTCCACCGGTAGTGTGGTCAACAAGAACGTCCCTCCGTTTACCATCGTCGGAGGAAATCCAGCAAAGGTTCTCAAGGAGATCGAGCCTTTCGAGGGGAAACACGGCCAGATTTACGAATACAAATGGTGGGATCCGTCCTTCGTACCCAAGAAGAAACCTGAATAAGGGGCAGAGGAAGGAAAGGAGACGGACCGGTGACGGTCGGAACGCCGTCGAACGGCGAAAATAAGCAGCAATAACTTACCGGTATTTCCTCACAGGGGGGATCCGCGATGAAGATCGGAGTCCTGACCGGCGGGGGCGACTGCCCGGGGCTCAACGCTGTGATCCGAGCGGTGGTCCGGAAGGCGGACGCGTTCGATTCTCGCGTTGTCGGTATTCGGAACGGCTGGAAGGGGAAGGGGCTCGTCGATCTCGCCCCAATAGACCTGGATATCAAGGCGGTAACGGGGATCCTGCACACCGGCGGGACGATCATCGGCACATCCAGGACCAACCCCTTCAAGGACCCCTCCGGTCCCGACAAGGTGTTGCGGAACTTCCGACTGCTGGGACTCGACACCCTGGTGGCCATTGGGGGGGAGGACACCCTCGGAGCTGCAAGCAAGCTCTTCGAGCGGGGTCTGCCGGTGGTCGGCGTCCCCAAGACGACCGATCATGACCTCTCGGGCACCGATTTCACCTTCGGGTTCGACACGGCGGTCTCCATTGCGACCGACGCGATCGACCGGATCCACACGACCGCGGAGTCGCACAACCGGGTCATGGTCGTCGAGGTGATGGGACGGCACGCCGGCTGGATCGCAACCTTCGCCGGGATCGCAGGCGGGGCGAACGTCGTCCTCATCCCGGAGAAACCGATCGACATCGACGAGGTGTCCGACCTGATCCTGAGGCGCCACAGCCGCGGGAAGTCCTTCTCCATCGTCGTGGTTGCGGAAGGGGCGAAGTTCCAGGGGAAGCCCGGCGCGGAGGGGGAACTCGTCACCCAAGAGGCGAGGACCGACGAGTTCGGCCACGTACGGCTGGGGGGGATCTCGCAGCTCCTGGCCGCGGCCATCGAGAAGCGGACGAAGTTCGAGACGCGGTTCGTCGTCCTCGGCCACATCCAGCGGGGCGGCTCTCCCACTGCGCACGACCGCGTGCTGGCGACCCGGTACGGGATCTTCGCCACCGAGATGGTGCACCGCGGCGAGTTCGGGAAGATGGCCGGACTCCGGGGAAACCAAATCGTCGCCGTCCCGCTCGCGGAGGCCACCGCGAAAGAAAAAACGGTCGACATGGGGCTCTACGCCGTCGCGGAGGAGTTCTTCGGGTAAGGGAAACCGATCAGAACCGGTTCGAAGGAGACGACGCATGAAATTCCGGCATTTCCATATCCAGCCGAACATTCCCGAGCCGCTTCTCCCCCTCAAGGACCTGGCGATGAACCTCTGGTTCGCCTGGAACTGGCAGGCGGTCCAGCTTTTCATCCGTCTCAACCCGGATCTCTGGGAGAAGTCGTATCAGAACCCGGTCCTGATGCTCGGCGCCCTTTCCCAGCAGGACCTCGAAGCGGCGGCCGGTGACGAGAGCTTCATCGCGAACCTGCGAGACGTGCACGAGAACTTCGTGAATTACCTCCAGGCACCGGGGTGGTTCCGCGAGACGTACGCCGCGGAAAAGAATTTCCTGGCCGCCTATTTCTCCTGCGAGTTCGGAATCGACGAAGGGCTGCCCATCTACTCGGGCGGCCTGGGCGTCCTGGCCGGCGACCACCTCAAGTCGGCGTCCGACCTCGGGATCCCGCTGGTCGGCGTGGGCCTTCTTTACCAGAAGGGTTACTTTCGGCAGGTCCTGAACCAGGACGGATGGCAGCAGGAACAGTACCCCATCAACGACTGGTTCAACATGCCGGTGACGATCGAGCGCGGGTCGGACGGCAAGGTGGTGACCGTCGACGTGGAGGTGGCTGGCGAGACCGTAAAGGTCAGGGTCTGGCGCGTCCAAGTCGGCCGGACGCCGCTCTACCTCCTGGACACCAACGTGAAGACCAACTCCGCCGCGGCGCAGGAAATTACGGAGACCCTCTACGGCGGCGACCGGGAGATGCGGATCCGCCAGGAGATCATCCTGGGGGTCGGCGGGGTGCGGGCGCTCAAGGCGCTGGGGCTCTCCCCCACCGTCTACCACATGAACGAGGGACACTCGGCGTTCATGGCCCTGGAGCGGATCCGCGAGGTCATGGCGGAGCGGAGGATTCCCTTTGCCGAGGCGGGCGAACAGGTATACGCCTCGACCGTGTTCACGACGCACACTCCCGTGGCCGCGGGGAACGAGGTGTTCGACGCGGAGCTCGTCCGGAAATATTTTCATCCGATGGCGCATCAGCTGGGGCTCTCCTGGGAGAAGTTCCTCCGCTTGGGCCGGGCGCCCGGCGAGACGTCCAAACTGTTCGGGCTCACGATCCTGGCCCTCAAGACGGCCGCGTACGTCAACGGCGTCGCCAAACTCCACGGGGAGACGTCGCGAAGGATGTGGCAGCACCTGTGGCCCGGCCTCCCCGACTCCGAAGTCCCCATCGGGAGCATCACGAATGGGATCCATACAAACTCCTGGATCAGCCACGAAGTGGGCGACCTGTTTTCCCGCTACCTGGGGCCGCGGTTCCGCGAGAAGCCGGCCGACCACTCGGTGTGGGAGCGGACCGATGCCATCCCCCCCAGCGAACTGTGGGGCCGTCACGAAACGCGCCGGGAGCGACTCGTCTTCTTTGCCCGCAAGAGGCTTCAGGCCCAGCTCCTGCGGCAGGGGGCGGGAGCCTCCGCGCTTCGGGCCTCCGAGGAGCTCTTGAGCCCCGAGGCGCTCACCATCGGTTTCGCGCGCCGGTTCGCGACGTACAAGCGCGCCTGGCTCCTGTTCCGTCAGCCGGAGCGGCTCGTCCGGCTCCTCACGACCCCGGGTCGCCCCGTCCAGATCCTCTTCGCCGGGAAGGCCCACCCCCAGGACCATGCCGGCAAGGAAGTCATCAAGGCGGTCATCCATTTCGCGAGGGATCCACGCATCCGGCACCGGATCGCCTTCCTCGAGGATTATGACATCAACGTCGCGCGGTACCTTACCCAGGGGGTCGACCTCTGGCTGAACACGCCGCGCCGTCCGCACGAGGCCTCGGGGACGAGCGGGATGAAGGCGGCGGCCAACGGCGCGCTCAACGTCTCCATTTTGGACGGATGGTGGTGCGAGGGGTACGCCCCGGACACGGGGTGGGCTATCGGCAGGGGTGAGGTCTACGAGGACCCGGAGGAGCAGGACCAGGTCGAGGGCGAGGCCCTCTACAGTCTCATCGAGGAGGAGATCGTCCCCCTCTTCTACGACCGGGACCGGGCGGGACTCCCCCGCGGCTGGATCGCACTGATGAAATCGTCGATGCGGAAGCTGGGCGCCTTCTTCAACACACACAGGATGGTCCAGGAATATCTGGAGAAGCTTTACCTTCCGGCTCACCGGGCGGGGTGTCGTCTCGGCGAAAACGAATTCGCCGCCGCGAAGGCTTTGGCGGCATGGAGGCGGCGGGTGCGAAAGGCTTGGCCCCATGTTTCCGTGCGCATCGAGGAACTTCCCGGAAGGCCGGAGCACAAGGTCGGCGGGACAGCCTCCGTCGTCATCCGCGCCGAACTCGGCAACCTCTCCCCGGAGAACGTGACGGTTGAGCTTGTCCATGGACCGATGGGGTCCTCCGGCGAGATCCTCGGGTGGGAGATCGTGCAGGCTGGGCTCGTCTCCAGCGACGGGAACGTCTCGATGTTCAAGGCGGAGATCCCCTGCCGGGTCAGCGGACGGTACGGGTACACCGCGAGGGTCGTTCCGCGGCATCCGGAACTTGTCAATCCCTGTATCCCGCACCTGGTGACGTGGGAGTAGCACTGGAAAGGAAAGGACGTTATGCGAGTCCTAATAGCATCCACGGAAATGGCCCCCTTTGCGAAGACGGGAGGATTGGCGGACGTGGCCGCAGCCCTGCCGAAGGCGCTCAGGAGGATCGGTGTGGAAGCCGATTGCATCCTTCCCCTCTACCGCGGTTTGGATCGACAGGGGTTCCCCCTGTCGCAGTCGGGCCCGGCAATTCGAGTTCCCATGGGACACCGGGAGGAAAGCGGCGTGGTGATGGAGACGGACGCGGATACCGGGGTCAAGGCATTCCTGGCCCGCAACGACCGGTACTTCGACAGGGAATTCTTCTATGGAACGAAGGATGGTGACTACGTCGACAATTGCGAGCGGTTCGCCTTCTTCTGCAAATCGATCCTGGAGTGGATTGCACGCTCCGGCCGGCGTTACGACATCCTCCACTGCAACGAGTGGCAGACCGCACTGATCCCCGCCTACGTAAAAACGCTCTATTCGAACGAGGAAGCATTCCGTTCCACCGGGACGGTGATGACGCTCCACAACATCGGGTACCAGGGGCTCTTCTGGACCCATGACCTGCCGTTAACGGGGCTCGGTTGGGAGCTGTTCACGCCGCAAGGGATCGAATTCTTTGGAAGAATCAACTTGCTGAAGGCGGGGCTGGTTTTTTCGGACGTATTGTCGACCGTGAGTCCCACCTACAGCCGGGAGATCCAGACCAAGGAATATGGCTACGGTCTCGAAGGGATCCTGCAAACGCGGCAGGAGGACCTGTTCGGGATATTGAACGGCGTCGACTACGACGAATGGAATCCGAAGACGGACCGACTGATCGCCGCTCGGTACTCGAACCACAGCCTTGCCGGGAAAACGGCGTGCAGAGCCGACCTTCTCGCCGAGTTCGGCTGGGCGGGGACGGTGCCGGAGCCCGTGATCGGCTTCATCGGGCGTTTAACGGACCAGAAGGGGCTCGACCTGCTCGTACAGATCGGCGGTTGGCTTGTGAATCAACCTGTCCGCCTCGTTGTGCTCGGTACGGGGGAGCGAAAATACGAGGAGGCGATGGAAGATCTCTCCCGGCGTCACCCGAACAGGGTCTCCCTCCGGCTCGGGTTCGACAACCGGCTGGCCCACAAGATCCAGGCCGGGGCGGACATCTTCCTGATGCCCTCCCGCTATGAGCCTTGCGGCCTCACGCAGATATGCAGCCTCAAGTACGGGACGGTCCCTGTCGTGCGGAATACCGGGGGGCTCGCGGACACCGTAGTCGACGCCGACGAGAACCCTTCGGGCGGGACGGGCTTCAAGTTCAACGGGTACAACGAGGGGGAACTGGCAAGCGCCATATCAAGGGCGCTTGCGGCTTGTGCCGTAAGCCGCCGCTGGAAAGCGATCGTCCGGAGAGGGATGAAAATGAATTTCTCGTGGGAGGCATCCGCACGCAAATACGTCGCCTTGTACGACAGGGCGCTGAACAAAAGGAGGTAGAGCCATGAACGTCGAGTACCACAAATGGTGGAGTCCGAATCTGAACCAGGATATGGAAATGAAGGTGTATGGCTACGCGGGGAAGCCCATCCTCGTGTTTCCCACCAAGGCGGGGAAGTTCTACGAATACGAGGATTACGGCATGGTGGAGGTCTTGAAGCCCTTCCTGGACGACGGCCGGATCCAGCTGTTCGCGGTGGACAGCATGGATGCCCAGTCCTGGCTGAACGAGGGGGTCCCCATGCCGGACCGCGTGAGGCGGCACGACCAGTACGAGGCCTATCTTATACACGAGGTCTTCCCGTTCATCGCCAGGCGCTGCGGAAACGGCCGAATCACGGTGACCGGGTGCAGCTTCGGGGCGTTCCACACGGTGAACTTCTACCTGCGCCACCCGGATCTCGTTCACACTGCGATCGCCCTGAGCGGGCCGTTCCATCCGAGGTTCTACATCGGCGATTACATGGACGACGGGGTCTATTTCAACGCGCCGATCGCCTATCTTCCCGGCCTCAATGACCCGTGGTACCTGGACTGGTACCGGCAGAGCCGCCTCGTGATCTGCGTGGGCCAGGGGTATTGGGAAGACAAGTTCCTCGCGGACACCCTGGAAATCAGGCAGATTCTCGAAGAGAAGCAGATCCCGGCCTGGATCGACATCTGGGGCCACGACGTGGCCCACGACTGGCCGTGGTGGAGGAAGATGATCCCCCATTTTCTCAAGGAGCTCGGGTATTGACACTGTAAGGGGCGCGCACCCGCCCCATGACTTTGGATAGGAGCGGCCATGAAGGTCGACCACCACAAAGCGTGGAGCCCCAACCTGGACCAGGAGATGGAATTGAACGTGTACGGAGAAGCCGGGAAGCCCGTCCTGGTGTTTCCTACCAGGGGCGGGAGGTACTACGATTACGAGGGCTTCGGCATGGTGGAAGCATGCAGGTCCTTTATCGACAAAGGCGGCATCCGGCTGTTCGCCGTGGACAGCGTCGATTTCCAGTCCTGGCTGAACGAAGGCATTCATCCGGCGGACCGGGCGCGGCGGCACAACCAATATGACCGGTATATCGTCGACGAGGTCGTACCCTTCATCCGGGAGCGGTGCGGCAATGACGGGATCCTGGTGCACGGGTGCAGTCTGGGAGCGTACCACTCGGTCAACTTCTACCTGCGCCACCCGGATCACTTCGACAGCGCGATCGCCCTGAGCGGGCCGTACCATGCACGGTATTGCGTCGGCGACTACATGGACGAGAACGTCTACTACAACTCCCCGCTTGCCTATCTCCCGAACCTCACCGATCCCTGGTACCTGGACCGGTACCGCCGGGGGCGCATCGTCGTATGCGTGGGTCAGGGAGCCTGGGAAGAAACCTTCCTCGCGGATACGCGTGAACTCAAGCGAATCTTCGAAGAGAAGCAGATCCCGGCCTGGGTGGACATCTGGGGGCATGACGTCGCCCACGACTGGCCGTGGTGGAAGATCATGATGCCCTACTTTCTCAATGAGCTGGGTCTCTGCAAGAAGTGATCTCGCAGGGGCCGCCCTAGGAGATAGCGATGGACGATCTGTTCCCCATGCTCCTCTCCGCCGTGCTCGGGACGCTGGTAGGATTGCAACGGCAGATGGCCCACAAGCCCGCGGGCCTTCGCACCCACACCCTTGTGTGCATCGGCTCAACGATGTTCTTGCTGGTTGCGCCCCACGCGATCCGGAGCTTCGGAATGGCGAGCTTCGACCCCACGCGCATCGTGCACGGGGTAGTGGCCGGCGTGGGATTCCTCGGCGCGGGTGCCATCATGCGCACCGAGCAGCAGGTACATGGACTTACGACCGCGGCGAGCATCTGGATCGTGGCCGCGATCGGGGTCGCCGTGGGGACGCGCGCCTACGGGCTGGCGGCCGTCGGCACGTTGCTGGCGCTCCTGGTGCTCATCGGATACCAGAAAGTCGAAAAGGCGCTTCACCTGACCGGTGACGGCTAAGGGGAGGAGGCGGCTTCGAAACCTGTCGCCCCCTTGGGGGCCGGCGTGTGAAATCGGGCCGGAGGATGTGGGGGGCCGTCACAATCTGACGGCCGCTTCGCCACTTCGGCCGTGAGGTGACGAGGATGGAGCAGGACGATCTCGCCCGGCTGAAACATGTCGGCGTCTCCCGCAAGAAGTTGCTTCACGAGCATGGGGTCATAACGATCCGGCAGCTCCATGAGATGCCGGAGGAGAATCTTGCCGCGATCAAGTCGATCGGAGGCTATTACGCAAGGCTGATCAAGAACTCGGCAGCCGAACATTGCAAGGAGAAACAGGATCCATTATCCGCCGGGATCGAATCCTCCAAGGAAAGAAAAAACGAGGAAACCAGCCGTGTGTTTCAGGAAAACATGAAGAGGATAAGAAACCGCTTGACCCGGGTCCAGGAAGCTTTGAGGCCCTTGGGAAAGAAAAAATACATTGCGTCTTATATTGATTTCCGGAAGCAACTGAAGAATCTCAAAGCCGTCCTTGATGAGACCGATCAGATTCAAGGGAAGCTATCCAGGAAGACCAAGAAGAAGATCATCAAGAAAACGACCGGCCTTGCGGAATTCCTGAAAAAAGCCGGGAGGAAACCCAGGAAGAGAAACTACAAGAAAATAAATCGGGAAATCCTGTCGTTTACCGGAAAGTTGCGCGATGTTATTTCCTGATTTCCGGGGGCCGCGAGGCGGTAACCTTCGCCTGCGATGAAAAGAGTCCTCCTGATGAGCGACATCCACGCGAATTATCCGGCGCTCAAAGCCATCGAGGAATTCGTCCGGCCGCATCGAATCCACCGGATTGTCCATGCGAGCGACTTCACGGTTTCAGGAAAAGGAATCGTCATGAATGCCACGACGGGACAGAACGGAGCGATCGGGCAGATCAAGTACGCGATACGGAAAGCGGAGCCGAAATCGAAATCCGCCGATCCGAAAAGACAGATTCAGAAGATCCAGGACCATCTCAGGAAGAGAGACAAAGAGGAGATCCTCAGTGATGCATTAAAGTTCCACTACGAAGCGGAGGAGTTGAAGCCTTATCAGGTCGAACTGATCAAGCTGCAGCGCCATCTGGAAAATACGGGGAAAAAGATGGTGATCCTTTTTGACGGCCGGGACGCCTCCGGAAAAGGCGGAACGATCCGCCGGATCACTCGCTATATGAATGAGAAACGGTACCGGGTGGTGGCACTGGGCAAGCCGACGGAGGAGCAGAAGACGGAACTCCACATCAAGCGCTATATCGAACATTTTCCGCGGGCGGGCGAGGTCGTCCTGTTCGACAGGAGCTGGTACAACCGCGCCTTGGTGGAACCGGTGATGGGGTTTTGCACCGAGGATCAATACCGGCGTTTCATGAAGAAGGTCGTTTCCTATGAGCAGAACTTCCTCGAAGACGGCGGCAGGACGATCCTGCTGAAACTCTACTTTTCGGTGACCAAGGAGGAACAGAAGAAGCGCTTCGAACGGAGAAAGAACGATCCGCTCCGGCAATGGAAACTCTCCGAAGTCGACCTGCAGGCTCAGAATTTGTGGGATGAGATTACGGAGAAGAAATTCATGTTGTTGAAGAAAACGCACACGGAGATTTCCCCCTGGTGGGTGATTCGATCGGACAACAAGCATCTGGCCAGGCGGGAAACGATGAAGCTGATTCTCAACCAGGTCACCTACAAGGGGAGGAACCGGGAACTCGATCTTGCCGTGGACCCGGCGATCGTGATCCCGGGGGATAAGGAATTGCAACTGATGAAGAAGCAACTCAAGAAATACGGGAAGTCGCTCGTGTGATTCCGGGGAACGGACGATCACAGACGGCCTCTTCGTGAGGCGAAGGAGCATCGCATGGCGGGAGCGGAAAAAAAAGACGGGAAGAGAAAGAAGGATAAAAAGAAGCACGGGAAGGAATCGGAAGGGACAAGGATGAACCCCGCAGGGGAAGTTCCGGACGGACACGCAGGAGAAGAAGAGGACTGGAAGGGGGAGCAGGAGGGAGAAAAGAAAGGCAAGAAGAAAGAAAAAAAGAAAGACAAGAAAGGAAACAAGAAAGACAAGAAACGGAAGAAAAAGCTAAAGGAACACACCGCCATCGACTTCGTCGACAAGAAGAAAGGAGGAAAGCGTCAAGCGGTTTGGGTCAGCGAGTCCACCCTCGAGTACGAGGCGGAACTGCAGAAGCTCCAGATCGAACTCCTGAAATGGCAAAAACATGTCATCGCCGCGGGACAGAAAGTCCTGCTGATCTTTGAAGGACGGGACGCCGCCGGCAAGGGCGGGACGATCAAGAGGATCGTCGAACATCTGAACCCGCGGGGTGCCCGAACTGTCGCGCTTCCCAAACCCAGCGACAGGGAACGGACACAGTGGTATTTTCAACGATATTTTCAGCACCT
>Ga0214473_10006742_pt1 | contig 13677 bp, 12 predicted proteins | sample RVTome_7_FD_203509 | JGI IMG/M metagenome (GOLD analysis project Ga0214473, IMG submission 203509) | Soil microbial communities from uranium-contaminated site in the Upper Colorado River Basin, Wyoming, United States - RVT98D197 | ecosystem: Environmental > Terrestrial > Soil > Contaminated >... | reverse complement strand
GAAGCTTTCCTGAAGGAATTCGTCGAAGACATTCTGGTATTCGATTCCCTTCTCCTCGTAAATCTCGTAAATCCGCTTCTTGGCCTGCTCCTTTTTCAAGGGAAGCCCTGCATCGATCATCCCCTCGACGGCGGCCTCGATGGACATCTCCTTCATTTTCATGAAATCGACGAGGGTGTTATCGAGATCGAAAATAATCGCCTTGATCACTCGAGTCCCCTCACCGGATGACCACTCCCGCATAACCGACGACACCATCCAGGTCGCCACTGACATCGCCGGAATCCCCATGCATGACGACGCGCGCCTCGGTGGCACCCAGCCTCTTGGCGGCCTCGATCAGGGTCGCGACCGCCACCCTTCCGCAGACGCTGATGTCTTCCGACCCGGTGATCCGAAGGAGCTCCTCGGCATCCAGTGCCTCGATTCGTTCGAGCGCCATACGGTCCTTTTCCCGGGTCCTCTGGCGCGATTCGTAGTGGTTCATGTCCGAACTCGCCACGATCAGGACCTGGCCGTTATGCTCCCGGATGGCCGATGACATCAACTCCCCCCAAGACCGGCAAAAATCGTAGAGCTCCTCATCTTCCTCCTGCCAGCCGATGTTCAGCAAGAGCGGGACGATCCGCACGTCCGGTCGTTTCACCTGCAAGAACGGAAGCTGAACCTCCAGCGAGTGTTCCAGGAGGTGAGAGGCGGTATCTTCGACAACGAGGTCGCTCCTGCCGAGGAATGCAGCCGCCAGCCGCTCGTCGATCGCCACCTCCCCGAGCGGGGTGATAAAAACTCCGGCCGGAACGATGCTGGCCTTGCGGTAAACCTCGTTCAGGGTTAGGCGATGATTGGGACCCAGGAGGAGAACCGTGGGGGGAATATCGACCTCGGAGTAGACCGCGCCCTCCACTCTTCCCGAATAGATGTAGCCGGCATGGGGAGAGATGAGGCCGATGGCTGGGGAGCTCTTGGCCTCCACGAGATATCCGCTCACCGTCTGTTTCAGTTCGACCCCCGAGGAGGGATAGAACATACCGCTCACAGCCGGTCGACGACGGTACATAGGTCTGCCAACCCAGTGATAGGCCCTGGAAACCCTGGCGGGCTCGAAAAGGAAGATGAGGGTGGAACCCGATTTTCGACCGTTCAGGTGTGGTCTGTCAACTTCGGCTTGGGCTTACTTCGTAAAAGATTGAGTGACCGGCCTTCCGATGCTGATCTCCCCGTTGTCTATGCGAAGGTTGAACCCACAAGATGGGTCAGTGCACACCCATGCCTTGTAGGTGATCGGAGCCCCATCACGTCCGTAATCGGATAGAGGGATCAAAATCCCTTCAGAACATTTCTTGCACTTAGGAAAGCTCTGATCCATCATCTCAACTCACCCCCCCTCCCTCGTGTATCATGTTCCACCCCAAGCCATCACAAATCAAAGCAGACCGAACATGTGCCTATAAATATATAAAGCAGGCAGGTGACGTCAACGGTCATCAAGGTCCGCACGTGCTCTTCCCCTTCATGTGGCGGAGGTCACTGAGGATGGCATCCAGCCGCTTCTTCATCTCCGAGTAATGACTCTCCCTCCAGTAAATCCGCCTGCAGGAAGGACACGAAGAAAATAAACCCGATGGATTCTCGCGATGTACTCCGGGACAGCGTCCTGGATTTCCCGGTGATCTCTTGGCTCGAGGGGCATGTCGCAGACCAGGCATCTTCCGAACAGCCTATCCTCTCCGGGCATTCCATAACATGCGACGACTTCCTTGAGCTGCGCAACGGGATCGTCGCTCTCCACCAGCAAATAGGCGTTGATCCTCCATTCCGCGATCATCCGAGGGATCCGAGCTGACGTTTATAAAAACCACTCGGAACTCGATCTCTCCCTGCACCCCTTGGATGACTCCTCAATAGAAAAAGAGGAGGATATGATATCCGATCAGGAGGGAGTAGAGCGCGATGATGCCGACGAATACCTCTTTGATGTACCGAAAGTTTTTATGGATGCAAAGGACCATGACCCCGATGGCGGTGATGGAATACTTGACGAGGAAGAAATAACCAACCCCCACATCCAGGGCGTAAGCCATCAGGAGGTTCAGTTCCTCGGCACCGCGACTCAGATGATAGAGAGTGAAGGCCGCATCCAGTATGGAGAGGAGGAGGACAATGAGGACAGCCACGAAGTCCCTGAGTCCGAACAGATCGACGTAGACCTCCTTCGGATCGTTCCGTCTTCTCACTCCACGCCGCTTTCCCTTCAGGAGGTATTTGATTTGCAGGCGGGTGGATGAACCCTTCCGGCGATCGGCCCTCGATCGCCTGTCTCGAGATGCCTCCCCTTCCCTATCCATATCTCCGCTCTCTGTATGGAAAGATAAAAAAACCGCCCGACTCATGCGTCCGGCGGCTTCGTTCCAAATGACGTCAAATCCTGGATCGCCTGACGATGTTGTTGTCCTCATCGAGGACGATGATCTTCGGGCGGAATCCTTTGGCCTCCTCCTCATCCATTCTGGCAAAGGCCAGGACAATCAGGATGTCGCCGATTTCTCCCAGCCTGGCCGTCGCCCCGTTCAGACAAACGGAGCGGCTTTTCCGCTTTCCCTTGATCACGTAGGTCTCGAACCGGCTCCCATTCGAGATGTTTCCGACCAGGACACGCTCGAACTCCCGGATTCCCACCTCCTCAATGAGCTCCTCGTCGATGGTGAAGCTCCCGTCGTAATGGATATTGGCTTCCGTCACACGTGCCCGGTGGATTTTTCCTTTCAGGACTTCTATGAGCATTCCGCTGTCGCCTTCCCGCTCGATCGTGATCCGGGGAGATCATCCCCGCCCTGCCGGACGATTCGGGACCGGGTTTCCATACCCCTCTCGCCCCTCATTATGTTAAGCGATCCCTCCAATATAATCAAGGAATTAGGAGATGTCCTCATGTCTTCAGCTTGACCTCTTTGGCCCCCGGAAACAGGACGTTGTTGAGGATGAGACGATAGCCCGGCGAGCTCTTGTGAAGCTCCAGTCGCGTCGGGAGATCACCGATGGCATGCTCCTCATCCTCAGGGTCGTGCCCTCCGAGGAAGGTGAAGGTTCCCTGCCCGATGTTCCCATGGATGTACTTGACCCACGGTTTCCCATCCTCCTCCGCGAGGATGACGACGGAATTCTTCAGGGCGGCTCGATGGAAGCTCGTGGTCAGGCCGTAGAAATCCCCAATGATCCTCTGATGACACTGGGTGAGCATGGCGGGAACCGGATCGAATTTGGCAGAAAAATCGAAGAGACGAAAGGATCCGAGGGGCTTCCGGCCGGGCGTGTTGACCCGGTGTCCGTCGATGCTCGAGAAGGCGTTCACGGTGGGATCGAACTCCAGTTGGAAGTCCGTGAACGCTAGACAGTTCTCAAATGAGATCTTGCTCTGGGCAGCAGGATCGGGAGGATCGTCATCCCCCTCTGCCGGCACGATATCGACTCCCCTGGCCGCGAGGGCGATTTCGAAAGTCTCCGACGCGGAGCACATCGCGAACAGAAATCCCCCGTTCCGAACATAGCGGTCGATCATCGCCGCGACTTCTCCCTTCAAAGTCGAGACCTTCGAAAATCCGTTCCGGGCGGCCATTTCCCGGTTGAGCGTCAGCTCTTCGAGAAACCAACCCGCCTGCCGATAGTTGATGTAGAACTTGCTGAACTGCCCCGTGAAGTCCTCGTGATGGAGATGGAGCCAGTCGTATCGATCGAGCTGCCCGGCCAGGACTTCCTCGTCCCATAGAGTAGTGAAGGGAATCTCGGCATACGTCAGGGCCAGGGTCACCGCGTCATCCCACGGTGAACGGTGCGGCGGGGAATAGATCGCCACGCGGGGCGCGGTTTCGAGGCGCACGCTCTCCATGTTGCTCTCCTGGATGACCTTCTGGATCTCGAGCGCTTGGTCCGGCGTGATCGCCTCGAAATGAACCCCTAGAAGTTTGGCCTTCCGTTCGAGGTCGTCATGACCCTCGAGGAGAAACGATCCCCCCCTGTAATTCAGCAGCCACTCGACCGACCAGCCCTTCTGGAGAGACCAGTAGGCCAGCCCGTAGGCCCTCAAGTGGTCGGTCTGCACGGTATCCATCGGCAAGAGGATCGCTCCGATCGCATTGCCGAGGGAACAGAAAAGGAGGAAAAAAGACGCGGGCGCCATCCGCCAACGCCCGATAAACCGAATGCCGATCATCCCGACTCCTTTCACGAACCGGCCGGCACCGTTCCCTTTTCGATCTCCTCGAGGGCTCGACGCGCCCGCGGCGCCATCACGCTCTCCTCGTAGTTCAGGATGAGTCGCTCGAAATGAATCGCGGCCGACTCGAGATCCGCGAGGTCTCGCCGGTAAATATCGGCCATCTCCCATTCGGAAGCCGCCGCCAGGCGATGTTCGGGATTTCCCGATACGAATGCTTCCAGCCCCTCGATGGCCTGAAGATACCGACGTGCCTGCCGCTGGACCTTGGCCCGATAATAGAGGACATCGGGAGCGAGAGGGCCCGATGCGCCCGACTCGACCAGCCGATCCAAAATCCCGAGCGACCTGTCCGTATCGCCGATCCCGGAGATCAACCGATATTCGAGCAAGCCCCGCATCATCGCGAGATCCGGACTCGCATCCTGATTCAACCAGAGTCTCGTCTCGATCGCGTCGTTCGCCCTTGGATGGCTCCCCTGACGGGAGATCTCCTCGAGGATCGCCGCTCCCTCCTCGATCTGTCCGGCCAGGAGCGCCAGAGCGCCCTGGAAGAATCTGATCTCGCCCATCAGGTCCGGGGCCAACTTTTGGGCTGCCGCCTCTTCCACCGCCTTCTCGGCCCCCCCGATATCGCCTGCGTAGATCAGCGCCTCGATCTGACCCAACATGGCGCGCGCATGCGCTTCCGTGCCGAACCCGATTTCACGTGCCTCGATGAACCATGTCACGGCATCTTCCGGGCGATGACGATCGTAGAGGGCAATCTCCCCGAGGGCAAGAAGGGCGTTCTGCCGGGTCTCCGGATCGGGCTTCCCTGAGAGGAGGTCCTGATAGAGTCGCCCGGCCTGGACCGGTTCCCCGATCGCTCGATAGAGGCGGGCGATCTCGAGCTCGTATCCCGCTCTGCCGGAGGGATCGAGATCGATCAGAAGGCGATAGGCATCAATTCCGGTTTCATACGAACGGGCGGCCTCGCTATTCGCCGCAAATGCGGCCAGGGCCTTCCGAGCGCCTTCCGGGTCGACTAGGGAGAGGCGCTCGAGGATGCCGAGCGCTCTCTTCATTTCCCGGGACTCGGCATATAATCCGGAGAGGAGGATGAGGAAGGGCGCCGGCTTGTCAACCCGATCGGCAATTTTTTGGGCCTCCTCTGCGACCTCTTCCCTGGTCAGGAGCGTCTCGAGGGCATCGAGCCGATCTTTGACGAAGGCGATCGACGCGGGTGATCTGGCCAAGATATTCAGCGTCTCGATCAGAGCCTGCTCATAGTCTCCACGCATAAAGTGGAGATCGCCGAGCTCCCGGGCGAAAAGGAGTGAATCGCCGAGGACTTTCTCTCCCTCCCGGAGCGTCTCCTCCGCAAGGTCTGAAAGATCGTGCTGCATGAGGATTGCATAGAGACCTCGATACATCCCCTCATCCTGCTTGCCGTTCTTCCGATGCAATCGAACATCCTCGCCCAAGAGAGCGCTCCGGCCGGCCTCGACCGACTGCGCCACATAGTGGACGAAGAGGAGCCTATCCTGCGGGTGAAGACGGAAGTTCTCCCTCAGGAAACCGAGATATCTCCCGTCGTCCTCGACATGGCGGTGAGCCCTCTCGAGTCCGTTGAGGACATTCCGGTCCCGAGGGTGATCCCGTCCGATGTCGAGATAGCGTTCCCTGGCTTCCTCCCAACGCCCCTCGCGCTCGAGCTGGGCGGCCCGCCGGAGACTCTCCTTCAATCCCTCGCGCCCGGCATTGGAATCCGGCGATCCCTCCTCTGCCAGGAGCATCAAGGGAAGGATGAGAAGTCCGACCGCCCATGCCGGAATCCATGCCCGGGGAACGTCTTTCACCGTTCTCCCCCTTCCCCGACCGACCCGGCCGACAGCCCTTCGAGATAGAGGCGGATCACTTCACCGTATCCCTCCGGGTAAGCCCATGTAGAAGGGTCGAGCTCTCCGTCATCGGCTGGCCGATCTTCTTGATCTCGCTCATCAGGAAGCCCCGGCACAGGAAGAGGATCGTATGGTCCCGGCCTCTCCGCTTCCCTTTCACCCGGTGATTCGCGTTTCCGCATGGACTTTTCGGCGTCGAGGAGCCGGGAGTGGATTCTCCGCTGTCTATCGAGGGTTTCATGCCCCACCTTTCCTTCGCGGAGGTCCCGGGAGACCTCCTCCATTTCCTCGACGATCCTGTCCAGGCTCCCGAGAAACTCCGTCCCTTCCCCCAGGGCATCCCCCAGGCCCTGAAGCCCTTCCCGGATCCGCTCCTGCTCGGCCGCCATCCGGAGGAACTCCCGAGCCAGTGCCTCCCCCGGGCCCGGATCGCCGGAGAGAGGGAACGGGTAGATCCCGGATACCTGATCGTTGAGGGCCCCCTGGGCGCCGGCCAGCTCCGCCAGGCGCTGAAAGGCCTCATCGAGGCCGGCACCGGAGGCCGATTGCCCGATCGACTCGCGATCGTCCATCAGGGTGACAATAGCCCCGTTGAGGCTCGACATGGCGGCCCGCAGGCGATCGGAGACATTCGGGCCGATCATCGCTCGAGACTCGGCCTCCCGCACGGCTTCCCCCATCCGGTTCAACGCGGTCCCCAGGCGCCGGCCGACCTCCTTTCCGATGAAATAGGTCTCCTCGGCCGTCCCGAAGAGACGTTTCGCCACGCGTTCCGTCCCCTCAAGGAGGATCTCCTGTTCCGCGAGGAATTCATCGACGGTAGGCGACTTCCCCGCCTTCCCCGTGAAATGTGTGAGAAGATTCTCTTGGTAACCCGAAAGGATCAGGAGATCCGCTATCGAGCGGTCGATCTCCTCTTCCACTTCTTTCTTCCACCTCTTGCTGAGTCCATCCCGGGTCCCCCGAAGTCTGCCGGCCAGGTACTGCATATCAGATGAGAGCTTTCTTCCGGCCTCGGAGGCCCGTTGTCGCTCCCCGGCCCCGATGACCCCGGCCATCTCGCCGAGTCCCTCCAGGAAACCTCGATCCGCCAGTTCATGGGATATCTCCTCGAGTTCGCGCGAGGCTTCCGGCTCGCCTTCATCCCTCAACTCCCCAGCCATGCGGCCGATATCTCCCATCAACCGATGGGTCTCCCCGGCGATCGAGTCCGCAGCCTCCCCCCATGCCCGTCTTTCGGCTTCGTCATCCCGCTCGATGGCTCGATTCAGGGTTTCCTGCCGGCCCAGGATGGCCTCGGCGCGCCCGGCAAGGGCATCGAGGTGCTGCTCCATTCGATATCGCGTGAGGGCCCTGTAGGTCTTCTCGAGCCCTTTCACCATTTCTTCCTCCGTGAGACGGAACTCCTCCATAGCCTTCTTCAACAGGGAAGGATCGATCCCCTCGAGGGCTTCCTTCAATTTCTCCAGTGCGGCCATCATCTCCGGCGTGGCCACCTCCTGAAACAGGGCCGAGATCTCCTCGACTCGCTGCTGGATTTGCGGACTGAGCTCTCCTTCCCGACCCGAACCTTCCGCGCTCTCCCGTAAACGATCCGATACAGCCTGCATTTTCTTCATGAGCTCTTCCTGTTTCCGGACGATCTCCGAGACCTCCCTCCGGCCCTCCCAGTCGATATCCCCGGAGGCGGCCATTTCCTGCTCCAGAGAGGCGATCGAATCATTCAGCCGGCGAGCCTCGTCGATCAGCTCCTCGATCCCCTTGGAGACCTCCCCGGCTTCGACTGTCCGTCGGCTGAAGACCTCCCCGACGGTGGGCAGGGTCAGTAGATATTGCCTGCTCCACCCCGCCTTGGGGCCCGAAATACGATCGTTGTCCCTCACCCTCGCCGCATACCGGATACGATCGCCGGGGAAGAGGCCGAGCCCCTTCAGGTCCCATCGGAAATCGACGAGGGTATCCTGCACCGCCTCCCTGAAGGAGGCGACCTCGAATCGATCTTCGCCCCTCGTCTCGCCTCCTCTCGATTCGATCGCATAGTGGATCTCGAGATCGAGGAGTCCGAAATCATCATCCGCCTGGAAACGGAACCGTTCGATCATGTCCCTATTCAGCTCTCTATCGGTTCCCGGGACCATGATCCGCACTTCAGGCCCGCGGTCCGGACGAATCTTCACCCGATAGGTGATCTCCCCTTCACCCGCGACCCCCTCCCGGTCGATGAGGACCGCGTGAAAACTATCCGGCTCGGCCACCGAAAAGGATCCCTGAAAAACGCGTCGATCCGCTGAATGGAGAGCCACATCTTCCCTTTGCCCGAAGTCGAGAAGGAGGCTATGAAGCGCACGGTTGCAGGTCCCGGCAACTTCGACCCGGCCTCCCTTCCAGGCGGTCACCTCCCTCGATCCGTTGGCCACCTCCCGAGGAGAAAGGCCCGTGTAATCGGGAGGAATGACCCGGATCTTGAACTCGGTCAGATAAGGCCGCTCGACGACCCGAACGCTGTAAAGAGGACTCCTTCGACGGCCATCCGACACGGAATAGCGAAACGGCCGATGGACCGCTCCGAAATTGAAGAGGAGGCCCGGGCCGCCGGCAACCGCCATCGCGCGGGTCAGGAGCGGCTCACCTTCCGACGTGATATGGATATAGGGTTCCAGTTTCTTTCTCCCCCGAGGATTATAGAGCTCGACGGTAAGGGTATCTCCCGCCATGACCTCCGCATCCCCCGGATAGACCTCGAGATCCCACTCGCGCTCCAGGCGATAGAGAGCCAGGGGATGCGAGACCCTCGCGATCGAGGGCCCGAGAGGAGCGGGCCATCCCAGGAGGAGCCCCCCGGCGAGCGCCAGGAGGCACGAAAAGGTAATGGCGGCGACTAGCCGGAATCCTCCGTGCCCCGGGACCCCCATCCTCCTTTCGATGACCCCTCCCCTCAGGCGTTCCAGCAGACTCAAGGCACCCTCGTCGGACATCTCCAGGAGCGAGCGGGAATAGCCCAAGCGATGGATTTCACCTTCGCGCCTCTCCTCAAGAGCCGCGACCAGACGACCGGAAAAGGCCGGGATCAACTCTTCGATCTTCCTGGCGAGGGCCAAGGGGTTGGGGGATACTCTCCCTGACTCGAGGATCCAGCGGTGGAGGGCCAGGATCTGAATCGTCAGGAGGGCCGCGGCGAATCCCATCAAGGCCAGCGAGTCGGGTCTCACCATCACATCCACATAGAGGAGCAGGGTCATGAGGAGGAGGAGGAGGGCCGCGGACGCGGATATGCCGGAAAGGCGGGCCTTCCACCGGAGCCGGCCGGACATCGCGGCAACCCGTTCCCGAATCGCCTCACCAGGCCCTGATTTCATCCTGATCTCCCGGCTTCCGATCCCTTTATCGCGCGGCCGGAGTCTCCTGACGCCGCGACACCGTCAATGCGTGAGGGCGTAAGTAAAGATGTTGATCCCCATCCTCAAGGCCGCTTCCCGCTTCTCGGGCGGGTCATCATGGACCTCGGGGTCTTCCCAGCCATCTCCCAGATCGGTGTTGAAACTATAAAAGACGACCATCCGGCCGGCATGGTATATCCCGTAACCATGAGGGGGACCTCCATGATGCTCGTGGATCTTGGGAAGGCCTTCCGGAAAGAGGTAAAAAGCGCGATAGATCGGGTGATCGAAAGGGATCTCGACTAGTTCCGTGTCCGGGAAGACACGCTTGATCTCCCGGCGAAACGATTCGTCCATGCCGAAGTTATCATCGGCGTGCAGAAAGCCCCCGCTTTTCAGATATTCTCTCAGGCGGAGCACCTCTTCTTCGGAAAAACGGATATTTCCATGCCCGTTGAGGTAAAGGTAGGGATAATTGTACAGGTCCTTCGAGGTCAACCGGACCCTCGCCTCACGATCCGAGACGGGTGCGCCGGTCCGTTCGCGGATCGCCCGGAGAAGATTCGGGAGGGAGGACGGATTGGAGTACCAGTCTCCCCCGCCGTCGTAGATCACGCGGGCGATCGTGAAGGGAGGGGCATGCTCCCCGGACCCGCTGCGGGATGCGAGGAAAAATATCAAACCGAAGAGCACCAACCGGGCCCATCGGAGGTGGCTCATGTCTAGCCTCCTTTCGTGCGGCCGAGCCCCAGAACGACCAGCCGGTACGCCCGGTTCCGGGCCAGACCGAAGGCCTCCTCCACCTCGCGGCAGAGTCCCTTCGACGTGGCCCCTCCACCCGCGATCCGCTCCCGGATGTACTGCATGACATCATCCTCGTCGATGACTCTCTCCCCTCTTCCTTCAATGAGGACGACCACCTCTCCCTTCACCGGACCCGGGCCTTCCGCTCCGTAATATCCCGCCAGGGAGATGAGGGTCCCGCGCCTGAATTCCTCGTGGATCTTGGTGACCTCCCGCGCGACGACTGCGCGCCGGCCGCCGAACACCTCGGCCATCACCGCCAGGTCCCTCCCGAGCCTTCGGGGAGAATCGAGGAAAATAAGCGTCTCATTCCGTCCCCGTAGTGTTTCGCACAGCTGCCTGACCCGGCCGGGACCCGGGGGAAGAAATCCGAAAAAGGAAAAAGGGACTGTCTGGAGGCCGCTGGCGACGAGGGGGGCCAGGACGATCGATGGGCCGGGGAGCGGGACGACCGGGATCCCCCTTTCTATCGCCGCCCGGACGAGGTAAAGTCCGGGATCGGCCAGTGTCGGGGTTCCCGCATCGGAGACGAGCGCCACATCGCCTCCGTTCGCGATGACGCGAAGGATCCTCCCCGTCGCCTGGACCTTGTTTTGGTCTCGATAGCTCAATACACGGGTCAGGATCCCGTACTTGGCGAGGAGGATCCGAGTCCGGCGCGTATCCTCGCAAGCGATCCAAGAACATTCCTTCAGGATCCGGATGGCCCGCAGGGTAATGTCCTCGAGATTGCCGATCGGGGTGCTGACGATATAAAGGACGCCCATCCTGTCCCTCAACAACGCCGGACCTTGGCTCCCAACCGACCCAGCTTGACCTCGAGCCCCTCATAGCCGCGGTCCAGGTGATATATCCGGCTGACCTCGGTCTCCCCCTTGGCGACGAGTGCCGCCAGCACCAGGGCCGCGCTGGCGCGCAGATCGGAGGCCATGACCTGAGCCCCGGTCAGGGGAGAGCCACCCGTCACGAAGGCCGTGTTCTGGTCGATCCGGATATCGGCTCCCATCCTCATCAGCTCGGAAGCGTAGATGAACCGGTTTTCGAAGATGGTCTCCGTCATCGCGCTGATCCCCGGGATGGTGCAGGCGAGGGCGACCATCTGCGCTTGCATATCGGTCGGAAATCCGGGATAAGGAGACACCCGCACCTGGAAGGGCTGATGATCCTCGCCGGGTGCGATCTCGATCCGATCCGGTCCGGCATCGACCTGAAAGCCCGACCCCTGGAGGATGCTCAAAACGGCCGTGAGATGGGAAGGATTGCAGCCGGTCAGGGTGACATCACCCCGGGTGATGGCCGCCGCCGCCGCCAGCGTACCGGTTTCGATCCGGTCGGGGATGATATCGTAGCGGGCGGGACGGAGGGAGGCGACCCCTTCGACCACGATCCGGGAGCTCCCCACCCCTGATACCCTTGCTCCCATCCGGTTGAGGAATCCGGCCACATCCACGACCTCCGGCTCCAGGGCGGAGTTTTCGATCGTCGTGGTCCCCTCGGCGAGGACGGCCGCGGTCATCACCTGTATCGTCGCCCCCACGCTGCTCCCTTTCGGTCCCCCGAGATTCACCCGGTTTCCCCGGAGGGAACTGGCCTTGACCTCGACATAGCCGTGTTCCACCAACACGTCGGCGTTGAGCGCTTCGAGGCCGCGGATATGGATGTCGATCGGCCGGGGACCGATGGCGCAGCCGCCTGGAAGGGAGACCCTCGCCCGTCCCATGGTCGCGACTAACGGAGCCAGGACGTAGTAAGAGGCACGCATCGTCTTGACGAGCTCGTAAGGAGCCACCCACCTCGACACACCCGCGGTATCGATCTCCAGGCAGGCATCGTGCAGCTTCACCCTGGCCCCCAGGTTCTCAAGAACCCTGGCCATCGTCCTCACGTCGCGGAGATCCGGGACATTGCCGATAACCGTGACGTCCCGTATCAGCAGGCTGGCCGCCATGATGGGCAAGCAGGCGTTCTTCGCCCCGCTGACGGCTGCCTCCCCCCGGAGCGCCTTTCCTCCCTCGATGACGAATCGTTCCACTATCCTTCCTCCTTCCTCGCCAGGACGATGCGCTCGATCCCGTTCAGATCTTTTTCCAGGGCGATCAGTTGCAGGTCCCGCTGCCCGTTCACCAACTCGACCACCTCCCCGCCCTGACGATAGCCGATCTCCAGCCCCAGGAGACCTCCGGGTTTCAACTTGTCTCCCGCCCCCTCGACGATCCGGCGGATGAATGAGAGTCCATCGGGGCCGGCGGTGAGAGCGACGCGGGGCTCGTGCTCTCTCACCTCCCTCGGCAGGCTGTCGATCTCTCCATCCGACACGTAAGGAGGATTCGAGACGATGAGATCGAACCGCCCATTTCCCCTGATCGGCTGATAGAGATCCCCCAGGATCGGGCGGAACCGGTAGGACAGTTCGAGCGCCAGGGCATTGGCGCAGGCGACACGAAGGGCCCCCAGTGAGATATCGGTCGCTACCGCATGGCTTCCGGGGAGCTGGTTCAAAATGGCCAGCGATATCGCTCCCGAGCCGGTGCCGAGTTCGAGAAAGAGGAACCCCTCCCGACCGTTTGGGCCATCAGTGCACTCCTCGACCAGGCCTAAAACCTTTTCGACAAGGACTTCGGTTTCGGGCCTCGGGATCATGACCCGAGGATCGACCAGGAGAGGGAGGCCGTAAAATTCAGCCTTCCTGATGATGTAGTCGACGGGTATCCCGTCGGTGCGACACCTCAGATACCGGCGCATCGTGGCCAGCTCGTGTTCCTCCATCGGCCGGTCGAACCAGAGATAGATGTCTATTCGCTGGCAACCGAGGAGATGCGCAAGGAGGATTTCCGCCGTCAAGCGGGGGCTCTCGATCCCCTTCTCCTCCAGGTATCCGGTACTGAGGCGAAGGACCTCGAGAACGGTCATGCGTCTGGGGGGATGAACCATCGTCGATCGTTCAGCGGAGGGTTGAACCTATTTTCCCGAGGAAAGGGAGGTCGCCTTCTCGTCCAGGTCGGCCTTGCGGAGCGCATCGATCAGGGTCCCGAGGTCGCCATCCATGATTTCCTCCAGCTGGTAAAGCGTGAGATGAATCCGGTGGTCCGTCACCCGGCTCTGGGGAAAATTGTAGGTCCGGATCTTCTCGCTCCGGTCGCCGGATCCGACGATCTTTTTCCGCATCATGCCGACTTCCTTTTCCTGCTCCCGCTTTCTCATGTCCAGGAGTCGCGCCCGCAGCACTGTCATGGCCTTTCGCTTGTTCTTCAGCTGCGACCTCTCCTCCTGGCATTGAACGACCAGGCCGGTCGGGATATGGGTGATCCGAACCGCCGAGTCGGCTGTGTTCACGCTCTGACCGCCCGGACCGGAAGAACGGAAGACGTCTACCCGGATATCGTCCTCGTTTATCCCCACATCC
>Ga0214473_10006741_pt1 | contig 13677 bp, 9 predicted proteins | sample RVTome_7_FD_203509 | JGI IMG/M metagenome (GOLD analysis project Ga0214473, IMG submission 203509) | Soil microbial communities from uranium-contaminated site in the Upper Colorado River Basin, Wyoming, United States - RVT98D197 | ecosystem: Environmental > Terrestrial > Soil > Contaminated >... | reverse complement strand
GCATCTCTTCATATAATCCTGACCAGTCAGACATAGACGGGGATGGTATAGGGGATGCTTGTGATCCAGATGTTGATGGTGATGGTATTGCTAACGCCCTTGATCCAGATATTGATGGTGATGGTATTGCTAACGCTGTAGACAATTGTCCCAGGACGTTTGATCCTTTTCAGTTTGATTTTGATGGAGATGGTGTAGGAGATCTCTGTGATAATTGTCCCTTCGATACACCCAATCCTGACCAGTTAGATTTAGACGGGGATGGTATAGGGGATGCTTGTGACAACTGCTTCATTACATCCAACCCTGACCAAAGAGACACTGACGGGGATGGATTCGGTGATGTCTGTGACAACTGCTTCTCTATATACAATCCTGATCAAGCAGACACCGACTTGGATGCTGTAGGTGATGTGTGTGATCTGGATGGTGATAATGACAGAACCGCTGATAGTAGAGATAATTGTCCTGAAGTATTCAATCCTGACCAGTCAGACACTGATGGAGATGGAGTAGGCGATGCATGCGACAACTGTCCATCTACGTATAACCCTGACCAGACAGACACTGATGGAGATGGATGGGGTGATGCTTGTGACAACTGTCCTACCATATTTAATTTTGACCTGTCAGATTCTGATAGTGATGGCGTAGGCAATACCTGTGATAATTGTCCTTCCATGTCTAATCCTGACCAGATAGACACTGATGGAGATGGTTTAGGTGATGTTTGTGATCCAACTCTCATCAACCTCACCTCCTTTACCACAAAGGGACTTGATGGCAAGGTGGTATTAAATTGGACTACAGCCTCTGAGATAGATAATGCAGGATTTAACATATGGCGGAAAACAGGTAATAAAGGTGAGTTTATAAAAATAAATCCAACTCTTATTCCTGCAGAGGGTAGCCCTGTACAAGGAGCAAGTTATACCTACATAGATACAAATGTGAGAAACGGGCATACGTATTCCTATCTCTTAGAGGATATAGATTTCTATGGGGTAAGTACATTTCATGGCAAGGATGCGTGCACATATAGTGTAGACCCTAACTGTACGCCTGTGATGGCTAAACCCCATAAAATGCCACAGAGGAAGAAATAAATTAAGGGGGTAGGTGAAATTTAAAACGAAGTTTTTTTAATAATATAAAAAATATGAAGGGAGGGAAGGAAGATGAAAAAGAGAGGACAACATTTATTACACTTTTGTCGCACACATTTGCGAGTAAAAGCATTTATTACGATTGCGATAGCACTCTTCGTAATGTATACCTCAATCGCTTTTGCTGCAACAGTGCTGCCAGGACAAGGTGTTGATTTCGAACAAGTAGATTTCTTGTTCGATGAAGCAACGGTGTACGATTCGGATTGGGGCAGGGTCAGCGCGGACCCTGTTGCTCTGTTCAACTCTACAGGCATATCCAGTGGCTATCTTAATATTTATACCGACGCAGGACGGGTTGTGCAGAATTTACCCGTAAACCTATGTGATGGCTCAAAACCGATTGCGGCATACTTTACCTTGGGGTTGACTGCACCCCAAGATGTGAGTTTACTTAATGCTTATGTCGAGTTCACTTCAAGTCCTCAACTCACTTTTACAGACGGTCCACGGAGCGATTTTTCTGTAGGTGTTGCTGGTTGGAATGCCGAGGGTGCTGGGGATTCCCACACAACGGAGATAGGAGAGGCTCCACCAGCCAATTTGGTTGATTTCATCCCCGGGGGGGAGACCACGAAGTATACTCAGCCAAACCAGAATGTTCAAGCAGCTACAAATCAATGCTTCCCTATGGCATTTGCTAATAGCCTCCAGTATTTGGAAGAACAGTTTGGACTTAATGTTCCCCATAACCATGTACCAGGACTGAGAGGCGATAACACATTAGTAGGGCAGCTTGATCTGTACGCTAATCGGTGGGCGCCTTCTCGCACTATTGGCGGTGGCGTGTGGTTTACACCCATGGTTCAAGGCAAGTTTTCCTATTTGGCCGATAACGGCCTTGCGGGAAGCCTTATTCACAGACACCGAGGCCGGGGCTATGGTACCCCACCCAATCAAGCACTTCCGAATGGTAACTTTACATGGAGGGGTATCACTTCCACGGATGACGGAGCCACTGTAACCTGGCAATGGCTCTGTGATCAGATAAGAAATGGAGAGGATGTCGAGCTTGTCTGGAGCTATGACCGGGGTAATGTTCCCACCGGCGGACATGCTGTTCGTATCTTCGAGTGTGGAACAACACTTGGCAGACAATGGATCGGTTATTTGCACGACCGGTTGCAGACTAATTGGGACCCGATAGACAGTCGTGGCTTAGAGAGGGTTCGCGTGTATGTCTCAGATATTGATGGTGATGGTATCCTCAATGCAGGTTCGTTAGACCGGGAAATTCGCTTTGCAATGTCAGAATCAATCAAACGAGATGGACCGCGTTGTGGAGACGGCGTTCTTAATCCGGGAGAGCAATGTGATGACGGAAATAATATTAATGGGGACGGATGCTCTGCAGATTGCAGATTAGAGAGGTGGGGGAAAGTAAATAAACATGCTTATCACTTTAAAAAGCACCAATCTAATCCTTTTCCTGTAAACGATGCTACTGTAATAAGTTCTTTCTGGGATTGGTGGTTGAGAATATGGTATCCACCCAGAGTTCAATATGCTTGGAATAGATGTACTTTCCCTAACCAGAATAATTGGGTTTTGGGAGTATGGCGTGGTGTAACATTTTATGGTAATAATATACCCTATTGTACTTGGTGCTGGTTTAATGTCCAGTTTAAAGCGGAAATAAGACCTCTTACCAGAAGTGTAGCATTTTTTAGGTGGACTAAAGATGGCGCCTATGTGGGACCATGGAATTGGCTTGGATGGAGGATGGCATCTCCTCCTGCACTTTATAACCACACGACGTTTCCTGACGACACTACAAACACAAAAAATTTAGTAGTGAGGAATCTGCAGTTTGCCAGTTCCCCTACATTGATACCTAATGACGAGACCACCCTGGATAATCCTTTGGTGGTAGATCTTTTCTCTGCGTCAACAGACCCCCTGCGAACGGGTCCGTTTGCGGTCTGTCCTGGTAATTACCTTGAGCCAGAGCCACCACTAAATCCAGTTGATGTACCTGAACCTGAGATAGGTGGTTATACTGTGCTTGCCAAAGGAGAAATCTGGGAGGAGGAAAACCAAGAATGGGAACCATTTGTAATGCAGTTCATAGCCGAGGAAGATGCTACTCTGGTAGACCTCGTTTCCTTCACAGCCAGAGGTGAGGATGGCAGAGTGATATTACAATGGCAGACAGCCTCTGAGATAGACAATGCAGGGTTTAACATCTGGCGGAAAACAGGTAATAAAGGGGAGTTTATAAAAATAAATCCAACTCTTATTCCTGCAGAGGGCAGTCCCATACAAGGAGCAACTTATACCTACATAGATACAAATGTGAGAAACGGGCATACGTATTCCTATCTCTTAGAGGATATAGATTTCAATGGGGTAAGCACATTTCATGGCAAGGATGCGTGCACATATAGTGTAGACCCTAACTGTACGCCTGTGATGGCTAAACCCCATAAAATGCCACAGAGGAAGAAATAAATTAAGGGGGTAGGTGAAATTTAAAACGAAGTTTTTTAGTTATGCATAGTGAAGATATAACAATACTCAAAGAACAGTCCACCTTTATGGACACCTATCGGTTTTTTGACTTTGATTTTTCAATAAGGTCAGATTCCGAAAGGGTGTTAGGTGTCTTCATGGATATATTTGGACGTTTTCATACAAACAGGCATGGAACAGAGTTAGCCTATTATATCCTGAATAAAGGAAGTTCTTTTGGGCTATGCGCAGTGATTGTGGATGACAGGATGTACACCGTAGAGGAGCCTGATGATTTAATAGGTTATGCCTATATGAAGATTATGGATTCTGCTCTGTCACGGGTGCTGTCCCATTATCTGTTTCATGCCGCTGCCCTCTCCTTTAATGATAAAGGGATTATACTTCCTGCTACCTCAAGGAGTGGGAAGACTACCCTCACTCTGGAACTGATAAAAAGGGGATTTAATTTTCTCTCTGACGATGTAGCAGCCATTTCTAAATCAGACCGACTTCTCTATCCATTTCCTAAAGGGATTGGTATGCTTCCATCCACACTTGAGTTATACCCTGAGGCAGAATTAGATTCTCTAGGGTCTCTTCCCATGATAGGTGGGGGAGAAAAGAAGTTACTTGATATCGGTGCCATTTATCCGGGGAGAATAGGTGGGGCCTGCCAGGTGAAATACCTTGTCTTCTTAGGTTTTGAACCAGAAATTAAGAGAGAAATAAAGGGTGATGAATATCTCTACATTGTTATAAATAGAATTACCGAGGAACTCTTATCTGATATAAGAAGCGCTGAAGGCGTAAAGGACGTATCCATTTACCCTTATAAAAAATATCCCATCATCAAGCTCTTATTAAATGGAAAAGGTCCTGTCCTTTCCCATGTAGAAGAGGTCTGCCAAAGGCATCAGGTGCTTATTTTTGATAGTTCCAATGGAAAGGAGAAGAAGGTGGACTTTAGTGGTATTCCAAAGTTGGAGAGAATCCCCAAGTCAATAGCCTCTATAGAACTCCTCAAGAGGCTAAAGGGAGTTGCTTTATTAAGAGATAAACATAAAAGCAAGATTACAGAACTTATCATGAACTTGGGAAGGTTTCTTGAGGGAGTGGAGTGCTTTTATCTTACTCCCGGCAGATTAAAGGAAAGCGCTGATAAGATATGTGAGTTGACATCCTGAAGGATGTCTGAGGGAGAGGTAGGTTATGAGAAAACGAGTTGGCATCATTATTTTTTTTTCGATCATATGTGCACCTGCGTTTCTTCTGGCAGGGCATCATAATAATTACCTCAAGGTAGTCACCTCCGATAGTGAAGGGGTCATACTGGATTTGAGGGTTCCAAGACCTGATATTCAAGAAGTATGGGAAGAGGGAACTCTCTATCATAAGATAGCAATACCTGGTTTTATTCCCACTACTGATGTTGGAAGCCCCCAGTTACTTCAGCATGGAGTTCTCTTAGGAATACCTGAAGAGGCAAGCCCCACAATAGAAATCCTTAAGGCTAAGAGTACCATACTTTCCGGGTATAATATCCATTCCGCCCCAAAGCCTGTCGTTATAGAAGATGGTGAAAACAGGAGTTTAGGTTTTGAATTTGCGTTAGATAAGAAAATATATAGTTTTAATGACTTTACACCATCCAGTATTGCAAAGATTGATTTTACAGGCTTTATGAGGGGCCAGAAGGTGATGAGAGTAGTGTTCTTTCCTTTCCAGTTTAATCCTGTAACAGGTGAACTCAGATATTACTCGAAAATTCGGGTGAAGATAAATTTCAATGTCGGAATTATTGAACAAGAGACCGTGTCTGTTACCGATAAAGATAGGAAAAGACGCTCTATCAAGGAAAAAGACAATGCCTATGAAAAGCTATTGAAGGGAGTGATTTTAAACTACGAGCAGATTAGAAGAGGGAATTACAAATGAATGCCCTTGAAAGAGATAGGACTTTTTTAAAAAAAAATATCTTTACGGGCATTATCTTGCTTTTATTTGTGCTTCCCACAGTGGCAGAAACATCTTCTGCTCTAAAAATTTCTGTTGATACAGATGGAGTCTATCTTATTACCTACAGTGACTTACAAAGCGCAGGACTTAATCCTTCTACTATTGACCCACGAACCATTAAGATTACCAATCAAGGAAGTGAGATACCCATATATATCTATGGTGAAGAAGATGGTATCTTCGATGCCACGGACTATATAGAGTTTTATGGTATTGCTATTAACAGAGGTTCTCCTCAGTTTGAATTTACTACTACAAATATATACTGGTTGACAAGTGGAGGCTCTCCGGGTCTAAGAATGGCTATAAAGGATGGGACACCTTCTGGATTGGCTACTGTTGCCACCTCCTTCAAAGCCTCTGTTCATGTAGAACAGGATACCTATTATTGGCAGTCCCTGCCTAATGGGGAGGGGAGGGACCACTGGTTCTGGGGAAACAGGATATATGCACCATCTTCTAACAGTTATACAGTTGTTTTAAATAATATCTCTTCAAGTGCATCTGATGCCATTGTCAGGGTAAGTCTTCAGGGAAGGACAAGTACAACCATTAATCCAGACCATCATACCAGAATATATCTCAATGGATACCTGATTGATAACCAGTACTGGGATGGACAGATACAGTTTCTTCATGAGGTCACTGTTCCCCACTTCTATCTGGTTAATGGGACAAATACCATCAGATTGGAGTCTGTAGGTGATACAGGGGCTCCGGTTGATATTATTCATATGGATTGGTTTGAGATAGATTTTTATGACACCTTTATTGCTGAAAATGGTTTCCTCGACTTCTTGGCAACAAACATTGGAATCTTTGAATTTCAAGTATCAAACTTTAGCGATAATATAGTGGAGGTCTTTGACATAACAGATTCCAATAATGTGATTCATATTGTCAATAACGTGACCCAACTGGATGGCGTCACTTATGTCACAAGATTTGAAGATCAACTGACACAGCCTGCACGCTACTTTGCACTCAATCCTTTGCAGAGGAAGACGCCTGCTGACATCTTAATAGATACTCCATCAACTTTAAAAAGCCCCTCTAACGGTGCGGATTTTATCATAATCACATACGATGGGTTTTATGACAATATCATTCCTTTAGCAAACTTTTACCAGAATAAAGGTCTCAGGGTTATAACCACAAAGGTAACTGATGTTTATGATGAATTCAGCTATGGTATATTTGACCCTCAGGCTATAAAGAGCTTTCTCGAATACGCCTATTTTAACTGGGTCCTACCATCTCCACTCTATGTTCTTCTTGTAGGAGATGCAAATATAGACTATAAAGACAACTTTGGGATGGGTAACATGAATTATGTTCCTACCCACTTATTTGAGACATATCTCCTTGGTCAAACTCCGAGTGATAACTGGTTTGTAAGTGTCAGTGGCATGGATGTGCTTCCAGATATGTTTATCGGGAGGTTGTCTGTTCAAACAGGTGCAGAGGTAGACGGAGTAGTTAATAAGATTATAAACTATGAGTCCTCTCAGCCATTGGGTTGGAATAAAAATGTTCAGTTTGTTGCGGACAATGAACCTCAGTTTGAAGAACTTTCTAATAACCTTGCTGCAAACTACCTTCCAGTCGAATACACCGCTCTGAAGGTATATATGAGTCAATATTCTTCTGGTAGCACTGCAAAGGGTGCAATTAAGACCAATATCAACAATGGTACCCTCATTACAAACTATACAGGTCATGGCTCTGTGGACAACTGGGCGGGTGAAAATATGTTTGTGACATCTGATGTTTCCACTTTGAACAATACAGAAAGGCTTACCTTTGTAACCACCCTCAACTGCCTTAATGGATTTTTTCCTCTTCCTCTTTCACCGTGGCAGCCCTCTGAAGACCAGACATCTCTATCAGAAGAATTCTTAAAACAGGCTAATAAGGGAGCTATAGCTGTCTTTGCCCCGACAGGGCTGGGATACACATCAGAGCATGATATCCTCGCTCAGGAGCTCTTCAGCACAATCTTCAATGATGGGAACATAATCCTTGGTAGTACAACCACGCAGGCAAAAATAAGAGCCTTTTCCAGAGGAGTCTCCAGCGATATTGTGGAGACTTTTGTGCTCTTTGGCGATCCTGTAACAAAATTAAAAGTTATTGATTCAGACAACGACAGTATCCCTGATGATGGTGATAGAAGCGGTATCGCAGGAGACAACCCCTGCAGCGGAGGAAACACAATAAACTGTGATGACAACTGTGTAGAGACTCCAAATCCTGACCAGGCTGATATAGACAGTGATGGTGTTGGTGATGTGTGTGATAACTGTAGGAATGTAGCAAACGCTAACCAAAGGGATACCAATTCAGACGAGGATGATAATACATCCAAGGCAGGCATACAACATTATGGCAATATCTGCGACCCTGATTTTAACAATAATGGATTAGTAGGACTTGAGGATTTCAACACATGGCGAGCCTATTATCGCCAGACAGTTCCCCCTGCTCCTGATGATATAGACCTTAATGGAAACGGTAACATAGACTTAGGTGACCATAACATCTGGCGACAGTACTACCGTAAAACTCCAGGACCAGGGATAGGAGATTGATTGATAAAATCAAAAAGGCAGAGCAAGATATTTATATCTGGTAACAGCATGAAACCAATGTTAGCCGAGGGTTCTCAGGTCATTGTTGAACATGGAGGTGGGTCTGCTAAACCAGGGGATATAGTTGTATATTTTAAAGACAACAGATTAATCTCCCACCGAGTAATTAGGATAAGAAGAAAAGGAAGAGATAAACTCTATTTAACAAAAGGAGATTCTGCGTTAAGGTTCGACCCTTTAATCAGAGAAAGTGAAGTTATTGGAATTGTAAGGAGAGTAATAAGGAAAGGAAATCTCATCGATTTTAGAATAAGGAAATGGAAAATTATGGGGCGGGTTTTAGCCATATGTTCTTTTATGGTAGGGGTATTATCAAAATTTATGGTCCCATTTTTAAGTATATTTTTGAAGATTATAAGACATGAAAAATCTGAGCCTCTCTCCTGAAATTCAACTTTTACTCTGTTATTCCAGGACCGAAATTGATGAAAAGGTAGCTAAAAGGGCAGAGGATATCCTTGAACAACCTCTGAACTGGGATTATCTTCTAAAGACCGCTTACAATCATGGTGTTGCCCCTCTGTTGTATAACAACCTGAAAAAAACCAAAAGTAAGGATATAATCCCTAAAGATACAATTAAAAGCTTGGAGGCTATATATTATGCTACGGCTTTCAATAATATGCAGTTACTTAAGGAAACAGGTAAGGTCTTGAATGCTTTTAATGATGCAAGGATAAAAGCAATAATTTTCAAAGGCTCTTCCCTATCAAAGATAATATATAAAAATCCTGCCCTGAGGCCTTTCTCAGATGTTGATGTTTTGATTTCAAAAGATGACCTGCCAAAGGTGATAGACATCCTCACGAATATGGGTTATGTATTGCCTGAATACCTTCTTCCATTTGGGTTATATACAAAATACCATTTTCACCTCCTTTTCATAAAGAAAAATGGGCATCAGACAAATCTTGAGATTCATTGGGATTTAAAGGATAACTTCAAATATTCCCCTATGGGAATCATGGAAATCTGGCGTGATGCCAGACAGGTGGAAATATCTGGTGCTCCAGCTATGATAATGGCGCCAGAGGACTTGTTAATCTACCTTTGCCATCATCTTGATAGGCATGGTTATATGAACAGATTTATTTACAATCAGCAGAATTGCTATAGCTTTATTTTGAATGAGCTAAGTGGGAACAGATTGATCTGGTTTGTCGATATCTATGAAGTTATCAAATATTATGGAAAAAGAATTAACGGGGCTAATTTAATTGAGAAAACAAGGAATTGGGATAAAGACGGGAGCGTAGCCTCTACTTTGTTTTTTACAAATTGGCTTTTTCAAGCAGAATTAGACCCGGATGTTTTGAGTGCCCTTAAATCTCCGGGGTCTTCTATTATCGAGGGTCTTTTGTATGGATTTATTATAAAGAGATATTATCAAAAGGGACAAAAGGATTATATACTAAAGTTCTTAGATAAAAAGATTTTAAAAATGGATGAGAGATTTCAGTTCCGCCCCATCCGATTGATCGAACTAAATTACAGGCTCATTACTCTTTTTGTCCTATTTCCATTTGAATTAGCCTATCATATCATAAAAAGATTCATTTCAAAATATTAGATGGGTAGTTTCTTTACGAATAAAAATCACCGGATAGCCATTTCCGTATTGATATTCATATCAGCCATCCCCTATATAAATACTCTTTCAAACGATTTTGTTTTTGATGATATTTCTCACATTGTCGAAAATAGGGAATTGAGAGATCCATCTAATCTTTTTAGTTTCATTCAGAGACCTCGCGGTATTAAATATATTATCCTCTTAACTGAGTATCAGATATGGGGATTGAACCCTTTTGGATATCATCTCACAAACCTTATCCTACACGCCCTTTGTACTATCTCCCTTTATTTTCTTCTTACAAAAATATTCATAAACAGTAGAATTCCATTAATCACTGCTCTACTCTTTGCTACCCATCCAATTCATACCGAGGCGGTAACAGCCATCTCCAATCGGACCGAGCTCCTTGCCATGTTCTTTTTCACGTGGTCTTTTTCCTTTTATATATTGAGAAAAAGTTCTCAATGGCTCTATTTTTTCTCAATCATCTCTTTTGTGTTAGCACTCTTTTCAAAGGAGGCGGCTGTTGTTTCATTGCCGGTCATTTTAATCCTTTATGACCTTTATTTTACCCCGTTAAAAGAAGTCTCTTCACCAGGAAAGGGGAAGAGATTTTCTAAACAGCATGGGTCAAGACAGAATCTAAAACCCTTTCCAAAACTATGGAATTTTTTGAAGAAGAATAGTTGGTATTATATACCCTATGGACTCATTATCCTTATATTCCTGCTTTATCTAAGGTTTATCCTTTTAATCTATCCATCATCCCCTGAACCTAAAGTTGCGGGCTTATTTCTTCAACAATCCTTTCCTACTTATTTTTATACGGCATGTAAGGCATTGTTAACGTATATACAGCTACTTTTTTTTCCTATAAATTTAAATGTAGCACATATGGTGCCACTCTCACACTCTCTTTTTGAATGGAAGGTTTTAGTTTCATTGACTTCTTTGTTCATTTTTTTCATTCTGACTATCAGGATGTATACCTTATCAAAAGCAGTTTCCTTTGGAATGGCATGGTTCTTCATTACTCTCTTCCCGCTCTCAAATCTTTTTTTCCCGCTAACCCACTATTTTGTTGCAGAGCGGTTTCTCTATTTGCCCTCTGCAGGGTTTTGTCTGGTAATAGCGGCAGTTATTGATAAGCTCATGGGTATTGGTGAGAAAGCGTTCTTTATTAAACAGTCTCCTGAAAAGATGGCTATCCTCCTGCTGATAGTCATCATGGGTCTATACTCAGGATTAACTATAAACCGAAATCTTGACTGGAGGTCAAATTATACCTTATGGTCAAAGACCGTTAAGCAGTCACCTAACTCTTTTAGGGCACATGTCAACCTCGCTTATGACTATGCAGAGAAGGGTTTATTAGATCAGGCGATAATTGAATATAAAGAGGCATTAAAAAACAATCCCGATAATCCGTCAGTCTATTATAACCTGGGGCTTGCTTACCATAATATGGGTTTATGGGATTTAGCTATATCATCATATGAAGGGGCACTAAAAATTGACCCCCATGATTTAGACATCCTCAATAATCTTGGGATTGTTTATATAAAGAAGGGATTGTTTGATAATGCCATAGAGGTATATAAAGAGGCGCTTAAGATCGATCCTAAAAATTATATGCTCTATTATAACCTCAGTATTGCTTACAAGGAGAAGGGATTGCACAATGAAGCGGTGCTTGAGTTTCAAAAGGCTTTGAGAATTAACCCGGATTTAAAAAATGCTGATGGACTCCATGTTAGGCCCAAATGAAAAATGCCAACTTTTATTAATTTCTGAAGTCAGTTCTACTACATATTTTAATCTTTTATTTTCGATATTACTTCCTTTGGTTTTCCAAATTTATTTTTACTGTTAAAAGAACAGTTGATATGGAAACTGATATTTTGTTACACTCTTTACTGTAAAATGAGGAGGATTTATGAAAATCTTAGTCATTCATGGACCTAATCTTAATCTTTTAGGTGTGAGGGAAACCGACATATATGGTGCCCAGACATTAGATGAAATTGATAATTCACTTAAGAAACTTGCAAAGGAACTCGGGCTCGAACTTACAATCAGACAGACAAACCATGAGGGCGAGATTGTTGATTTAATTCAAAACTCAAAAGATTATAGAGGTATTTTAATTAATCCTGCTGCGTATACGCACACAAGCATAGCTATCAGAGACGCAATAGCTGCTGCAAATATACCTGCCGTTGAAGTTCATCTTTCAAATATCCACAAGAGGGAGGAATTCAGGAGAACTTCTCTCATAGCTCCTGTAGCTACGGGGCAGATTTCAGGATTTGGTCCTCAGAGTTATCTGCTCGGCTTGAGGGCACTGTCCTACATAGTTAATGCGAAAAAGCACCATTCTTAGAAAAAAGCTCTCTGAATTTGGCGTTGATGGACTGCTGATTACCGACCTTAACAACGTGAGATATCTTTCAGGATTTATAGGCTCGTCAGGTTTCCTGATTATTACAAAAAAACATTCCATCTTTGTTACCGACTTTCGCTACCAGGAACAGGCAAAAAATGAAGTAAAAAGATTCAGCATCCGGATTGAGACAGCAGAGAAAACAGATGTTATAAAGAGGCTCGTAAAAAAATATAAGATTCAGAAGCTTGGTTTTGAAGACCATAGTATAAATTATTCCACATATAAAAAACTTCTGAAGGGCAATTTAAGACTAAAGGCTTTGACAGATACGGTTGAATCCCTCCGTCTTATAAAATCAAAGGAAGAACTCTCTTATATAAGGATAGCTATCCGTAGGGCGGAAGATGCCTTCAGGAGATTACAGTCTTTTATAAAAGCAGGGGTTACTGAACAGAAACTTGCTGTCAGACTCGAGGGACTACTCAGAGAAGAAGGTTGCAAAACAATACCCTTTGGAGTTATAGTAGCTTCTGGTCATATGTCAGCCCTTCCTCACGCAAAGCCTACCCGCAGGGTTATTAAAAAAGGAGATTTTATCCTTTTTGACTGGGGAGGCGAATGTGAGGGCTATTACTCTGACATGACCAGAATGGTCGCAATAAAAGGTAAATATTTAGAAAAACAGCTTGAGATATATTCTACTGTTTCTAATGCTCAGGATATGGCTATCAAGGCTGTAAAACCAGGCATAAAAGCTATAATGCTTGACACCGTTGCAAGGGATTTTATAAACCAGAAAGGTTATGGGGATTATTTCGGACACGGCACAGGTCACGGTGTCGGGCTGGCAGTTCATGAAAGGCCTGTTATATCATGGCAGAGTAAAGACACAATAAGAGAAGGCATGGTCTTTACTATTGAACCAGGGATTTATCTGCCACATTTCGGAGGCGTAAGAATAGAAGACATCGTCTGTGTCAGTAAGAATGGTGTCGAGGTGTTAACAACTTTGCCAAGAACGTTAAAGATAATCGAGGGATGAGGCATGATTTCTACGAATGAGTTCAGAAGAGGCTCTAAAATAGATTACAGGGGAGACCCGCATGAGGTTATTGACTTCCAGCATGTTAAAATGGGCAGGGGTGGGGCGATAGTCAGGACAAAGATAAAAAACATGAGGACTGGCAGTATAACAGAGGAAACCTTTAAAGGAGGCGAAAAACTCAGTACACCTAACCTTGAGGAAAAAACCATGCAATATCTCTATAATCAGGATAATATGTTCTTCTTTATGGATGTGGAAAATTATGAACAGTCTCCACTAAGCCTTGAGCAATTAGGTGAAAGTAAAAAATTTTTAAAAGAGAATTTAGAAGTAAAGGTTCTTTATTACCGCGGTTCTCCGATAACCATAGAACTGCCCACCTT
>Ga0214473_10006740_pt1 | contig 13677 bp, 13 predicted proteins | sample RVTome_7_FD_203509 | JGI IMG/M metagenome (GOLD analysis project Ga0214473, IMG submission 203509) | Soil microbial communities from uranium-contaminated site in the Upper Colorado River Basin, Wyoming, United States - RVT98D197 | ecosystem: Environmental > Terrestrial > Soil > Contaminated >... | reverse complement strand
TTATAAAATTAATGTTGCACTCTACAAAAATGAACAGGACAAAAACAAAAGACGAGAACTAAAAGATTCTATTGAGAAAACGAAGGAAAGATTCAGGGGAATTGCCATTGATCCTTTGTATAAAGTAAGAGAACAGAGAGAAAAGCTGACGGAACAATTGCACATGCTTAACTTAGATAACCCGCTTTTTAAGCACGAAGATTCTGCTGAAAAAGATGTTGAAGTTGAAAAGAAAAGAAATAACCTGATAGCCAAAATAAACAAGCTCTCTAAAGAGATAGAAGATAAGTCAGTAGAATACAGATCAATCTATTCAGGCTCATTTGAGTGGCGTTTTGAATTTCCTGAAGTGCTTGATGATGAAGGAAATTATAAAGGATTTGATGTTGTGATTGGTAATCCGCCCTATCACCAACTTTCTGAAGTGAGTACAATAAGTAGTGAACTTAAAAGATATTTAATATCTCGCTACAAATCGTCAATGGGAAGATTAAATACATTTGGATTTTTTACAGTTCTTGGAATAGAGCTATTAAATTTAAAAGGAAAGTTATCCTTCATAGTTCCAAATACAATCTTAATGCAAGATTATTATGAAGAATTAAGAAATGTTATCCTTGATAAATGCTCAATAGATGAAATAATCTTATTTGATGAACTACCTTTTGCTGAAGCGGTGGTAGAAAACGTAATATTATCACTTAAAAATATTAAAGTTGAAGAATCAATTTTGAATGTTTTTATGGTGAATACTAATTTAGTGTTTGAATCGATAAATTCTATAAAACAAAAACAATTTAGTATGAATCATAATCTCGTATTTAATGTAATAGCTTCAGAAAGTATAACAAGATTAATTAACAAGATTTCGAAACATACTCTACCGCTAAAAAAATGGGTCGATGTTAATCAAGCAATTGCTCTCAGGAACAATAGAGCTAAATGGGTCTTCAATGAGAAAAAAGAAGAATCATTTAAACCATTGCTGGTTGGAGGAAAGAATATTGGAAGGTATTATACTGCCTGGGATGGCTCATATTTGAAATATGATTTAAAAGGAATTCATAGCTGTAAAAGAGAAGATATCTTCTTAACAAAAGAAAAAATTTTTTTCAGAAGAGTAGCAGATAGAATTATAGCGACAATTGATATTGAACAGTTTTATGCTCTTCATACTTTAGTAGTTATAAATAATAAAGAAAATTCTCCTTGGGATTTATTTTACATATTAGCATTACTTAATTCGAAAATATTGAGTTGGTATTATAAATATGAGTTTTCTTCAACGAAAAAAGTATTTACTGAAATTGGTGCTAGACAAGTAGAATTATTACCGATTATAAATGCTAATACTACTGCACAAAAGAATTTAATAAAAGGGGCCAGAAATATTCTCAATATCAAAAAACAAAATCCCAAAGCAAATACCAGCGCATTAGAAAAACAAATAGATGAAATGGTTTATAATCTTTATGGATTAACGGAAGAGGAGATAAGGATAGTTGAAGGAAATTAGAAAGGAATTAACTACGATCTGTCTTATTCGCTTATGCCTTGTAATAAGAAAACATCTTTCAGAAGAGATGAAGGAGATTGATAAACTGGTGAAGAAGGTAGTGGGGTAGTTAAGGAAATTATTAATAATGGTTTATCCAAAGGAAAGAAGAAAATAAAGATTCAACTAAAAAAGAAACCAGTTATGAAATTGTCCAATTTGACAAAAGACTTTCTAATGTAGAGAAAGGTTTAGAAACTTTTGAAAAAATTGCATTAAATGCACTTGAGACGTGGGCAAAGAATAAAGAATCAGAAAATGAGACTGAAAAAAGAAAAACTGAAGTAAATGACTTACAACATAAAAGAACGATAAAACTAATTAGTTTATTTATACTTATTATTTTTACACTTTGCTTGGTTTCTCTTTATTTTAATCAATTTGAATTGGTTAAATGGATTCTGAGTTCAAGCTTTGCTGTTGGTGCTGGTGCTGGGATAACAAACTTTCTTAAAAAGAATAAATAGAGAAAAATTTAAGATATGTTTCAATACTGCTTATATAAAATAGATAATAAAGCTTATTGTTGCTGGGAACTAGATGTTCGGAAAAGAAACATTGAGTTTTTAACAAGATTAGACTTTGAATATTTTTGGTTCCAAGCTGAATTGTATCAAAAAGAATTATCAGGTGAAAATAAACATAGAGCAGCAATTGCAATTAGAAATATTTATCATCACGTGACAGAAACATTTTTCACTTTAGTATGTGCTGCACTTCAAGCTCCATATTGTGTTTATGCTTGGATGTTCCAAGCGACAACTGGTGATGTTCGAAAAGTAGTTCGCAAAATTCAAGATAATGATTCAAAACTATTTAATTTGCTTGGATTAAAGGAATTAAGTTGGGATGCCTTTTCAAAGCAAGTATATTTCATTTCAGAAAATTTACATCCTAAAATTGAAGGTCAAAAGGAAATAGCAGAAAAATATGCTAATGTTTGGCAAAGCATGGCAGGTATGTTCTTAAATGACTATACGATTAAGGAATATAATGCTATTAAACATGGATTCAGAACATCTTCAGGAGGTTTCCAATTACATCTTGGACCGAAAGGAACTCTGAATGTTTCTGAAAGACATAATGAATGGATTACAGTAGGAGCTAGTGAGTTTGGAAGTTCATTTTATGTTATAGAAAAATTGAATTACTCTAGTTTAAAATCAAATCCAAATTATCAATCCAAAAAATATTTCTTGAACTGGGATCCAAATTTATTGGTTGGTGTAATTAAACTAATTGCAATTTCAATTAATAACATTTCCAAATATCTGAAAATTATTAACGGTTCTAATCCAGATGAAAATCGTTATCTAGTTCCAGAAAACGATGATTATTTTAAAAATTATTGGACTTATCATACAAACCTTTCTCAAATGAAATTTGATATTGATATTAATACAGAGCAAGTAGAGCCGTTTACTACTGTAGAAATTGAAAAATATTTTAATGAAAACTTAAAAACAACTATATGAGTTATACAGCAGTTTTAATAAGTGTTTTAGCTTTATTGTTTACTGTATATAGTTTTTGGTGGATGAGTTGGAGAAGAGGTAGATTATATGTTAGCTCATTAAAACATTGTAGTATATTTTGTAGTGAATCAAAGTTATATATACAACTACCAATTGTATTTTATAATAGCGGAGCCTTAGCAATTGTTGTGGAAAGTCTCAGGTTACGATTTGCACATGAAAACACAAATGTTAATACAATACATTTTAATGCTATCCTTCAAAAATTTGAGTCTGATGAAGGAAGGTATTTCGCAATACCATTTCCAATACAGCAACGCGAAGCCAAACAAGTTATATGCGAATTTCAAAGAAATCCTAGTGAAATAAAATTTGAGGCAAAAAACTACAAGTTAATTCTTGAAGGAAAATTATTACATAAAAAGAAATGGTTAGAATTAACGAGGTTTAATATTTCAATTTCTATAAACAAATTATCAGGAATTAGTCAACATTTAACTACATTAGAAAGTCTGAAATAATTTAGTGTTATATTCTTAATTCAAATGAGCAGAGTTAAAAATCAACATTATGTTCCTAGATTCTATCTAAAAAACTTTTGTAAAAAGCATGAGCAAATAGCTGTTTTTGATAAGGTAACTCAAAAAAGTTATTATACATCAATATCAAATGTCGCAAATGAAAAATATTTTTATGATGATGAGAAAGTTGACGAAGCAACTCAAGTAAACCAATTTCTTGAAAAGTACTTTCATCCCCTCGAAAATAGAATTTCAGTTTTATTAAAAGATTTAATTGAATCATTTGGTAAGAATGAATTTATCTGCTTAGATCAGGATTCTCGAATTGATTTATCATTATATCTAATTTATCAGTTTGCTCGTACAAAGGAGTATCGAGAACAATTAAATCAAACAATAAAAACTTTTACACAAAAGGTTGCAGATGAGTTTGTTAAACAACAAGGAGGCAACCCGGAAGATTTTGAAATAGTAACAGATGATAAAATCCTCCACGTTGAAATGTTATTAAATGAAGACACAATTGATAAGTTTGTAGAAATAATTTATAACCACATTTGGATTTTTCTGGTTAATGAATCAAATTTAAATTTTATAACATCTGATCACCCCTTTGTAAAGAAAAAGAATATCCATCATCCAATAAGAAGTTTCAATGGTTTGAGATCACCAGGAATTGAAATTGCGTTTCCATTAACTCCGAAATATTGCTTGTTAATTGCAGAACGAAGTTTCTTTAAACCTTTTGAAAACTATTTGATGGGAAACTTATGCTTGCAAACTATGATAATGTTATTCATTATAATTCATTACAGATAATTAATTCATACAGATTTGTTTATTCAAGTGAAAATGAATTTAGTATGGCTAAAGAAATTGTTAATGAAGAACCGGAAATTGGTAATCCATTTAGAAGTCGTATTGGTGTGCATAAATCTTGATTTTCAACTGTATCTGATAATAAATGAATATAGAAGACATCTTCTTTATAATTAATCCAAATTTGTACAAAGAAAAAATTGTTCTTGGTCCAATTGGTAATAATTCTCATATAACAATTCAATTAGGGACGAAGTCTAAAACTTTGGATATTCATTTAACTACTGAGACATCACCAAAGGAATACCAAAGTCTCTTAAAAATTAAACACTCAACTCTAAAAGAAATACTTAATAATATTCAAAATGATCTAATTAAGATTGCTCTTAAATATTATTCAAATTATATAAACCTTGGGAAAATAAAACGATTTGATAATTTTGTTTTACCTCTGTCTATTGAGGAGATATCAAAATACATCGTATTAGATCAGAACAAGAAAAAGTTTAGATTCAAAAAATTAGTACAGGATAATGATTTGAATAAATTGTTTTTAGAGCCAGAAGATATTCCAATCGTTGATAAGTATGCTTTATTTGGTATAAAAAGAAACTCAGTTCTTCTTAAAGGATTGTTATTTAAAAGGCAGGATAAAATAACCACCAGAAGTTTTATTTTCTTATCAAAGAAGAGAATGTATCATTTAAGTCAGGAAGTGTTAAAATTAATTCTTCAAAAGGTTAAGGATATAGATATTGAAGAATACAATAACCTATCTCAACTTATTGAAAATGATTTCCTTCCTAAGATGCTTAATAATTAACTTTCTAAAATTAAAAACTTTGAGAAAATTCAATCCATTAAAAATTTTTTTATTACTACAGAGGTTAGCGAACTCATCCTCAAAACAAGCCGCCTTTTATCGAGAAGATTTACAGTAATATCTCCTGAATTTTCAGTTAAGAGTTTATTTGTTATTTTTAGATAAAAATTTCCAAATAAAAATGAAAAAACCACTTATTACATTACCCGCACATTTTGATGGCAAATTAATAGTACTGGATGCACCATTTGAACTGAAGCCGCAGGATAAATTACTTGTTACCATCCTTGAATCTGAGTCAGACGAAAGAAAAGACTGGAATGCTTCATCTTTATCTCAACTGAATAAAGCATATTCTACGGATGAACCGGAATATTCTTTATCATTAATCAAAGAAACTGACTCAGTAGAATAAAGGCATAACTATAAAAGGAATTTAACATGAACACAAAAATATCAGATTTAACAATTGACGAGTTGAATAATTTAATCAGCAGCATAGTTCATGAAACGATGGAAGATTTTCTTGAGAACTTGAAGGCTCTATCCAGCAAAGATTACGTGAATTCCATCAAGGAAGCTCGTGAAGATTATAAAGCGGGAGATGTTAAAGATTTAGCAAAGTGTTTGCATTGAAATAAAATTCAATCCATTTCAACAAACACACTCATAACTTTCACAAACTCCTCCGGCTTTTCAAAATGCACATTATGTCCGGCATTTTTTATAACCACATGCTTTGCGGAGGGGAAGGAATTTATGAGCAATAGAAATCTTTTCTAGTTTATCACAACCGCTTTATGTCAATTTACAAACCAGAATTTATACACGACTTGAGGAATGTTGTGAAATTATACGTGGGAACTCATCCTAATCCTTCTCTTAAAAAGAGAAGGACTTATTGTAAGTAATGTCTATACATTTTATTTTCTGACGTTACATTTTATAAATAGTTATGTATGACAATAAAGTCTCTCTCTTAGTAAGAGAGAGATTTAGAGAGAGTTAATTATGAGCTTAAACAATAAAACCAAGTTATTTGAAGTTGCTAAAGTCGTTTGCAGAGAATTAAGAAAAAATTCTACCAAAGCTGAAAGAAAATTTTGGGAAGTAATTCGTAATAAAAAATTCTACCGTAAGAAATTTTACAGACAGTATCCCATTTTTCACGATATAACGGGAAAAGAAACGTTCTTCGTTGCCGATTTTTTTTGCTTTGATGAAAAACTTATAATTGAACTCGATGGCAAATATCATCGGTATAGATTACAAGAAGATAAAGAAAGAACAAAAATTCTTGACCGTTTAGGATTAAGGGTAATCAGATTTAGTAATGAAGAGATTACAAATAATCTCGAAGAAGTTTTGTTAAAATTAAAGAAAATCCTTGTCTCTGAGATGGAGGATTTTAATGGGCTGGTGAAGATGGTAGTGGGGTAATTTTAATTCACTCAGAAGTTCAGAACTTCTCTAAAAATCTATTAACAATTTCTACAAATTCTTCTGGTTTTTCAAAATGAACTATATGACCGGAATCTTTAACAATTTCATGGCGGGAATTAATTATTTTTTTATTCAGTTCTTGGTTGATATTTGAAAATTTAGAATCTAGCCCGCCAGTTATAAGCAAAGTTTTACGCTTGATCGAGTTTAACTTATCTTGTAGCGGAGGCATTACTCCCGTTCCAAATCCTCTAAGAGAATTTACCAATCCAATCTTACCATTTCGGAGCTTCGCTGCTTTAGCTTTCAACAATTTTTCTTCAGGAATTGATTTAAGCGTGGCGAATAAATCTTGACTCATCCAAAACTTAAAGAATTCTTCAATCGGTTTTTTTTCTAATATTTCGATGACCTGCTCATCATGAAGTATTCTCTCTTTCCTTAACTTTTCATCAGTTATACCGGCATTTGCACTTTCTAAAATCAAACCTAAAAGATTTTCGTGATACTTTGCGGCATACGATAAAGCTGCTCTTCCTCCCATCGAGTAACCAAGTAGAATGAACTTTTTTTGTGTGAAGTGGTTGAACAATTCGTTTAGTTGATTTATGATTGAAGAAGTCTGGTACAATTCTACATTTTCAGGTGACTCACTCTTGCCATGCCCAATTAAATCAACAGCAACATAGGAAAAATTTTTTTTGAGATTTGGAATTATTTCCAACCAATCATTTGCTGAACCTGTAAATCCATGTAGTAGAAATACGATGGTGGTTTCTTTTTCTGGGGAAGGGAAGTATTCAACATTGATTTTAACCTTGGAGGTTGGAATTATCAACGCTGATCTCGTCGCTTAGAATTATAGTTCGAAATGACTTTGTTGAAATATTTTCTTCGTAAAGCAAGAGATTTTTTTGAATCAGTTTTTATTTCCAGAACAGAAAAATTATTAGTTGAAGTCATTTGTTTTAATATTTTCCTAAAGTTAGCCCAGCTTTTCACGTCAAAATAATTTCCTCCAAAAGCTTTGACGAATTCTGAAAAATTCAAATCGTGAGGCGTTGCAAAATATTTTTCAAAAATGTTTTTGTGTTTTGATATTGGAAGCGCTTCAAATATTCTTCCGCCATTATTATTGATAAGAATTATGGTAAGAGGAATAGAGTTTCTTTGTGCAATCAAAAGACTGTTTATGTCATAATAAAAAGCCAAATCACCAATTAACAGATACGTTTTGGACTTAGATGCTTTTGCTATTCCCAATGCCGTCGAAATGATACCGTCAATTCCGCTTGCACCGCGATTGTGAAAGACTGTAATCTTCTTGTGCATCAATGGTGCAGTCAAATCCAAATCTCTGATTGGTATACTATTGGATACCATTAAATTAGAACCATCGGGAATTTCCTTTAAAAGTTCCATGATGATCCTGCTTTCATTCGGGAATAAAGATTTATCAATAATTTCAAGCTTGATTCGGAAAGCTGTTTTATCTATTTGTAAAAAGCTGTTTAACCAATTACTATTTTGTTTTATTTGATCGTTTTTTTCAATCAGAGTTAAAAGCTCAATACAAAATCTTTCAGGTTCACAAGCCAAAGTTGAAGATAATTTATTTGAAGGACTGCCCCATTCACCGAATTTATTTACCAATAATTTATCGCATGAACAGCTGGCAATAAAGTTTGACAAAGCTTTCGAAGAAAAATTTCTTCCAAACTGAATTAGGAAATCGGGTTTATGATTACTGACAAATTTTTCCGAGCGAAGGTATGAATCATAATTAGTTAAAACATTTTGTCTGGAGTGAACTGAGAACCGCATGTTTGAAGCGGCATCTGCAATTATAGGAAATCCGGTTTTTACAGAAAGCTGATTGCATGCTTTAAAAAATCCTTTGGAATAGTTATCTAATCCAACAACAATAATTCCTTTGGAATGATCTTTTATTTTGTTTGAAATAAGCTGAAAGGTTTTCCTGCTAATTATATTTTTTGACAGATTATGATGCAAAAAATTTTTAGGAATACTTTGGATAATTTGTAATTCACTATTACTGATTTCATCTGTAAAAGCATCAGGTTCGAATGGTTCTTTGAAAGGAAAATTGATGTGAACCGGACCAATATTTTTAATTGAGCATTCAACTAAAGCTCTTTTGGCAATACTCTTGATGTCGTTCAATCTTTTCAAACTTACTTGCGGTAAGCCTGCGTCTGCAAACCAGCGAATATGATTTCTGTAAATGTTGTTTTGATTTATTGTTTGATTGGCTCCAACATTTTGTAATTCAGCCGGGCGATCGGCAGTGCAAATAATTAATGGAATTTTACTTTGATATGCTTCAATTATTGCCGGATAAAATTCTGCTGCAGCAGTACCCGAAGTACAAACAAGCGCAACCGGACTATTCGTAGCTTTAGCTAATCCGAGCGCAAAAAACCCGCTGCTGCGTTCATCAATTATTGCGAAGGATTTTATTGTTCTATTTATTGTGAAAGCATACGTCAGCGGTGTGCTTCTGGAGCCGGGTGATATGCATGCATATTTAACTCCTGCATTCACAAACTGTGCAACCAATGCTTCAGCCCACAGTATATTTCTATTTACTTTTATTTTTTTCATTAAAAAAATTTAATATGGCTTTCAATTTTAATTCAGTCTCCTCAAACTCTTTCTCTGGATTTGATCCTTCAATAATTCCGCAGCCGGCATAAGCAAATAATTTATTTTCATGCAGCAAAGCCGAGCGAATTCCAACTACAAATTCCCCTTCATTATTAAGATTAAAATAACCAATCATACCTGAATATAGACCGCGTCTATAATCCTCAATTTTTTTTAGTAAGCTCAAAGCTTTATCTCTCGGCTCACCGCAAATTGCTGCTGTAGGGTATATCGCTTCAATAATTTCAAACATGTTTGTCTCAGCAATTAATTCTGATTGCAGAATTGTGTGCAGATGTTGAATGTTCTGTAATTTTTTAAGGGGAATTTTATCTGTAATAATTTTCGTAACGTACTTGGAAATAGCTTTCTTAATCTGATGAACGACTAAATCATGCTCGCGGTTTAGTTTTGAACTGGATAACATCTCACTTTCAAGTTCTTTGTCCTCATCTTGGTTTTTACCGCGTGAAATTGATCCGGCAAGAACATCAATTGTGACTTTTTTATCTTGAAATTTTATTAATCTTTCCGGACTTGCACCAAAAAAAGTTGACTTATTATTGTGGTAAATAAATATAGAGCAATCAGAGTAATTATTTACAAAATATTTTCTGATTTCGTCCCAGTTTAGCTCTGCAGATAAAACCATCTCAACTCTGCGGGAAAGAACTATTTTGGAAATTTCATTATCAGCAAGCTTATTTAAAGTATTGGCAACCAGTGATTTCCATTTCTTTTTAGCTTTAGGTGAAAAACCCTTGGCCGATAAAATATTTGATGCTTTATCCTCAATTTTATTCTGAATGTTTAATAAACCATCGAGCCGCTGCGAAAATTTATCAACCTGCTTTTTTATTGATGCATTTCTGTTAACAAAATTATAAATAAGATTTTGCAAGTCTGATTTTTTTACAAGAAGAAATTCCGGCACAAACCAATCTGAATCCTTAAAATCCTGCCATTCTTCTTCCGAATGTTCGGCAGTAAACTTCATACTGCCGCAAATCAAAGGAAAGTCAATTTGGTCTTCTTTCCAATTACTAATTATTTTGTTCTTTAATTCTCGAACTGATTTGCTGATAGCTGAAAATCTTCCCAAGCCATTTTCAGACATTTCTGACGCTGTTCCAACACCGTTTAGTGAAAAATTTTCCAGTGCATTTTCGAAGTAAAAGAATCTTGGGTATTTCTCAATAAATGCTGAAAGCTTGTTCTCTACTTGAAAATCAATTGGGGGAAGCTTATAGCTGATCAAATCATCTGAAAATTCTTGTCTGCCGATTATGTTTTTATGCTCGGTGAGAAAATTGGTGAAATCGTTAATAATATCGTTTACGTTATTTGCCATATTTTGAAGTTAGTTTTATAAAAATTGTGACGCATGCTAAATTACTAAAAGATTATATCCTCTTCTATGGTTTCAAGTATACGCAAATAATTCTCGCAGCGATCAGAGGTTGAATGATCAGAGGATAAAAAATCTTATAGGGTTTACATAATCAAAAAATATGTTTTGGGATAAAAATAAAAAAGCGCTATAGAAAAAATATAGCGCTTCTCGAAAAGAATCAAAGGGGGAAGTTCGAGTCTAAAATCTATAAGTTACAGTTAATATTAAGTGATTAACCGAAACATCTTGAAAAGTGCGTGATAATTTGACATCGTAATTATCACCAATATCTTTCCACCACCCGTGGGCAAATCCAACATCAATTCCTACAGCATCTTCTGCAAGAAAACCGATTCCGCCTGTAAAATATTTTTTATCAAATGTTTTATCATCTTCTTTATATGCAGATGGCTTTACAAAAAATCCTCCGCGAAGTCTGAGACCTAAATCCGGAATCGTGTACTCTAACCCGAGGTTATAATTCACAGCAGTTCCTAAGAGATCCTTAACATCCTTATTTACTCCGGCAACGTAATCTTCGCCTAAACCGGCTTTATTACTGAATTCGATTTGTGAATAGTCGATGAATGTGGCTTCTACTGAAGCTATCAAGCCCTTAACGTTGATGGATAATCCGCCGCCCAATTCAAATGGTGTTCGAATTTTATACTCAACTTCATCGCTATAATCGTCCTGGTTAAGAAAGTAAGTTTGACTTGCATACTCACTTCTTCCATTAACGATAAATTTTTCTTTGATATCAAATTCTTTAGGGAACTGAACCGTTAATCCAAACCTTGCATTTTGGTTAAACTGATATAGCATACCAAACTTTGCATTCCAACCTTCAAGATCCCATTTGAGTAGTCTGTTCAAATAAAAAAGTTGGAAATCTGTTGTTTGTGGTTCACCAGGACTGGTTACTCCCTGATAAATTTTATTAAGGTCTTCTTCATAATAATCATTGTTAGATTCATATGTCCCGGTTACAACATTAAGGTTTAGTCCAACAAAAAGATTTTTGTAAACTTCGATTGCGCCTGAAAATGTCCAATTGTTAACTGATCCCGAATTCAGGATGTTTCCGCTTTGGTTTAGTCCACCCAAAATATTAGTTGTGTCTTTAATGTAATTGTTTTGAGAATCGTAAAGCGGATAACTTAAGAATAAATCATATGGAATATTGTTCTTTCTTAAGCTGAAATAATTTATCCACGAATCTCTATTATTCGTACCATCAAACTTTAAAGCACCGGTTAAATCAGAGGTGTTATGATATGTTAAACCAAATACGAGACTTCCCCTTGTGGTGGGCAATGGAAACGCAAAGCTAATACGATTCAAATTTGTATTGCTATTTGAATAACTCGTATTGGAATTAAAGAATTCTGCATCGTTTTTAAAGTTTAAATACGTCAGTCCACCGGAAAATTCTATCTTTTTGATCAAACCAAAACCTGCGGGATTAAAAAATGCAGCCGAAGCATCATCACTCAATCCAATGTAGCTGTTACCCATTCCTAATGCTCGTGCATTTGAACCAAGCCCTGAATAAGCAAGTCTTAATGCATCATTAGTATTTTGAGAATAAACTTCATTCTGAGCAAAGGTCAGAAAAAAAAGTATGATTGCAATGAATGAAATTTTACAGTAAGACATTATTTCCTCCCCGAATTTGAGTTTCTATTTCCATCACTATTTCTAATAGAATTATTGTCCGAGCTTCTTGTGTTTGAACTATTATTATTAGAATTCACCGATGAAGAATTATTATTGTTCGACGAATTATTGTTGTTGGAGCTATTATTCGATGAATTATTACTGTTTGATACATCTCTGCTTGGCGGATCTGTAGTTTGTATAGTTCTCCCATTATCTGTGCCTCTTCCTTGTCCCTCATTTCTTATGGATGTGGTCGTCTCATTTTTAGTTCTGATATAATCACTTCCAACAGGCGTGCTTGGAGGAACTAAACTTAACCACCATGGATAATCATAGAATCCATAGTAATCCCCATAATAAGTTTCATCATAATATTCATTTGTTGTGCTTTCGGACGGGAACTCGTCTTCGGGCATCCAAAGTACCGTATAGCAGCCGCTCAAAAAAAGAATCGCTGAAAAAATGATTATTGAATTTAAAATACTTTTTCTCATTTCATTTACCTTCTTCTATCACCGCTTCGGTTAGTATTGCTTGGAGGCGTACTACTTCTGGGCGGAGTATTATTTGTCGGTGGACTATAAGTTCTCTGCGGAGGAGAATATGATCTCGGAGTCTGCTGAGTCCTTCTTTCAATTCTTGGTTCATTGCGATTTCTGGTTTCAGTCCTCTGCCTTGTAGTTGAATTTTCCTTTTTGATATTCGGAGTGCTGTTGTTGTTCAATTCTCTTTTTCTTGTATCATCCTTTCTTGGAGGTGTCGTTTTGTTTTCTTTCGATCTGTCTTTGAATATACTTTCGTAACGTTTTTTTGTTTCGTTTTGACGACCCTTAGGACTTTTTGTAATGGTATTATTATCTCTTCTATTTCTTGTGTTGTTATCCAAGACAGGATTCTTCCTTCTTTCTTCTTTTTTCACTTCGATTCTTTCCTTATCAAGATTTCGATTTCTTGAAGTTGTATTTTTATCTAAGATTACATCTCTGCTCCTCTCACGAGACCTAATATCCTTGCTTAATGTTCTGGAATCTCGACCTGCCAGACCTCCTCTTGAAACATAACTGTTCCTTAAACCAGTATTATTTCTGATGCTGTAACTGTCCCTCGTTCTTTCCCGGTAATTATTATATCCATTATTATATCCGTAGCCCCAATTATAGTAAGGATAATAATATGGATCATAGTACGAGTGGTAGTAACCTGGATAATACCAGGAGGAAGAGCACCAGTTCCAATAATAAAACGGATCCCAGCAGAAAGGATCATAATACCAATTGCCAAAAGAGAAACCCATATAAATTGAAGGATGATATCCCCAG
>Ga0214473_10006739_pt1 | contig 13677 bp, 13 predicted proteins | sample RVTome_7_FD_203509 | JGI IMG/M metagenome (GOLD analysis project Ga0214473, IMG submission 203509) | Soil microbial communities from uranium-contaminated site in the Upper Colorado River Basin, Wyoming, United States - RVT98D197 | ecosystem: Environmental > Terrestrial > Soil > Contaminated >... | reverse complement strand
GTGGACAACGGCATCGCCAGCGTCGCGGGCGTGGCGCTTGCCGCCAAGCTCGGGATCGCGACGCTGATCACCGATCACCACCTGCCGGGCGACGAGCTGCCAGCGGCGGCGTGCATCGTCAATCCCAACCAGCCGGGCTGCGGCTTTCCTTCCAAGGCGATCGCCGGGGTGGGCGTGATGTTCTACGTCATGCTGGCGCTGCGCGCCGAGCTGCGCCGCCGCGGCAAGTTTCGAGGGAACGGCAGCGCAAGCGGCGCCTTGGGCAATCCTGAACCGAATCTCGCCGCGCTCACCGACCTGGTGGCGCTCGGCACCGTCGCCGACGTGGTGCCGCTCGATGCCAACAACCGCATCCTGGTGGCGCAGGGCTTGAGGCGCCTGCGCTCCGGGCTCGCCAAGCCGGGCCTGGTGGCGCTGATGCGCGCCGCGGGCCGCGAGCCGGAGCGCGCCAATTGCTTCGACCTCGGCTTCGTCATCGGGCCGAGGCTGAACGCCGCCGGGCGGCTCGCCGACATGAGCCTGGGAATCGAGTGCCTGGTGACCGACGACGAGGCGCGCGCGGCGAACTGCGCGCAGCAGCTCGACGCGCTGAATCGCGAGCGCCGCAAGATCGAGGGCGAGATGCTCGACGAGGCGCTCGCCGCGACCGCCGACCTGCCTGCCAACCCCGGCGCAGCGGTCACCCTGTTTCAGCCCGGCTGGCACCAGGGCGTGGTCGGACTGATCGCCTCGCGAATTCGCGAGCGGCTGCATCGCCCGACAGTGTGCTTCGCGCGAGCCGCCAACCAGGAACTGCGCGGCTCGGGCCGCTCGGTGCCCGGGCTGCACCTGCGCGATTGCCTGGACCTCGTGGCCAAGCGCGCGCCGGGCCTGGTGCTGCGCTTCGGCGGCCACGCGCAGGCCGCCGGCGTCACCATCCGCGAGGCCGATCTGGCGCGCTTCGGCGAGCTGTTCGAGCGCGCCGCGGGCGAGCTGTTGCCCGAGGAGGCGCGCCTGCGCGTGGTCGAGACCGACGGCGCGCTCGAAGCCGCCTACCACTCGCTCGAAGTGGCGCAGCTGCTGGAGGCGCAGATCTGGGGCCAGGGCTTTCCGCAGCCGCTCTTCTGCGATACATTCGCGGTCGAGTCGCAGCGCGTGGTCGGCGAGCGGCACTTGAAATTGCGGCTGCTGAAGGACGGCCGGCGCCTCGAAGCCATGCGTTTCAATTCGCTCGATCCCCTGCCGCCGAAGGTGCGCGCCGCATACCGGCTCGCGGTCAACGAGTTCAACGGGCTGAAGAGCGTGCAACTTAACCTGGAGCACACCGAATGAAGGCTTGCAAGACTCTCCTCCTCGCCGCTGCCGTTGCCGCGGCCGGCGCGGCCGCGGCAGCGAACGAGCCGCCGGTCAATGCCGGCCCCTACGTGCCTTCGCCGCAGAGCGTGGTGGCCGACATGCTCAAGCTCGCCGAGGTCGGGCCGAAGGATTTCGTCATCGATCTCGGCTCGGGCGACGGCCGCATCGTGCTCACGGCGGCGAAAGTGTTCGGCGCCAGCGGCTTCGGCGTCGAGATCCAGGACAAGCTGGTGCAGCTCTCCAACGAGGCGGCGAAGAAGGAAGGCGTCGCCGACCGGGTGAAGTTCGTCACCCAGGACCTGTTCAAGACCGACATTTCGAAAGCCACCGTGCTCACCATGTACCTGCTGCCGAACACGGTCAACATGCTCAAGGACAAGCTGCTGGCGGAGTTGCGGCCCGGCACCCGCGTGCTGTCGCACGACTACCCGCTGGCCGGCTGGATCCCGGAGAAATACGTGCAGATGGACCTCGAGGACAAGGTCGCGATCAGCGGCGTCACCACCACGCTCATCTACCTGTACATGGTGCCGGCGAAGGTCGCGGGCAACTGGAACCTGAAGCTGTCGCCCGCGCTCGGCAAGGATCCGATCCGTATCGACCTCAAGCAGCAGCTGACGCGGGTCTCGGGGATGGCGCGCGTCGGCGGCAAGGAGGTGCCGCTGGACGAGGCGAAGCTGCGCGGCGACAAGCTCGACTTCAGGCTGGTGACCGGCGGCAAGGTGATGAATTTCACCGGCAGCATCAAGGCCGGCGCGATCGAGGGCGTAGTCGAATCGGCCGGCGTGAAAACGCCCTGGAGCGCCGCGCCCGCCGGCAAATGAAAACGCTCAGGGTCACGGCCGGCAGAACGCGCTTCGAGATCGAGCTCGAGGACACGCCGACCGCGCGCGCGATCTTCGCCGCGCTGCCGTTCGAGTCGCGCGCGCAGACCTGGGGCGAGGAGGTTTATTTCGCGATCCCGGTGAGCGCCAAGCTCGAGGCGGGGGCCAAGCAGGTGGTCGAGCCCGGCACCGCCTGCTTCTGGACCGAGGGCAACGCGATCGCGCTGCCCTTCGGCCCGACGCCGATCTCGACCGACGAAAAGCCCAAGCTCGCCAACCGCTGCAACCTGATCGGACGCATCAAGGGCGACCCGCGCGCGCTGGCCGGGGTTCACGCCGGCGACAAGGTGAGCGTTAGCGTCGCCCCCGCGAAAGCGGGGGCCCAGCCCTAGGCCCCCGCTTTCGCGGGGGCGACAACACTTCACCGCGATGCAACGCAAGCGCGTCAATTCCTCGAAGATCCGCGCCATCGGCTACGACGAGAAGTCGATGACGCTCGAAGTCGAGATGTCGAACGGCGAGGTGTGGCAGTACCCGAAGGTCTACCCCGAGGTGCACCGGCGCTTCATGGCGGCGCCCAACCCGACCAGCTTCTTCGACGACAAGATCGAAGAGGAGTACACCGGCCGGCGCGTGTAGCCCGAACTGTAAAGTCACGCTTTACACTCGGCGCGCCCGCTTGCCGTATAATGCCGCACCTCATGGACGCCGAACGCATCAACCAGATCGCCTCCACGCTCGCCGGGCTAGGTTCCCGCACCGCCGAGCTGCGGAGGTATCTTTGACTTCGAAGCCAGGCACCGCCGCCTCGAAGCGCTGAACCGCGAGCTCGAAGATCCCAAGCTGTGGGACAACCCGCAGCGCGCGCAGCAGCTCGGCAAGGAAAAGAAGGCGCTCGAAGCCATCGTCGGCACGCTCGAGCGCGTGGCCGGCGGCATCGCCGATTCGCAGGAGCTGTTCGAGCTGGCGCGCGCCGACAGCGACGACGCCTCCCTGGAGCAGATCGGCAAGGACGCGGCGGCGTTAGAGCGCGACGTCGCGGCGCTGGAATTCCGGCGCATGTTCAGCGATCCGCTCGACCCGAACAACTGCTTCCTCGAGATCCAGGCCGGCTCGGGCGGCACCGAGGCGCAGGACTGGGCGGCGATGCTCGAGCGCATGTACCTCAAGTATTGCGACAAGAAGGGCTTTCGCAGCGAGATCCTCGACCGCACCGAGGGCGAGGTCGCCGGCATCAAGAGCGCCACCATCAAGGTGCTGGGGGACTACGCCTACGGCCACCTGCGCACCGAGGCCGGGGTGCACCGGCTGGTGCGCAAATCGCCGTTCGACTCGGCCGCGCGCCGCCACACCTCGTTCGCGAGCGTATTCGTGTACCCCGAGATCGACGACAACATCGAGGTCGAGGTCAATGCGGCGGACCTGCGCGTGGACGTGTACCGCGCCTCGGGCGCCGGCGGCCAGCACGTCAACAAGACCGAATCGGCGGTGCGCATCACGCACCTGCCCAGCGGCATCGTGGTGCAGAGCCAGAACGACCGCTCGCAGCACCGCAACCGCGCCGAGTGCATGGCGCTGCTCAAGTCGCGCCTCTACGAGCTGGAGCTGCGCAAGCGCACCGCCGCGCACTCCAAGCTCGAGGAGGCCAAGACCGACATCGCCTGGGGCCACCAGATCCGCAGCTACGTGCTGGACCAGTCGCGCATCAAGGACCTGCGCACCGGCGTCGAGAAGGGCGCCACCCAGACGGTGCTCGACGGCGACCTCGACGACTTCATCAGCGCCAGCCTCAAGCAGGGAGTCTAGCCATGGACGAGAAGAACAAGCCCGGCACCGAGCCGGCGCCCGTCGACGAGAACAAGATCATCGCCGAGCGGCGCGCCAAGCTCGCCAAGCTGCGGCAGGCGGGCGGTGCCTATCCGAACGACTTCACGCGCAGCGACCTGGCGGCGCGGCTGGACGAGAAGTGGGGCGAGACCGAGACCGAGGCGCTCGACAAGCAGCAGGTGGCGGCGACCATCTCCGGGCGGCTGATGCTCAAGCGCGTCATGGGCAAGGCGAGCTTCGGCGTGCTGCAGGACCACTCGGGCCGCATCCAGATCTACGTCTCCGACGACCACAGCGGCAAGGCCGGCCACGCCGCCTACAAGCACTGGGACATCGGCGACATCGTCGGCGTCACCGGCTTCCTGTTCCGCACCCGCACCGGCGAGCTGACGGTGCGCGCGCACGACATCCGGCTGCTCACCAAGGCGCTGCGGCCGCTGCCGGAGAAATTCCACGGCCTCGCCGACCAGGAGCTGCGCTACCGGCAGCGCTACCTCGACCTGCTGGTGAACGAGCGCTCGCGCTGGGTGTTCGCGGTGCGCTCGCGCGTGGTGCAGGCGATCCGCGGGTACATGTCGCGCACCAACTACCTCGAGGTCGAAACGCCGATGCTGCAGCCGATCCCCGGCGGCGCGGTGGCGCGGCCGTTCCGCACCCACCACAACGCGCTCGACATGCCGCTCTTCCTGCGCATCGCGCCCGAGCTCTACCTCAAGCGGCTGGTGGTCGGCGGCATGGAGAAAGTCTACGAGATCAACCGCAGCTTCAGGAACGAGGGCATCTCGACGCGCCACAACCCGGAATTCACCATGATGGAGGTGTACTGCGCCTACACCAACCACACCTACATGATCGCGCTCATGGAGGAGCTGGTGCGCCACGCCGCCAAGCACGCCCTCGGCACCACGCAGGTCGACTACCAAGGCCGCGCGCTCGACTTCGGCAAGCGGTTCGCGCAGCTCACCATGCCGCAGGCGATCCAGAAGCACGCGCCGGAGCACTGGAGCGAGGCGCAGCTGCGCGACCGCGAGTTTCTCGCCGCCAAGCTGCAAGGGCTGGGGGTCGAGTTCGGCGACGAGCAGGGCTGGGGCGCGCTGCAGCTGATGCTGTTCGAGGCGCTCGCCGAGAAGCACCTCGTAGAGCCGACCTTCATCCTCGACTTCCCGGCCGAGGTGTCGCCGCTGGCGCGGCGCAAGGACGGCGACCCCGAGGTGACCGAGCGTTTCGAGCTGTTCATCGACGCCAAGGAGATCGCCAACGGCTTCTCCGAATTGAACGACCCCGAGGACCAGGCCGAGCGCTTCCTGCACCAGGCGCGCAAGAAGGACGCGGGCGACCAGGAGGCGATGTACTACGACGCCGACTACATCCGGGCGCTCGAATACGGCCTGCCGCCGACCTCCGGCGCGGGGCTGGGCATCGACCGCCTGGTGATGCTGCTCACCGACAGCCCCTCGATCCGCGACGTGATTTTGTTCCCGCACATGCGGCCCGAGGCCTGAAACAACTGGTAACACACTGATACGGCAGCGCGTCCGCTGTCCGCGTAGCGTGTGCGTTACTCGATCCAGCAACTGGAAAAGGAGAACGCCATGGAAACCAGCACCCGCCTGCATCCCCTGCTGTCCACCGCCGCAGTCTCGGTGATCGTGCTCTCGGTCGCCGGGGTGGGCGCACTCACCGGAATGCTGCCGCAGTCCAAGGGCACCACCGTTGGCGCGGCAGAGCAGAAACCGCTGGCAACACAGATTGCGCCGGCAGCAGCGCCTGTCGCCGCACCTGCGGCAACTCCCGCGGCGGAGCCGAAGCCCGTCAAGAAAGCGGTCGTGCGCACGAGCGCACCTGTAGCGGCGCCAAGGCGCGCCGAACCGGTCGCCGCGCAACGGCCCGCCTACGATGAAGAAGAGTACGAGCGCTACGAGCGCGAGGCGCGCGCAGCCGAGACACGGCCCGCGCCCATGCGGGTCGCGCAGCCGCTGTGCGCGAGCTGCGGCACGGTGGAATCAGTGCGCGAAATCGCGACCCAGGGCCAGGGCACCGGCCTCGGCGCGGTCGCGGGCGGCGTCGCCGGCGCCGTGGTCGGCAAGCAGTTCGGCCATGGCAGCGGCAAGACCGCGATGACCATCCTCGGCGCCGCGGGCGGCGCCTTCGCCGGGCACAAGATCGAGGAAAAAGTGCGCAGCACGCAGCGCTGGGACGTCACGGTGCGGCTGGACGACGGCAGCTACCGCACGCTGACGCTCGAGCAGCAGCCCGCCTGGCGCAGCGGCGACCGCGTGCGCGTCGTCAACGGCACGCTCGAGCCCGAGCGCGCCTGAAAATCGGGGACAGACCCCGATTCCCGCCCCTATCTATCAGGTGCATAAGGGGAAAAATCGGGGTCTGTCCCCCTAGAATGGCGCCTTGCGATGCAAGGCGCTGCCCCACCCTCCCATGCCGCGCAACTGCGCGGCATTTTTTTGATGATCGCCGCGGTGGGCGTGTTCGTGCTCATGGACACCACCGCGAAGTACCTCTCGCGCTGGTATCCGGTGCCAAGCATCGTCTGGGCGCGCTTCGCCGCCAACCTCGCGATCCTGCTCGCGTTCCTCGCCGCGCGCGGCGAGCTGCGGCGGCTGCGCACTGCGCGGCCGGGGATCCAGATCGCGCGCGGCCTGCTGCTCGCCAGCGCGACGCTGCTGTTCTTCACCTCGCTCAGCGTGCTGCCGCTCGCAGAGGCAGCGGCGATCGCCTTCGTGATGCCGCTATTCGTCGCCGCGCTCGCGGTGCCGCTGCTCGGCGAGCGCCTCGACGGCGCGCGCCTGGCGGCGATCTTCGTTGGCCTCTTCGGGGCGCTCGTCATCGTGCGCCCGGGCTCGGGCGTTTTCACGCTCTACGCCCTGCTGCCGATGGCGATGGCGCTGTGCAACGCGCTCTACCAGATCCTGACCCGCAAGGTGGCGGGCCTCGAGCATCCGTTGACGTCGCTCGCCTGGGGCGCGATCGTCGGCGCGGTGCTGCTCTCGGCGGTGGCGCCCTTCGTGTGGCAGGCGCCGCGCGAGCCCTTCCACTGGGCGCTGCTCGGGGTGATCGGGCTGCTCGCCTCGGTCGGGCATTACCTGCTGATCCGGGCCTTCGATTACGCCTCGGCGACGCTGCTCGCGCCCTTCAGCTACAGCGGCCTGGTCTGGGCGATGCTGCTCGGCCTCGCGGTGTTCGGGGATTTTCCGGACGCCTGGTCGCTCGGCGGCATGGCGGTGATCGTCGCCTCGGGCCTGTTCCTCGCCGGGCGGCACCGGCTCACCATGCACCGCAGCTGAAAACCGGGGTCAGGGTCCCGTTTTCTTGTAACCCGTAAGCATCGCTTTGGTCAGGTTCTCGCGGTGCAGCGCGCTTGCGATCAGCACGCCGATGACGTGCAGCAAGACGAGCACGAGACTGAGCTGCGAAAGCGCTTCGTGAATCTCCTCCCAGAATTCCTCTCCCGCCGACTTGCGCCTCTTACTCTCGCGCTCGCCGCGCCGGTCCCTGTCGCCGTTTGTTGCAGCCTGCGAAATGACCGCGCTTCCGGGACTCGCGAGCGGTCCGTGGCCCTGCGCGCCGTAGGCCTCCAGGCCGCTCCAGCACGCGCCGATCAGGCACACCAGCAGCGCCACCACCATCCAGCCGCCGAGCGGATTGTGGCCTAGGTAATGAAGCGGCTTGGACGAGAAAAGCGATTGGGCGTAGCGCAAAGTCGCCTCAGGACCGAAGATGAAATCCGAAAACCTGGCGTGCTTCGTGCCGATCAATCCCCACACGATGCGAAACGCCACCAGCGCCAGCACTGCGTAGCCTGCGTAGGCGTGAAGCAGCGCGCTTTCGATCTCTCCGCTCACATAGGCGACGCTGAAAAAGACCACCAGCGACCAATGAAACACCCGCACTGCGATGTCCCAGACCTTGATCCTGGTGTTTTCAGTCGTCGCCATTATTCTCGATCGGCCTGGCGTGAAATGCTCCGCACGCGGAGTGGAAAGCCAAACGCGGCGGCTGGGGCGCCCAAGGCCCAAGTGTAAAGCGTGACTTTACACTTGGCCTTCTGGCACCCCCTCAATGCAGGCGTTCGAAAATCGCCGCGATGCCCTGGCCGCCGCCGATGCACATGGTGACGAGCGCGTAGCGCTTCTGCGTGCGCGCCAGCTCGTAGAGCGCCTTCACCGTGAGGATCGCGCCGGTGGCGCCGATCGGATGGCCGAGCGCGACCGCGCCGCCGTTCGGGTTCACCTTCGCTGCATCGAGCCCCAAGTCCCTGGTCACCGCCATCGCCTGCGCGGCGAAGGCCTCGTTCGATTCGATCACGTCCATGTCGGCGGGCTTCAAGCCCGCTTTCTCGAACACGCGCTTCACCGCCGGGATCGGCCCGAGGCCCATGAGCTGCGGCTCGACGCCGGCATGCGCGTACGCCACCAGGCGCGCGAGCGGCTTGACGCCCGCCTTGTGCGCCGCGGCGGCTTCCATCATCACGACCGCGGCGCCGGCGTCGTTGATGCCCGAGGCGTTGCCCGCGGTCACGGTGCCGTCCTTCTTGAACACCGCCTTGAGCTTTTGCATGTCCTCGATCTTGGCGCCCTTGCGCACGTGCTCGTCGAGCGTGAACTGCTCGACGCCTTTGCGCGTCTTGAGCTCGATCGACACGATCTGCGACTTGAAATACCCCTGCTCGAGCGCGTTGGCGGCGCGGCGGTGCGACTCGACCGCGAACGCGTCCTGCTGCTCGCGCGTGAGGCCGTACTTGGCGGCGACGTTCTCGGCGGTGACGCCCATGTGGCCGTGACCGAAGGGGTCGTGCAGCGCGCCGGTCATCGCGTCCACTACCGCGCCGTCGCCCATGCGCTGGCCCCAGCGCCCCGCGGGCAGGAAATAGGCCGCGCGGCTCATGCTCTCGGCGCCGCCGGCCACCACCACGTCGGTGTCGCCGAGCAGGATGTGCTGCGCCGCCGAAACGATCGCCTGCAGGCCCGAGCCGCACAGCCGATTTACCGTCAGACAGGGCGTGCCGACCGGCAGCCCGGCGTCGACCGCGGCGACGCGCGACAGGTACATGTCGCGCACCTCGCCATGGATCACGCTGCCCATCACCACGTGGCCGATGCTCGCCGGATCGATCTTCGCGCGCGCCACCGCCTCCTTGATCGCGATGGCGCCGAGCTTGGTCGCCGGCATTTCCTTCAGCGAGCCGCCGTAGTCGCCGATCGCGGTCCTCGTCCCACTCACCACCACCACTGCGCGCTTGCTCATGCCAGTCTCCCGTATAAATCGTGCTCGTCCGAGCGTTCGATCAGGACGTCAGCGAATTCTCCAACCTTGCCGCCCTTGAAGCGCACCACGCCGTCGATCTCTGGCGCGTCTGCGGTCGAGCGGCCGATGCCGGGCGCATCCACCAGTACCTTCAACCACTTGCCCACTTTGCGCTCAAGACGCGCGGCGCTGATTGCGGCCTGCACCTCCATCAGGCGCGCGCGCCGGCCCTCCCGCACATCCTCCGGCACCGCATCGGGCAGCGCATTGGCCGCCGCGCCGTCGACCGGCGAATAGGCGAAGCAGCCGACGCGATCGAGCTCGGCCTCGCGCAGGAACGCGAGCAGCTCCTCGAACTCGGCCTCGGTTTCGCCGGGAAAGCCGGCGATGAAAGTGCTGCGGATCGCGATCTCGGGGCAGATCCGGCGCCAGCTGCGGATGCGCTCGAGCGTGTTCCCGGCGCTCGCCGGGCGCTTCATGAGCTTGAGGATGCGCGCGCTCGCATGCTGGAACGGCACATCCAGATACGGCACGATCCTGCCCTCGGCCATCAGCGGGATCACTTCGTCGACGTGCGGATAGGGATAGACGTAGTGCAGCCGCACCCAGAGCGGATCGCCGCCCGCGGCGGACCCGAGCTCGCCGAGCGCCGCGCACAGCTCGGTCATGCGGGTCTTCAGCGGCCGACCGCGCCAGAAGCCGGTGCGGTAGCGCAGGTCCACGCCGTAGGCGCTGGTGTCCTGCGAGATGACGAGCAGCTCCTTGACCCCGGCGCGCGCCAGGTTCTCCGCCTCTTGCATCACCTCGCCGAGCGGCCGCGACACCAGGTCGCCGCGCAGCGAGGGAATGACGCAGAAGCTGCAGCGGTGGTTGCAGCCCTCGGAGATCTTCAGGTAGGCGTAGTGCCCGGGCGTGAGCTTGATGCCCTGCGCGGGAACCAGGTCGGCGAACGGGTCGTGCGGCCTGGGCAGATGCCGGTGCACCGCGCCCATGACGCCTTCTGCGTCGTGCGGCCCGGTGACGGCGAGCACTGCAGGGTGCACCGCCCGCACCACTCCGTTTTTCGCGCCCAGGCAACCGGTGACGATGACGCGCCCGTTCTCCGCCAGCGCCTCGCCGATCGCGCAGAGCGACTCCTCGACCGCGGCGTCGATGAAGCCGCAGGTGTTGACGATCACCAGGTCGGCGCCGGCGTAATCGGGCGCTGTGGCGTAGCCCTCGGCGCGCAGCTGCGTCAGGATGCGCTCGGAATCGACCAGCGCCTTGGGACAGCCGAGCGAAACGAACCCGACCCGGGGCGCGCCCGGCACAGCGCGGCGCGGCATGCCGCTACTTCTTTTCCTGCGGGTTCTTTTCCTGCGAGCCGCCCGGCTGCGGGAAGCCGGGGAAGGTGAAGCCGGTGAACATGTTGCGCGCCTGGCTCTGCATCTGCTCCTGGAACTGCGCGAACATCTTCTGGCTCTGCTCCATGTAGGCCTGCATCAGGCTCTGCATCGCCGGCCCCTGCAGGTTCATGAACTGCGCCCACAGGTCCTGCGACACGCGCGAGTTGTCGCCGTAGATTTTCTGCGACTGGTCCTGCATCGCCTTTTGCAGCTGCTGGAAGGCGTCGATGTTCTTCGACAGGTACGAGCCCATAAAGCCCTGCATGGCGCTGCCGTAGGAGCGGATCATCTGCGACAGCAGGTCCGAGGAGAACATCGGCATGCCGCCCGATTCCTCGTCCAGGATGATCTGCAGCAGGATCTGGCGCGTCAGGTCGTCGTTGCTCTTGGCGTCGAGCACCTGGAACTCCTCCTGCTTGAGCACCATCTGCTTGACGTCGGCGAGCGTGATGTAGCTCGAGGTCTTGGTGTCGTAGAGCCGCCGGTTGGGGTACTTCTTGATCAGGCGTGCCTGGGTTTGCATTTTCGCGTCTGGAAGTGCGGACATTTAGTTTACTCCTCAATACATGTGCTGGCCGCCGTTGATCGAGATGTTGGCGCCGGTGACGAACGCCGCTTCTTCCGAGCACAGATAGATGATCAGCCCGGCGACTTCGTCGGGCTTGCCCAGGCGCCCGACCGGGATCTGCGGCAGGATCTTGGAATCCAGGATCTCCTTCGGGATCGCGGTCACCATCTTGGTGCCGATGTAGCCCGGCGAGATGGTGTTGATGGTGACGCTTTTGCGCGCCACCTCGAGCGCCAGTGCCTTGGTGAAGCCGTGGATGCCGGCCTTCGCCGCCGAGTAGTTGGTCTGGCCGAAGGCGCCCTTCTGGCCGTTCACCGAGGAGACGTTGATCACCCGGCCCCAGGTGCGCTCGACCATGCCGTCCATGACCTGCTTGGTCATGTTGAAGCAGGAGTCGAGGTTGGTGCGCATGACCGCGTCCCAGTCGGCCTTGCTCATCTTCTTGAAGGTCATGTCGCGCGTGATGCCGGCGTTGTTCACCAGGATGTCGATGTTGCCGCAGTCCTTCTGGATCTGGGCGCACTTCGCCGCGCAGTCCTCGTACGACACCACGTCCACCGGGTAGGCGGCGAAGCCGTAGCCGCGCCCCTTCATCTCGTCGAGCCAGGCCTTCCACTTGGTGTTGGACGGCGAATAGGTCACCACCACCTTGTAGCCGGCGTCCGCCATCTTGGTGGAAATGGTCTCGCCCAGCCCGCCCATGCCGCCGGTGACGACGGCCAGTCTCTTCTGCGTCATTGCTCCTCCTCCCTGCGCTGCGCGCCGCCGCGCGCTCCCTCAGCTCATGTACATGCCGCCATTGATGGCGATGTTGGTGCCCGTAATATACCCGGCCTCATCCGAGGTGAGATAGGCGACCAGGCCGGCGATTTCCTCCGGCTTGGCGAGCCGTCCTATCGGGATGCCGGCGATGATGCGCTCGAGCACGTCCTGGCGGATCGACTTCACCAAGTCGGTCTCGACGTAGCCCGGCGAGATCGAGTTCACGGTGACGCCTTTTTTCACCACTTCCTGCGCCAGCGCCTTGGCGAAGCCGTGGATGCCGGCCTTGGCCGCCGAGTAGTTGGTCTGCCCGAACTGCCCCTTCTGGCCGTTGACTGACGACAGGTTGACGATGCGGCCCCAGCCGCGCTCGCACATGCGGTCGATCACGTTCTTGGTGACGTTGAACGCCGAATTGAGGTTGGTGTTGATCACCGCCAGCCACTCCGCCGGCGACATGCGGCGCAGCATGTTGTCGCGGATGATGCCGGCGTTATTCACCAGGATGTCCACCGGGCCGTGCTCGGCCTCGATCCGCCGCATCATCGCGGCGGCGGACTCGAAGTTCGCCACGTCGCCCTCGGCCGCGTGCATGTTGTCGAAGCCCTCGGCGCGCATCTGCGCCAGCCATTTGTCCTTCAGCTCGTAGCCCGGCAGGCAGTTCGCCACCACCGCGTTGCCGTTCATGCTCGCGAGCCTCCGGCAAACCGCCGTGCCGATGCCGCCCATGCCGCCTGTGATCAACGCAACTCTTTTTGTCATGTCGCTTTTCGCTCCGTTGCTTGGTTCGTTGTTCAGCGCTCTACCGCAAGCGCCACGCCCATGCCGCCGCCGATGCAAAGCGACGCCAGCCCTTTTTTCGCATCGCGCTTCTGCATCTCGTGCAGCAGCGTCACCAGGATGCGGCAGCCCGAGGCGCCGATCGGGTGGCCGAGCGCGATGGCGCCGCCGTTGACGTTCACCTTCGAGGTGTCCCAGCCGACCTGGCGGTTGACCGCGATCGCCTGCGACGCGAACGCCTCATTGATCTCCATCAGGTCGAGGTCCTGCGGCGTCCAGCCGGCGCGCGCGAGGCACCTCTTGGACGCCGGCACCGGCCCCATGCCCATGTACTTCGGATCGACACCCGCGGAGGCGAACGCCTTGATGCGCGCCAGCGGCTTGAGACCCAGCTCCTTCGCCTTGCGGGCCGAGGCGAGCACCACTGCCGCCGCGCCGTCGTTGATGCCCGAGGCGTTGCCGGCGGTCACGCTGCCGTTCTTGTCGAATGCCGGCCGCAGCGCCTTCATCGCGTCGAGGGTCGCGCCGTGGCGCGGGTATTCGTCGTCGGCGAAAATCACCGGCCCCTTGCGCGACGCGATCTCGACCGGGACGATCTCGTCCTTGAACTTGCCCGCTTTCTGCGCCGCTTCGGTCTTCTGCTGGCTGGCGACCGCGAACGCGTCCTGCTCTTCGCGCGTCACCGCGTACTCCTTGGCGACGTTCTCCGCGGTGACCCCCATGTGGTACTGGTTGTAGACGTCCCACAGGCCGTCCACGATCATGGTGTCGACCATTTTCGCGTCGCCCATGCGGAAGCCGTCGCGCGAGCCGAGCAGCGCGTGCGGCGACATGCTCATCGATTCCTGGCCGCCGGCGACCACGATGTCGGCGTCGCCATGGAAGATCGACTGCGCGCCCAGCATCGCCGCCTTGAGGCCCGAGCCGCACACCTTGT
>Ga0214473_10006738_pt1 | contig 13679 bp, 8 predicted proteins | sample RVTome_7_FD_203509 | JGI IMG/M metagenome (GOLD analysis project Ga0214473, IMG submission 203509) | Soil microbial communities from uranium-contaminated site in the Upper Colorado River Basin, Wyoming, United States - RVT98D197 | ecosystem: Environmental > Terrestrial > Soil > Contaminated >... | reverse complement strand
TTCCCTCGTCCGGCAAGCCGGATCAGGTGTTGTTGACCTGGAGCGAAGACCCCCGCACCACGCAGACCGTCCAATGGCGCACCGATCCGGACGTGAAAACGGGGGTGGTCCGGTATCGGCCAAAGGGGGTGAGCTCCGAGAAACTTGTTGAAAGCGGCGCGGAAAACGAACTCATCGAGGACCGGCTTCTCATGAACGACCGATACATTTACCGGCACACCGCGGTTCTCCGCAACCTGAAACCGTCCGCCACTTACGTCTATGCCGTTGGGTCACCGGAGGTCGACACCTGGAGCGACGAGGCCGAATTCACAACGGCGCCGGAGAGCGACGCCCCGTTCTCGTTCGTCTTCTTCGGCGACACCCACCGTTCGCCGGACTGGGGACGTTTGCTCCATGCGGCTTACGAGCGTCACCCGGAGACCGCTTTCTACACGATCGCGGGAGACGTCGTGAACGCGGGGCTGTTTCGCGACGACTGGGACCAGATCTTCGAATACTCGAGCGGCGTCTTCAACCGGAAACCCCTTATGTTCTGCCTCGGTAACCATGACGATCAGGATGGTTTGGGCGCCTGGATGCCCCTGGCTCTCGCCGCGTTCCCGGAAAACGGCCCCGAAGGCGTCGAGCCCGAGCGTACGTATAGTTTTCGCTACGCCAACACGCTGTTCCTCGTGCTGGACGTGGGTACGTCACCCGACATCCAGGCAGAATGGATGAAGGAACAACTGGCCGGGACGGACGCCACCTGGAGATTTGCCATCTTCCATTTTCCCCTGTATGCCCTTGGAGGGGACGATGAGTACGAAGGCATTCGCCGGAGGTGGGAGGAGGTCTTTGTGGAGCGCCACCTCGACATCATGATGAGCGGTCATGTCCACTACTATCTCCGCACGAAGCCGATCGAGCAGGGGCAGCCGGCCGAGTCGCCGGCCGACGGCACGGTCCATCTCGTCTCCGTTGCCGTTCCGGGCTACGAGCGCTCCCGACAAACGCCATCTTACGTTGAAAAGTACATGAGCGGCGGACCCTGGTACCAGAAGTTCGACATCCATGGCAACCGGCTTGTCTATCGGGCCTACGACATGGACGGCAAGGTGTGCGACGAGTTGGTTATCGAGAAATAGACCCCGGATGGCAGGGTGCGATGCGAGCGGAGAGGGAGGGATTCGAACCCTCGAAGGACGACTAGCCCTTGCTCGCTTTCGAGGCGAGTGCCTTCAACCGCTCGGCCACCTCTCCGTGGGTTGACATCTCTGTGCGAACAACCAAAACGCCACTCCAGCAAGGTGACACCTGCCGGAGGACGTTTGGTATTTATAGCAGATTGTCCGAAAAGGGGCTAGGTTCGGTGGGGTTTCAGACCTCGACCAGTTCTTCCTCGGCTGGTTGGTCCCGGCCTCCTTCTTCGGGCTCCAGGTCTTCTTCAGACCCCTCTGCCCCTGCCGCCTCTTCCGCATCCCGAAGTGCGGCGTCGTAATCTCTCTCCGGCAAAGGTTCGTCGTCGGGTTCGGGGAGCGGGTCCAGGTTGTACTCGGCGCGGCTCTCGAACTCCATCGCCATGACCGTCGAGACCCCGGGCTGCTGCATCGTGACTCCGTAGAGACGGTCCGCCGCCGCCATCGTGTGTTTGTTGTGGGTCACGATGATGAATTGGGAAGTCTGCCGGAAATCGGCCAGCAACCGGGCGAATCGGTCGACATTCGCATCGTCCAGCGCTGCGTCCACCTCATCCAGAAAACAAAACGGACTCGCCTTGATCCGGTACACGGCGAAAAGGAGCGCGATGGCGGTCATGCTTTTCTCGCCGCCGCTGAAGAGCGTGATCGACTGGAGCTTCTTCCCCGGAGGTTGCGCCACGATCTCGATCCCGCAGGACAACACATCCGTCTCGTCCAGCAGAATCAGATCTGCCCGACCGCCCCCGAAGACTTTGCGGAAGGTCCGGTTGAAGTTCTGACGGATGTCCTCGAAAATCTCGAGAAACTGCTTGCGTGCCGTCCGCTTTACCTCGGAGATGGTTCGTTGAAGCGAGGCCTTGGCCTTGACGAGGTCTTCCTTCTGCTCCAGGAGGAAGGTGAGGCGTTCGTTCTGCTCGTTGTACTCTTCGACGGCCAAGGGGTTGACCTCGCCCATCTTCCCGATCCGCTCGCGCAGGTCGGTGATGGTCCCCGTGAGCTCCTCCACGGTCTGGGGAACGTCCTGCGTGTCGAGCGCCGCCCGCTGGCACGCCTCCCACGTCGACTGAAACTCCTCGGTCAGACGCCGGTCGAGATTCTCCTTCTCGAGACGGACCCGGTGGCTCTCCATCTCGATGGCCTGGATCTTCTCGACTTGGGCCTGGCGCATTTCCTGGATCTGGCGCAGCTGCTCCTCCAGGCCGGCGTACTTCTCCCGCTCGCGAGCCAGATTCGCCTCCAGCTCGGAGATGTCCTTCTCGACCCGGTCGACCCTCTCGAACAACGCGCGCAGGTCCCTCTCGGACTGCTCCTTCCGCTGGGCGGTTTCCTGGAGTTTCCGACTCCTTTCCTCGTCCTCCCGGCGCAGGTCCGCGATCCGGGTCTCGATCTGCTGGCTTCTCTCGTACGAGTTCTGAATCTCCGCCTGGCAGCGTTCGTGGTCTTTCTGGAGGGCCACCAGGGATTCCCGATGCCTGGCGTGTTTGGTGCGGAGGTCGTTCAGGGCCTCCTCGATGCGCCGTCGTTCCTCACGCCGATGGCCAAAGGCTTCCCGCAGCCGCTCGAGTTCGAACTCATGCTCCTGTCGCCTTCGTTCGAGCGAGATTTTCTCGCCGGAAAGGTTTTCCCGGTCGGTGGCGATCCACTCCAGACCGTCCTCCAATCTCTGGACGTTCGCCTCGACTTTTTCCCTCAGCTTGGCCAGTCCCTGAAGTTCCTCTTGCTTTGCGGCGATCCGGATCACAAGCTCGTGGATGGCTTCTTCTTTCGTCCGGAGGCCCTCGGCCAGCTGCCGACGCCTCTCACGAAGCGTTCCGAGCTCCGTCTCGCTCTCGTCCCATTCCCGGGAGAGACCCTCCAACTTGACCTCGATCCCTTCGATTTCGGTCTGACGTTTGAGGAATCCGGTGGAGGCTCCCTTTCCGCCCGAGAGAAGCCCTTGACGGGTGGCCACCTCGCCTCGACGGGTGACGACCATCCACCCTTCCTCGAGCCGGTCCACGACCGCCGACAGCTCCTCGAGTCCTGGGACCACGAGGGTCCGCTGCAAGAGGGGCTCCAGGATGTCCCGGAAATCTTCGGCAACTGTGACGATCCGGCCGGCAAGCGTAGCCCCAGGGATCTGCGCCCAGGCGGGAAGCAGCCCCCCCGATCCCTCCGAAGACGCGTTCCCGTTCGCGCGAAACCGCTCCAGGGAAAGGCAGGTCAGACGTCCCCCTCCCGTCTCCCGCAAGGCCTTGAGAATCTCGACCGCGTCCCCGGTGGTCTCGCAGATCGCGCTCTCCAACCACGTGGAGAGCGCCGTTTCCACAGCATCTTCGAAACCGGGCTCGACTCGCGCTTTCTCGATGGCGAGGCCGCGTATCCGGTCGAATGGAGTCTGCTTCTCCTCCATCTTTTCCAGCGCCTGCCGGACTCCTTGACCGTGACCTTCATACTGGGCCTGCAATTCGCGAAGCGACTCCAGGCGATGCTTGAGGCGACTGCACTCCAGGTGGAGCCGCTCGCTTTCCCTCCGTCGTTCCTCGATCGCCTTATCGAGATCCTGGATGGCTGTCTTCAGTTCCGAACGGGCTGCCTCTTCCCGGTGGAGTTCGGCTTGCGTGTCCTCATGGACCGACCGACCGGTCGCAAACCGCAGGTCGATCTCGGAGAGTTCTTCTTGGGCTTGCCCGGACTCCTTTCGCAGCGCTTCTTCGCGAGCGCTCAGGTTCGCCAGACTCCGCTCGACACCCTCCATCTCCACGCCTAACGCTTCGACGGCCCGCTCCGTGTCCGCTACGAGCTGCGCGGCCTCCTCGGCCGCCTTTCGAGCGACTTCGAATTCCGCGTGACCCTCTTCCTCCTGCGCGGCCAGGAGACGCTCTTCGGTCTCCAACTCGGCCAGCTCGCGCATCAACCGCTCGCCGTTGGCTCGCGCCGTTTCCAGTCGGTCCTCCACCTGGCGGTACTCGCCGGAGAGCGTCACCTCCAGCTCTTTGGCGCGGTCTTCCTGGCCGCGGAGCTCCGTCTCCATCTGCCGGTTGTAATTGAGCTGGTCGTCAAGACGCCGGATTTCCGACTGGATCGCCGCGCGTTGGCTCTCAACGCGGGCGAGTTCCTCCTTCGCCCCGTCGACCGCCGCACGGCCCGCCTCCAATCCCGTTTCGCTCTGCGAAATCCGGTTGTCCAGAGAGTCCTTCATCTCGGACGCCTGTTGCAGCTCGGTGCGGTCATTCTCGATCTTCTCGTCGAGATCCCGCCGGTGACGGTCCAAACGGATGAGCTCCAGGTCTCTCAGGCGGGAATGGAGCTTGTTGTAACGCGATGCCTTCGCCGCCTGGTACTTGAGCGAACGGACCTGACGGTCCAGTTCGCCGAGGATGTCGTCCAGTCGCTGCAAGTCCTGTTCGGTCCGCTTCAGCTTCCGAAGCGCCTCGTCCTGGCGCATCCGGTATTTGGTGATTTCGGCCGCCTCTTCGAAGATTTCACGGCGTTCGGAGGGCTTCGAGTTCAGAATGGCGTCCACTCTCCCCTGGCCGAGCAGCGAATAACTGGTCGTCCCGATTCCCGTGTTGGTAATGAGGTCGACAATGTCCTTCAGGCGTACCTCTTCGCGGTTAACTCGATACTCGCTCTCCCCCGAACGGTAGAGGCGGCGTGAGATCTCCACCTCGGAATACGGCAGGCTAAGCCCCCCGTCCTCGTTGTCGATCGCGAGACGGACCTCCGTCATGGCTTCCGGCTTCCGTGCATCGGTTCCGTTGAAGATGAGATCCTGCATCCGGTTCGCCCGCATATTGCGGGGGTTCTGGTCGCCCAAAACCCATTGCACGGCGTCGGCGATGTTGCTCTTACCGCAACCGTTGGGGCCGACAATACAGGTCACCCCCCGCCCGAAAACCAGGGCGAGTGGATCCGCGATCGACTTGAATCCGCTGATATGGATCTTCTTGAGGCGCATCGAATGTCTGGTGGCGGCCTTCTTGGACGCCACTCCCCCCCTCCACAAATGTACCCGGATATCGGCTTTCTGTTAACCGGAGCGGGGAAAACGGGCCGGTCGGTCACGGGCCGCCTCCTCCAACCCTCTACTCTCGAGTCGGCCCAAGGTCGGCGGGCCGGTCATCGACCGGGTGGCAGGCTGTTTCTCCCCTCCCCATCGGCTTGTCCGGTACCCACAAAATCATCCCTTCGGACAACCTCCATGCCGGCACGAAAGTCGTCCACAGGAGAGGATATATAAGAACCAATTCCGTCCCATGTCAAGGGTATATATCGCGGTATTCTCCTCCCAACACCACAACATATTGCGGTTCTGAGACTTGCGACTTCTCGGCTCAAAGACTTTCCCGAAGAAGGGAATCCTGTGGATATCCTGTGATTATTCTGGAAGATATCTGTGGAGAACCAGTGGAAAAACAGGGCTCCCGGGCCACTCTCTTGCCCCCGTCGCAAGGGGTGTTCACCGCCTCCTTTTTCCTCTCTAAACCGGCGAATCGGCGCGGCGATTATCGGCAAAATGAAATCGCACTTGACATTGGAAATCTTTAGTCCCATAATTTTCCAGATTTATGTGAGAAAAACCATTGATTCCCAGATTTGCCCATGCTATAAAGCGGGCGCGAAATGACTGAGAGAATGCTGGGCCTTTACAGGAAGACCCTGGATGACAAGAACCGACTGGTCCTGCCGCCGGAGCTGAGGAACCGGCTCGAGGGGCAGTCGCACCTTGTGATTTCTCGTTGGTACGACCGCTCGCTTGCGATGTTCGAAGAGGATGAATACGGTCGATTCGCCCGTACGCTCCACGAGCAGGGGTCGGCGACTCGGGATAACCGTCTGGCTCGGCAAGAGGTTTTCGGCGGGGCTTGCCTGGTGGGGATCGACAACCAGGGAAGGATGAACCTTCCCGGACGACTCCTGGAAGGGGTTTTGATGGATGAAGAAAAGGACCGGGATCTGGTCATCTTGGGCGACTGGAACAAGATTCTGATCTATTCTGGAATGCGCTACAAAGATCTGGCGCTTCGGGGTCAAGTGAACCTGGACGAGGCGCTTTCCGAAGTCGAGGAATCCGCCCGGGAGCGAAACCGGCGGAAAACCGAGGAGGAGTTGTAGTATCCGAATAGCTGGTGAGTGAGCGTTTGCCTTCTCCATAGAGTTCGGTGAGGGGACCGAACCGGAACGAGAAGAAGAGGGAAGGAGGCGAGCGCGCGAAAAGGTATGGCCGCGGATTGTTGGGGGACTTCTGGGGGAGAAACAGAAACAGCCCGCCAAACCGTGGCTCACTCCCGCACTTGAGCGAGGGAGGGGGCGCGTCAGATTCTCGAGCGAGATCGGTCCCTCTCCCCGCGGGAGAGCCCGACGCCCCGTGGAAGTAAACAGTACAACCGATGACACCGGAACCATCCGACGGCAACTGGCCACACAGACCGGTCATGCTTGAAGACGTCCTGGAGTGGCTTTCTCCCCGTCCCGGAGGAACGTGGGTGGATGCCACCCTCGGTGCGGGAGGCCACGCCGAGGCGGTCGCCCACAGGATTGGACCGGAAGGTTTTCTAGTGGGTTTGGACATCGACCCGGAAGCCATCGAAATCTGTCGCAAGAGATCGGCTTCGTGGACGTGCCGGACCCATCTGGCTCATGCCGGGTACGAGAACCTGGAAGCGGTTCTGGACGGACTTCGAATCCCGGCGGTGGATGGGATCGTGGTGGACCTGGGGGTTTCGTCGATGCATCTCGACCGGCCGGAAAGAGGGTTCAGTTTCAGGAAGGAGGGTCCGCTCGACATGAGGATGGATCCGGAGCAGTCCCTCACTGCAGCCGAGTGGCTGCAGCAAGCGTCCGAGAGAGAGATTCTTCAGGTATTGAGAACTTACGGAGAAGAGAAGCGCGCCAAATCGATCGCACGAGCGATTGTCCGGGAGCGCGCCAATCGACCGATCCAGACGACCGGCAGATTGGAGCAGGTCGTGTCGTCCTGTTTTCCGGACCGCGTTCGCGCCGGGAGGGTCCATCCGGCAACACGGACCTTCCAGGCGATCCGGCTGGTGGTGAATCGGGAACTCGATCGGTTGCAGAGTCTGCTTTCGTTCCTGCCGGCCCGACTGGCGCCGGGAGGCCGGGTGGTCTTCTTGGCCTATCACAGTCTGGAGGACCGACACGTGAAGAGGGCGTTTCTCAAGTGGGAGGGGAAGGCCGACCCGGCCACGCGACGATTGCCGATTCGAGGAACGATTACTGGACCCATGAGGGTTCTGACCAGGAAGGCGGTCCGCCCCGGCGAGGAAGAAGTCGCGCTCAATCCCAGGGCGAGAAGCGCAAGACTCCGGGCCGCGGAGAGAACCGAACGGGCGTTGCCCCGATAGAATCGAGTAGAATGAGATGTCGCCTGACGGCTCTCCGTTACCGGAGATTCGGACCGAGAGTCGACCGGCGAAGTCGAGGATCTGAACTTGAGTCATTCTCGAAACCGGAAAGGGACCAACTGGGGGCCGTGGATTCGCTTCTACGCCTTGTTGCTTCTCATCTTTTTCGAGTTTGTCGCTCTGGTTTTTCAGAATATTGAAAAGAAAAGACTCGGATATGAATTGAGCGTTCTCGTGAAACATAAGCGACGGTTGGTGGAAACGATGGAGCGGCAGCGGTTTTCCTTACTGGAGTGGGAACGGCTCGATCAGGTCGAAGGGGCCGTCCGGTCGGCTTCCATGGAACTGGAGCCAAACCGTTGGCCGGTTGTATGGGTGGTTCGCAGTGAGTAAAGCAACGGGAGTCGTCTTGGGTACGAGGTTGAAAGTGGCCGCCGTGCTGGGCCTTCTGGTGGCAGCTGCGGTAGAGGCGCGACTGTTCGATCTGCAGATCCTCCGATTCTCGGGCGAGGCCGAAGGAAGCAAGCGGGGCATCAGCAGGAGCTTCACGTGGACTGCTTCGCGCGGGCTCATCCTCGATCGAAATGGGCGCAGGCTTGTCGCCAATACGGAGTTTGAAACCTTGGTAGCCCATCCGCTCGAGATCGGGGACAGCACCGAAGTGGCGCAAACCCTCGCACCCATTTTGGGGGTCCCTACCGAGTCGATCGAACGAAGGCTTCGACACGAAGCGCGGGACGGAGGGAAGAGTCAGGCCAAGAACCTCCAGAAGGCGGTCAGACGATGCTTGTCGGCCGAAGCGGTCAGGGAACTGCGCGACCTGAAAAGCGGCCGAGGCGAGCCCGAGTCGAACGCGGATCCCCAGCCGGGCTCTCATCCGAGGTTGGAGTCCCTTGCCGTCGAAGGGCTGGCGCTCCTGAAGGAGCCGGACCGGTATTACCTGAAACGCGAGCTTGCCGGACAGCTGATCGGTTGGGTGGACATCGACAACGTGGGTTGCGCCGGCATCGAGAAAGCCGTCGACTCCAAGTTGAAGGGAACCACCACCGTCGTCGAAGTCAGAAGGTACGGGGACAGACGGTTCATCCTCGAATCGGATTACACCAAGATCGTTCCGCTTCGAGGGGCAGATGTCATGCTCGCGTTGGATGAGACGGTCCAGTGGCTGTCCGAGAGGGCGCTGTTCGCCCACTGTGCCAGCTGTGAAGCGAAGGCCGGAATGGCGATCGTTATGGAACCCCATACCGGCGAGATCCTGGCGATGGCCAACTATCCCTCGTTCGATCCCGAGAAGGTGGGAGAATACGCCTCGAACGGTCAGATGGAGCGTGCCAAGAACCACTGTGTGACGGATCTGTTCGAACCCGGTTCGACGATGAAACCGTTCATCGTGGCCGCCGGGCTCGAATCCGGCGCCATCACTCTGGATACCCGAGTCGATTGCGAAAACGGAGTCCGGTACCTGCCCAGATACCGTTCGAAACCCATCCGGGACGTTCATCCCATGGGAATCGCCTCGGTGACGGATGTATTGGTCCAATCCAGCAACATCGGGATCGGGAAGATCGCGGAAAAGATCCTGCAACTCGAGTCGGAAACATCCGGCCGAAAGAGGCTCTACGACTACCTGGTCGCTTTTGGTTTCGGCCGGAAGACCGAAGTCGAACTCCCGGGCGAGATGACGTCTCTTCTTCGGCCTTCCTGGGAAGAGTGGAACCTGAACGACGTCCTCGTCCTGGCCTTTGGGACGGGGCCGGTGATGGTGACGCCCGTCAGTCTTGCAAGAGCCTATTGTCTCCTTGCCAATGGAGGAGTCCGGGTGACGCCTCAGATCGTCAAAGGTTTCATCGGGAACCGCGATGGTTCTTTCTACTCGAAGAAATCGCCCGGGGGAGAACGCGTTCTGAGTGAGACCACGGTTGGGATCGTCAGAAGGATGCTCGTGCGGGTGGTGGAATCGAAGAGTTCCCGGGCCCGGAGCGAATGGTATTCCGCGGGAGGAAAGACCGGAACGGCCAAGAAAGTTGTGGAGGGTCAGTACTCGGAAGATCACAAGCTGTTGAGTTTTGTAGGTTTCGCGCCCGCGGCCGACCCCCGTGTCGTGGTTGCCGTTATGCTGGACGAGCCGAAAGGGTTTCGCTTCGGGAACGAGGCGGCCGCCCCAATCTTCCGCCAAATCGTCGAGGACGTCCTCACCTATCTGCACGTTCCTCCCGATTCGGACCGTCCCGGATTGAACCGTCTCCTTGCGCGTCGGGCGCTCGACATAGGCGGCAACGAAAAAGAGGGGCGGGATCCCGTGACCTCGCTTGGGTCGACGGCTTCCTACGAAATTGCGCACACCGAGGAAAGGCCCGACGTTCCGTTGGAAGGTGGGGGCTCCGGCCGCCGGAAAAGCCCGGCGGCGAGCGAACTTTTGCACACCGGGGGGGGCGGCGCCCGGCGACCCCCGAATGAAGCGGGGAGGATGGGACCGTGATGCTATTCTCCGAGATTCTGCGCGACCTTCCTCATATCGCCGCGGGAGGCGACCTGAACCGGGATGTTCGTCGTGTCGTCTACGACTCACGGACCGTAGAACCGGGTGACCTCTTTGTGGCGCTCAGGGGGGAGGCGACGGACGGTCATCTGTACGTCCAACAGGCGTTCGAACGGGGCGCCGCAGCCGTCCTGGCGGAAGAACCGGTGACGGGTCCTTGTTGGGCGCAGGTGCTGGACACTCTCCCCGCGCTGGCAACCGTAGCGAGCAAGGTCTACGGCTCTCCGTCCGAAGCCATGACGCTCGTCGGCGTGACCGGGTCCAACGGCAAGAGCACCACCACCTATGTCATCGAGGCCATCGGAACCGCCGCCGGCAAACCGATGGGGCTTATGGGGACGATCGAGTACCGGTGGCCCGGGTTCTCCAAACCGGCTCCGCACACGACCCCTTTCAGTTCCGAACTCCAACAGGGCCTCTCGGAAATGAAGGGGGCAGGAGTGGAGGTGGTCGCACTCGAAGTCTCCTCGCACGCGCTGGTCCTCCATCGGGTCGACACGCTCGAGTTCGACGTGGCCGTTTTCACCAACCTTTCCCACGAACACCTCGATTTTCACGGGACGATGGAAGACTACGCCGCTTCGAAGTATCGGCTCTTCAGAGATTTCCTGAAGCCCGGGGGGAAAGCGGTCCTGAACGTCGACGACCGCTGGGCGAGAGGATGGCTTCCCAGTCTCGACCCCATGCGTACGATTGCCTACGGCTTCTCGTCCAAAGCGCAGGTCTACCCCGAAAACTTCGACCTCACGGCCAAGGGGATTGAGGCCGTCGTCTGGACGCCCGCGGGCCGGATGTTCATCGAAAGCGGGCTGCTCGGAAGACACAATCTGTACAATCTCCTCGCGGGTATCTCGTCTGGAATCGCCCTGTCGATCCCCCTGGCACGGATCGAGGAAGGGGTCTGCGGACCCGTTCGGGTTCCCGGGAGGCTCGAATCCGTCGACCGGGGGCAGCCTTTCCGGGTTCTGGTCGACTACGCCCATACGCCGGACGGGGTCAAACAAGTTCTGGGTACGCTCTCCGAAATTCCTCACAGACGTCTCATCTGTGTTGTGGGCGCGGGAGGCGACCGGGACCGGAAAAAGCGCCCCCTGATGGCCCGCACGGCCCAGGAAATGGCCGACCTCGTGATCCTGACCTCGGATAACCCGCGAACCGAAGACCCGGAAACGATTCTCGACGAAATGGAGGTCGGGACGATCGGCGGATCCGGAACCACTTACCTTCGAATAGCCGATCGCCGGAAGGCGATCGAGAAGGCCATCGGGGTCGCAGAGCCCGAGGACGTGGTCCTGGTCGCGGGAAAAGGTCACGAGACCTACCAGGAGATTCAAAGGGCCAGACACCCCTTCGACGACCGCACCGAAGCGGCACGGGCACTCGAGGCGATCGGCTACGAGAAAGGAAAGGCCTGATGGCCGCACGGCGATGCTGGAACTCAGTCTGCGGGAAATCTGCCTTGCCACAGGAGGCCGGTTGGAACGGGCCGATCCCGAAGCGCGGGTGTCCCGACTTTCAACCGACAGCCGGACCCTTCGGGAAGGCGACCTCTTTTGGGCGCTCGTCGGGGAGTGCTTCGACGGTCACGACTATTGCCGGGAGGCTGTGGAGAAGGGGGGGAAGGTTGCGGTGATTCAGGACGGCAAGCTTCCGGGAGTCGAGATTCCCTGCATTCGTGTGCCCGACACCCTCTGGGCGTTGGGCGACCTGGCGCGATGCCTCCGCGAGCGGTCCCGGGCACGCTTCGTCGGGGTGACCGGGAGCGTCGGAAAAACCACGACCAAGGAGTTCATCCGCAAAGCGTTTGACAGGTTCCTCAAGACGAGGGCCACCGAGGGGAACCTGAACAACCTGATCGGGGTCCCCAAGACGATCTCGGAGGTGGAGGAGGATGACGAGGCGGTCATTCTTGAATTGGGTGTGGATCGTCCGGGTGAAATGCAGCGCCTCGTCCGGATGGCCAAGCCGGATGTGGGCGTGGTTACAGCCATCACCGAAACGCACCTCGAACGTCTCGGCAGTATGCAGGGCGTTTTCGAAGAGAAGAGCCGCCTCCTGAGGTGCCTGCCCGAGGAGGGGCTCGCGGTCGTGCCGGAAGACTCGCCGTTTCGGGAAGACCTGATTGCCGTTTCCCGGGCTCCGGCCGTGACCTTTGGGACGATCTATGGCGCGGATTTCCTGGCGGTCCAGCCGAACCTGACAACGAACGGGTGCTATGGGTTCCAGCTCCAGACTCCCAGCGGGGAAGGCGAGGTCCAACTTCACGTTCCGGGTTTTCACCAGGTGGAGGCGGCGACCGCCGCCGCCGCGGTTGCGGTCAGTTGCGGTCTTCCTCTGGAAGGCGTCATTGAAGGACTCCAGTCGTTCGCGGGACTTCCGGGTCGATGTGAAATCGTCGAACTGGAGAAGGGGATCACCTTGATAGCGGATCATTACAACGCGAACCCGGTCTCGATGACGGCCGCCCAGCGACTCATCGAGACTTTCATCGAGAGAAGAAGGGTCTTCGTGGCGGGAGAGATGTGGGACTTGGGAGAAAGATCGGGCGAATTTCACGAAATGGTTGGGGGTCGTCTCGGATCGGGGAGCATCGCCCTTCTGGTGGCGGTTGGGCCGAAAACCCAGCGTCTGGTGAGAGGGGCCAAGGATGCAGGATTTCCCCACCGGTCGATCCGATGGTTTGACACCACGGAGGCTGCCGCCGAGGAACTGCCGTGGTTGCTGGAGCCGGGCGACGTGGTGCTCGTGAAGGGGTCGCGAGGGATGAAGCTGGAGAAGGTGGTCGATTCCCTGACCCGAACGATCGGCCGCAAGGCTTCCGTGGGGAGAGCGTGAGAGTGTTGATTCTGTTTGCGGATGATCCGAAGGATCTCGAAGGGGAGATCGAAGATGAGGACGAGGAATCGCTCGATTTGACAGTCGAAGGAAAGGAACTGGAGGCGGCGGAAGGATTGAAGAGGATCCCCGCCTAGTGCCCTGTCGAACCGGTCTTGCAACCGTATCGGTTGGCGCTTCAGCGTGCTTGCAGCGTTAGCACTGGTGTTTACGCCGGTGCGGAGCGAGTCGCACCATGGTGCGGAATCGATTCAACAAGGCACTAGCCTTCGCGGCTGGGACACATCTTCACGGGGAGTTGTCGCCGGAACCGACGGGGAAGGGGAGAGATGCTTTATCTGATCTACCACTGGGGTGTTGACTGGTATCCTCCGTTGAGGATCTTCGGTTACCTCACCGTGCGGGCCGCCCTGGCTTTCGCCATCGCTCTGCTTGTCGGTATCCTGGTCGGGCCTTATTTCATCGCCTGGCTGCGTAGAAAGAGGATCGGGCAGAAGATTCGGGGAGAAGGCATTCCCGCCCTCTACGAACTCCACAAAGACAAGGCCGAAACTCCTACGATGGGAGGAATCCTGATCCTCTCCGCGTTCTTCGCCGGGGTCTTGGTTTGCGGCAATTTCGAGAACCCTCTGGTTTGGATCACCGCCGTCTCGACAGGATGTTTCGGGCTCATTGGGGCCTTGGACGACTGGGCGAAACTGGCGAACGGAAACCACAAAGGGATTTCCGCGCGAAACAAGCTGCTTGCCCAGATTCTGGTAGCGGGCGCCATCGGCT
>Ga0214473_10006737_pt1 | contig 13679 bp, 12 predicted proteins | sample RVTome_7_FD_203509 | JGI IMG/M metagenome (GOLD analysis project Ga0214473, IMG submission 203509) | Soil microbial communities from uranium-contaminated site in the Upper Colorado River Basin, Wyoming, United States - RVT98D197 | ecosystem: Environmental > Terrestrial > Soil > Contaminated >... | reverse complement strand
ACACGACCGTGCCTGCGTACCGCGCCTATCAGGAAGCGGTGGGCGATTCGCTGGTGAGCGCCATCAAGCAGGCCGGCGTGAAGTACGTGGTGAGCCTGAGCAGCGTGGGCGCGCACCTGCCGGAAAAGACCGGCCCCATTGCGGGGCTGCACTACTTCGAAAAGAAACTGAACTCCGTTTCCGGACTGAATGTGTTGCACCTGCGCCCCGGCTGGTTCATGGAGAACCTCTTCTATCAATCGGACCCCATCCGGCGTTTCGGGATGATGGCGGGGCCGGAGCGAGGCGATGTGCCCCTGCCGTGGATTGCAACCCGCGATATCGGCGCCTACGCGGCTGAACGGCTCCTGCGGCGCGATTTCACGGGCGTGCAGACGCGCGAGCTGCTCGGCCCGCGCGATGTGACGTTGAATGAAATCGCCAGCGTGGTGGGTAGGGCGATCGGACGGCCGCGACTGAAGTATCGCCACCTGCCGGGCTTTTTGGTGAAGCTGGCGGCAAAGCGAATGGGGATCTCGCGCGATATGGCACGGCTCCTGATCGAGATGGCCGACGCAGTCAACAAGAAGATCATCACCGCACAGGAGAAGCGTTCGAAGGAGAACACCACGCCGACCCCAATCGAGCAGTTTGTTGAGAAGGAATTCGTGCCGCGTTATGAGGGGCGGCCGGCGTAGCACGAGGGCGGGCATCCCTCGGCTGCGCTCGGGACAAAGCAGGGGCCCGCCCCTACAATGGCGAGGGCCGGCGCTACGGAAGCGTCAGCTCTTCTTGGAAGTGACGGCGTAAAACGCGGCCCACTCCTGTTCCACTTTTTTGCTGCCGCACTTCGGGCACTTCACGTGGCCTTTTTCGTACTCCCTCAGCGTAAGAACGACAGAAAAAGCTTTCTTGCAGTCCTGGCAGGTGTATTCGTACTGAGGCATAGTGCCTCCTCAACGATCACCCCCTCGGCCGAGATATTAGCGGCCTGCGTCCCCGCGGTCAATTGCACCGCTGATCGATTCTGTGCGACGTAACTCGACATTCGTAACTCGAAATTCGTCCGCTGCGAGTCGCGGCTCTGTCTGGAAGGCAAACCTGCTAGAATCGGCGCGGCATGACCGAGACGCTGCTCATCACCGGGTGTTCGCAATTGCTCACCCTTGGCGGGCCGGGGCCGCGCCGCGGCCGCGCGCTCAGCGAACTCGGCATCATCCATGATGGCGCACTGCTCATTCGCGACGGGGAAATCGTCGCGGTGGGCTCGCGGCGGCGGGTCGAGGGCCTGCGGGACGCCAGGCGCGCGAGCAGACTCGATGTCGGCGGGCGCGTCGTCCTGCCGGGCTTCGTGGATTCGCACACGCACCTGGTCTTCCCCGCCAGTCGCGCCGATGAATACGAGCTCCGCATCGCCGACGTGACTTATGAGCAGATTGCCCGGGCCGGCGGCGGAATCCTTTCGACAGTGCGCAAGCTCCGCCGCGCATCTCCCGCTCTGCTGAAGAAGAAGGCGCTGAGTTTTCTCGCGGAATTCGCCGCGCACGGCACGACGACTGTCGAAGCGAAGAGCGGGTACGGGCTCGATGCCGCCGGCGAATTGAAGACGTTGCGCCTCCTTCGCGAACTGAGCCGCGAGCAGCCGCTCGAAATTGTGCCCACGTTTCTCGGAGCGCACGTGGTGCCGCCCGAATTCCGCAAGCGGCCCGACGCGTATGTGGAACTGCTTGCGCGAAAGCTGATTCCCCAAGTCGCGCGGGAAGGCCTAGCCGAATTTTGCGACGTGTTTTGCGACCGCGGGGCGTTCACGACCGAGCAGGCGCGGCGAATTCTGGTCGCGGGGCGCGCGTGCGGGCTCGTGCCGCGCATTCACGCCGAGCAGCTTGCGCGCACCGGCGCGGCGCGGCTGGCAATTGAACTCCACGCGGCCAGCGCAGACCATCTAGAGAAACTCAGTGCGGGCGACATCCGCGCGCTCGGAAAATCAGATGTGGCGTGCACGCTGCTGCCGGGATGCTGTTTCCACCTCGGGCTCAAGCAGTACGCGCCGGGGCGCGCGCTCATCGAGGCCGGCGCCATCGTCGCGCTGGCGAGCGACTTCAATCCCGGCACCAGCCCGACGCTGAGTATGCAGATGGTGATGTCGCTGGCATGCACGCAGATGCGGATGACTCCGGCGGAAGCAATCGCCGCCGCCACCATCAACGCGGCTTACGCGCTGCGGCGGCACGACCGCATCGGATCACTTGAAGCGGGCAAGCAAGCAGACATTGCCGTGTTCGACGTGGAGGACTACCGCGAAATCCCCTACTACTTCGGGGTGAACCACTGCTGGATGACCCTCAAGCGCGGAAAGATTATTTACAGCAGCCAAAGGCCCCGCCGCTGAAGAGGCGGGCTACAACGAAACCTGCAAAACGGCGGCGCCGCGGATTGCGCCGCGTTTGTGTTCCTGCAAGGCGAGATTCGCGTCGCGCAGGGGATAGAGTTTGACTTCGGTGCGGATGGGGATTTCGGCGGCGATGCGGAGAAAATCTTCGCCGTCCTGGCGCGTGTTGTTGGCCACGCTGCGGACCACGCGCTCATCGTAAAGCAGCGCGTATTCGAGCGCCGGGATCGGGCTCATATGGATCCCGCCGAGCACGACCGACCCGCCTTTCTTCAACATCTTGAGCGCCTTGGGCACCAGTTCACCTGCCGGCGCGAAGATGATCGCCGCGTCGAGCTTCGCGGGCGGCGCGTCGGCCACAGTGCCGGCCCAGGCGGCGCCCAAATCGATCGCGTGTTGCTGATGACGCCGGTCACGCGTGAAGGCGAAGACGTTGACGCCCCAGTGGCGCGCCACTTGGATCGCCACGTGCGCCGCGGCGCCGAAGCCGTACATCCCCAGCGCACTGCCCTTCCCCACCCCCGAGACGCGCAGGCAGCGAAAGCCGATGATCCCCGCGCAGAGCAGCGGCGCAGCTTCGAGGTCACTGAAGCCGTCGGGGATCGGATAGACGAACGCTTCCGGCGCGACGACGTATTCGGCGTAGCCGCCGTCCGCCGTGTAGCCGGTGAAGACGGCGGCCTCGCAAAGGTTTTCTCTTCCCGAGCAGCAGAACTCGCAGGCGCTGCAGGTGCGGTGAAGCCAGGGCACGCCGACTCGCGCGCCGATGGAAAAGCGCGTCGCGGCCAGGCCCAACTGCTCGACGGTGCCGACAGCCTGATGGCCGGGGATTACCGGCGAACGGCGCGGCGGGAGTTCGCCTTCGACGATGTGCAAATCGGTGCGGCAGACGCCACAAGTGCGCACGCGAACCTGCACTTCGTCTCCGCGCGGCGCGGGCGCGGGAATTTCGGCGAATTCAAGCGGCGCGGTTTCCGCGGCGCCGAACTTGCGCAGCAGGCAAGCCTTCATCGGAATGATTCTACACAGGGCCCGTGTTTTCTCGTATTATTTCGAAGTCGCCTTCCGCGCAAGGCTGATGAGCTTGCGGGCGGGTCTAAAGACCCGCCCCTACAAAATCAAATTCATGAAACGACTGATTGAGTGTGTGCCGAATTTTTCCGAAGGACGCGACCCCAAGAAAGTGGACGCGCTGGTGGAGGCGATGCGCGGGGTCGCGGGCGTTTATGTGCTCGACCGCGAGATGGATGCCGACCACAACCGCTGCGTCATCACCCTGGCGGGCGAGCCGGAACCGGTGGCGGAAGCGGCGCTGCGCGGGGTGGGCAAAGCGCTCGAGCTGATTGATCTGACGAAGCACTCCGGCGCGCACCCGCGCATCGGCGCGACCGACGTGGTGCCGTTCATCCCCATCGACGGGATCACAATCGAAGACTGCGTCGCACTGGCAAAAAGAGTCGGCCGCGAAATCTGGGAGCGCTATCGCATCCCCGTCTATTACTACGAGTCGGCAGCGACGCGCCCGGAGCGCACCAACCTGGAAAACATTCGCAAGGGACAGTTCGAAGGTCTGCGCGAAGAAGTGATGAAGAACCCCGACCGCGCGCCGGATGTCGGCGAGCCGCGGCTGCACGCCACCGCGGGCGCTACGGTGGTTGGCGCGCGAAAATTCCTGGTCGCTTACAACATCAACCTGAACACGCCCGACGTCGAAATCGCCAAGAAAATCGCCAAAGCCATCCGCTTCTCGACAGGCGGACTCCGCTACGCAAAGGCGATGGGCGTGGACCTGCGCGCGCGCGGGCTGGCGCAGGTGTCCATCAATATGACCGACTTCGAGCAGACGCCACTGCACCGCGTTTTCGAGATGGTGAAGCGCGAAGCGGAACGCTACGGCGCGACGATTGTGGGCAGTGAGATTGTGGGCCTGATCCCGAAGCGCGCGATTGAATTGACCGCCGACTTTTGCCTGCAGCTCGAAAACTTTTCGCCGGCGCAAGTGCTCGAGAACCGGCTGACGGCGGCGCTCGAAGGCGTGCCGCTGGAGACCAAAGGCAAGCTGGCGCAACTCGCGCGGCCGTTCTTGGAGGCCTTAGCGGCGCCGGTAGCGACGCCGGGCGGCGGGTCGGTGGCGGCGCTGGCGGGAGCGCTGGCGGCGGGTCTCGGGCAGATGGTGGCGGGGCTTTCGAGAACGAAGCAAGCGCAGGCGGCCTACGTCGAACAGTTGAGCGCCGGGGTGGCGGAACTGCACGCCGCGGCCGGCGCGTTGACGGAAGCGATTGACCGCGACGCCGCATCCTACGACGCCGTGCTGACGGCGATGCGCCTGCCCAAGGGCACTCCGGCGGAACAACAGCGCCGCGACGCCGCGATTCAGACGGCAACGAAAGGCGCGGTCGAAGTGCCTATCGAGGTGGCAGAGGCGGCGCTCGCTGTGTACGAACGGCTCGGGCAACTGGAAGGCATCTCCAGCGCTTCTATGATTTCAGACCTGCGCGTGGGCCGGCTGATGGCAGCCGCGGCCGTGCGCGGGGCGCTCGAAAACGTGGCGATTAATCTGGACTCGCTCGCGGACGCGGAATACGTGGCGGCGATGAAGTCGCGCGCGGCAGCCGTGGAAGCCCGCGTGGCGGACAGTCCGGTGGCAGCAAACTAGAAAAGGTGGGGAGATGAAAACGAAATTCGCAGCGGCAATCCTTCTGGCGGCAGCGATGTTCCTGCCACAGAGCGCGCAAGCGGGGCGCCTGGGCACCGACATCATCGGCCTGTTCCCGAAAGACGTCGGCGAACTCGCCTACGCCGACCTGAAGACCGCGCGCAAGCAGAAGTGGTTTCCGCAGATGAAGGAGCAGATGTTGCCGAGCCGATTCCGGCAGTTCGAGCAGTTCCTGGCCTCGGCGGGGATTGACCCGAACACACAGGTGGAGGAGCTCGCCTGGGCCGCTTCGCTGGTCACCGGAACGGGCGGCGAACAGATTGTGGGCGTCGCGCTGGGCCAGTTCCAGCCGAAAGTGGCAGAAGAATATTTCAAGGCGCAGAAACTCCCGGTGGCAGAACACCGCGGCTTCACGCTGTTCGCTTTCGGCAGCGGCGTGGGACCGAACGACATTTTCTTTTTGTTCCTCGATTCGAACACCGCCGCCTTCGGTCACCGCCAACTCCTGGAAAAGATGCTCGAAGTGCGCTTCGGCGCCGAAGAGGGCCTGCTGCGAAACGACCGGATGTTCCCGCTGGTGAACGACGTGAACGGCCGCGGAGTGATCTGGGCGGTGCTGAACAAGGACTACACGCGGCTGGCGTTCGCGCAGCTCATCCCCGAAGCCGCGCAGTTCCCCGAGGCCGCGCAGCTCATCGCGAGAATTCAGGCGATGACCCTCAGCATCGAAGCGGAGCGGGGCTTGCAGGCGCAGTTCCAGGCGGTGTGCGACACTCCGGACGACGCCAATATTTTTGCAGCGCTGCTGCAGGCCGCGGTGATGCTCCGACGCTCGGTGGAAACGGAAAGAAACCCGGACCTGGCGAAACTGCTGGAAGAAATGCGTGTGAATCCGCGCGGCGAACGCCTCGAGCTGCGCGTCGGCGTCACGGAAGAGCAATTGCTCGCGCTCCTCAAGCGGAACACCTTCGCCGTAAAACTGTAGCGGCGGGTTTACCCCGCTACACTGAGAGTGATGCCGTCTTTTGGCGGCATCAAGCCGCCCCTACGCGCGGCGTGTCCGGTCGTTCGACAAAATATTTCAGGATTTCGTGCTTGACGTGGGGTGATACTTGACCAGCTTCATCTGCGAGACGCCATCTTCGGTCTGATACTGCACGCGGTCTACGCGCGAAAGCAAGGCGAGACCCGACTGCGCCCCCTCCAACCCCGCAATGCCGAAGGTGTCCAGCCCCGCCGACGGCGCCGCTTCGCCGGAATGCTGAAAGGTAATCTCGATGCGGTCGGGAAAAGTTTCGACGATGACGGCGACGGGCGCCTCCGCGTCGTCCAGCAGCTTGAAGGTGTCCTCGCAGGCCTGCTCGGTGGCTTCGACCAGCGCCTGGCGGGTGGCGTCGTTGAATCCGGCGCGCTGCGCGAAAACGTCCACGGCGCCGGTGACCGCGCTGACCAGACGCGGGTCGTTGTTCAGCGTCAGCTCGACGCGGTGGCTTTCAGAGCCCACGGCTATCCACCACGCGGACGTCGCAGGCTTCGCGGCAATCGGGGCAATAGTATTGGCCGTCCACGCAGAGCCGGATGCTGAATTCCGACTGGCACAGGCAGCAGTACTTGTCGCAAGTGCAGTACTCTTCGGTCTTGTCGCAAACAAGACAGACAACGGGTCCTTGCATGCTCGCCTCGGGGGCACACTATATTCCACGCGGATTCCGGGAACAAGCGGCAAAATGCGCGCGCGGCACTCGCTTGCAGCCTGTCCGGGTCGAGACGACGCGTCGCCGCACTGCGCCTGCTTCGGTTGACACTCCGAAAGCTGCGTGCTAGTTTTGTTTGCTTGTTTGTCTTCATGAGAATTTTTCTGTGACTGCTCCGACCACCGCTGAACTTCGCAAAACCGCACTCAACGCTATTCACCGCCGGCTGGGAGCCAGGATGGTCGGTTTCGGCGGGTGGGACATGCCCGTCGAATATTCGGGCATCATCGCCGAACATCTTGCGGTGCGCACCGCGGTGGGGCTGTTCGACGTCAGCCACATGGGCGAAATCGAGATCCGCGGGCCGCGCGCGCTCGACCTGGTGCAGCGGGTCACCTGCAACAACGCGGCGAAGCTCGCTCTCGGCCAGGCGCACTACTCGGGGCTGATGACCGAGGCGGGCACGTTTGTGGACGACCTGCTGGTGCACAAGATTTCTGACACGCACTACCTGCTGTGCGTCAATGCCAGCAACCAGGACAAGGATTTCGCCCACATCGTCACCTACAACATTTTCGGCAAAGACGCCGAAGTGGAAAACGCCGGGCCGCGCTACACGCAGCTTGCCATCCAGGGACCTAAAGGCCCGGGCATTCTCCAGCGCTTCACCAGCGTCGCGCTCGACCCGATCCGCTACTACCGCTTCACCTTCGGCAAAGTGGACGGCGTGGATTGCCTGATCGCACGCACCGGCTACACCGGCGAAGACGGCTTCGAAATTTATTTCGCGCCCGAGCACTCCGAGAAAATGTGGAACGACCTGCTCGAGGCGGGCACGCCGCAAGGAATGGTCCCGTGCGGGCTGGGCGCGCGGAACACGCTGCGGCTCGAAGCGGGGATGTGCCTTTACGGGCACGAGATTGACGACACGACCACCGTCTGGGAAGCCAACCTCGGCTGGATCTGCAAAATGGAGAAGGGCGATTTCCTCGGCCGCGACGTGCTGGCGCGACAGAAAGAAGCAGGCATCCGGCGCGTCCTGGTGGGCTTCGAGATGGTGGACCGTTTGATCGCGCGCGATGGCTGCCCGGTCTTCGTGGATGGCGCGCAGGTGGGCCACGTCACGAGCGGATCGCCCGCGCCTTTTTTGAAAAAAAATATCGGGATGGCCTACGTGCCTGTGGGGTTGAATGCCGTGGGCACCGGGATCCATGTCGGGATCCGCAATCACCAGGCGGCGGCCCGCATCATCGAAACCCCATTCTATAAGCGCCTGAAGTAGGCGCGGCCCGTCCGCCCTGGCGGACGCCGGCAAGGAGAGCAGATGTATCCGACCAACTATCGCTACACGAAAGACCACGAGTGGATCAAGGTTGAGGGCGCCACGGGCACCATCGGCATCACCGACTATGCCCAGCACGAGCTTGGCGACGTCGTCTTCGTCGAGCTGCCCAAGCCGGGCACCAAACTTGAGACCGGCCAGAGTTTCGGCACCGTCGAGTCGGTGAAGGCGGTGAGCGAAATCTACGCGCCGGCGTCGGGCGAAGTTCTGGAGATCAACGCCGCGCTGGCCAACGCGCCCGAGCAGATCAACACCGACCCGCACAACGCCGCGTGGATGTTGAAAATCAAGCTAGCCAATCCCAAGGAAGTGGACGCCTTGATGAATGCCGCCGCCTACGAGGCGTACATCGCTGAAAAGCAGAAGGAAGCCACGGCCTGATGCGCTATCTTCCGAAGAGCGACGCCGAGCGCCGCGAGATGCTCGCCGCCATCGGCGCGAAGTCCATCGAAGACCTTTTCCAATCCATCCCCGAAAATTTCCGGCTGCGAAGTCCGCTGAACCTGCCCGGGCCGCTGTCGGAGGCCGAAATCATCGAGTATTTCCGGGCGCGGGCTGCGGAGAACTCGCTCGGCTACTCGTCGTTTCTGGGCGCGGGCATCTACAGCCACCTGCGGTCGGTGGTGACCGACGCCATCATCCAGCGCGGCGAATTCCTGACTTCCTACACGCCTTATCAGGCGGAGATCAGCCAGGGCACGCTGCAAGCCATCTTCGAATTTCAGACGATGATGTGCCAGCTCACTGGCCAGGAAGTGGCCAACGCTTCGATGTACGACGGCTCGACAGCGCTGGCCGAAGCGGTGATGATGGCCGAGCGGATCACGGGGCGAAGTCGCGTGCTTATTGCGCGTTCGGTGCACCCCGAATACCGCGCCGTGCTGCGCACCTACGCGGAAAATCAGAGTCTGACCGCGGAGGAGATTCCCTTCGCCGCCGCGTCGGGCCAAGTGGACCTGGAAGCGCTGCGCGCCGCGCTGAATTCTGAAACCGCCGCGGTCGCCATCCAGTCGCCGAATTTCCTCGGTGTGCTTGAACAGCTTCCCGTGGTCGCGGGGATGGCCCACGCCGCGGGTGCGCTGCTCGTGGTCAGTATCGCCGAAGCGGTGTCGCTGGGCGCGGTGCGCCCGCCGGAAGAAGCCGACATCGTGGCGATGGAAGGCCAGAGTTTCGGCCTGGCGCCGAGCTACGGCGGGCCGCTGGTCGGCGTCATCGCCACAAAAGAAAAAAATGTGCGGCAGATGCCGGGACGGCTTGCGGGGCAGACCACTGACCACGACGGCCGCCGCGGATTCGTGCTGACGCTGGCCACGCGCGAACAACATATCCGCCGCGAGAAAGCCACGTCGAATATCTGCACGAACCAGGCGCTGTGCGCGCTCGCGGCGTCGGTGCACCTGTGCCTGCTCGGAAAAGAAGGCTTGCGCGAATTGGCCGCGCAGAACGTGGCCAAGGCGCGGTTCGCGCTCGGGGAACTGGAAAAAATCCCCGGCGTGAAGCGCGCGTTTAGCGGGTCATGCTTCAACGAATTTGCGGTGGAGTTTCCGCGGTCGGTGAAGATGATCAACCACGACCTGCTGAAAGACAAAATCATCGGCCCGCTGCCGCTCGGCCATTACTATCCGGACCAGACGCGGCGCGGGCTGGTGTGCGTCACCGAAACCACGACGCGCGCGGAAATCGAGCGGCTGGCCGCCGCCGTGCGGCGCATTTTGGAGCAGCCGGTGTAACGCCGGCCTCTGGCCGGCCTTGACCGCCAAGATGGCGGCGCTACGAAAACAAATTATGACCGACAAAATCAAAAAAGCAGGACGCCACACCAGCCAGAGCGAAGGGCTGATCTTCGAAAAATCCTCGCCGGGCAAGCGCGGGATGCAGTTGCCGCCGCTCGACGTGCCCGAGGTGGACACAGTGCAGGCGCTCGGCGCCGACTACGTGCGCGACGCCGTGCGCGGCTTCCCCGAAGTCAGCGAACTCGAAGTGATCCGCCACTTCACGCGGCTCTCAACGTGGAACTACGCGATTGACCTGGGGATGTACCCGCTGGGGTCGTGCACGATGAAGTACAACCCGCGAGTGAACGAATATGTCGCGCGGCTCGACGGCATCGCCAGCGAGCACCCGCTCCAGCCGGCCGAGTTGGCGCAGGGCTGCCTGCGCATCCTCCACGCGCTCGAAAAGTGCTTGCTCGAAGTGACCGGGATGGACGCGGTCACGCTGCAACCCGCAGCGGGCGCGCAGGGCGAGCTGACCGGGCTGCTGCTGATCCGCGCGTACCTCCAGAGCCAGGGGAACCCGCGCAAGAAAGTGCTGGTGCCCGACTCAGCGCACGGCACCAATCCCGCCACTGCGGTCATCGCCGGCTACGAGGTGGAGAACATCAAGTCGAACGCGCGCGGGCAGATTGACGTCGCGCTGTTGCAGAAAATCGTCAACGATGACGTCGCCGCGCTGATGCTGACGAACCCCAACACGCTCGGCATCTTCGAAGAAAACATCGCGCAAATCGCCGAGGTGCTCCACGCCAAGGGCGCGCTGCTTTACATGGACGGCGCCAACATGAACGCGCTCGCGGGCGTCGCCCGGCCGGGCGAGTTCGGCGTGGACGTGATGCACTTGAACTTGCACAAGACGTTCTCGACGCCGCACGGCGGCGGTGGACCTGGCGCCGGGCCGGTCACGGTGATGAAGCGCTTCGAACCGTTCCTGCCCGTGCCGGTGGTCGTCGAGAAGGGGGACGGCAAGCTGGCCTTCGACTACAACCGGCCGAAATCGGTCGGGCGCGTGCGCGCGTTCTTCGGAAATTTCGGCGTGCTGGTGCGCGCGCTGGCCTACACGCTGGCCTACGGGCCAGGCATCCGCCAGGCCACCGAAGACGCAGTGCTCAACGCGAATTACATCCGGAAAGGCCTCGAGGGCCATTACGACCTGCCCTACAGCCTGCCCTCGATGCACGAAGTCGTTTTCAGCGACACGCGCCAGCGTAAAAACGGCGTCACCACCGTGGACATCGCCAAGCGGCTGATTGATTACGGATTCCATCCCTACACGACCGCGTTTCCGCTGATCGTCACCGGCGCGTTGATGATCGAGCCGACTGAATCGGAGTGCAAGGAAGAGTGCGACCTGTTCATCGAAGCGATGTGCGCCATCGCCGAAGAAGCCGCCGCCAACCCCGAGTTGGTGAAGACCGCGCCCCATACCACGCGCGTGGGACGGCTCGACGAAGTCACCGCTGCGCGCAAGCCCATCCTGCGCTGGAAGCCCAAAGTTCCCGGCGAAGCGGCAGATTGAAGAAGGTTGCAGGTTGTAGGGGCTCGTGGCACAGGCTTTCAGCCTGTGCAGTCGCCGAGACGAAACAGGCTTCAAGCCTGTTCCACTCTGTTTACCGCGGGAAGCGAACGGAATCCACGAGAGCCTGAAAAGCGCGGTCGAATGTGTCGAAGTCGTTTTCGGGCGCGACGCAGGCGAAAAACACCAACCCCTCGGGCCGCAGCGTGCTGACCACCCAGATCATTTCGCGCCCGCCCACCGGCGAATCGTTCACCAGAGTGCTCGAAAGTCCGCCCTCGCCTCCGATGCGCACGCGGACGCTCTGCCGCGACACCCGCGCCCGCGGATTGTTCCGCTGAATATCCTGAAGCAACTGCTCGTGCGCATCTTCGAGCGTGACCTGTCCCCGGCGGTCGGTCTGTGGCTCGAAAACGCTGAAGATGACTCCGTAGGCCACCGCCGCGCGGCCGTTGCCGTTGTCCACAATGCCGTTCTGCGGCGCAACCGTGGCCGCATTTCCCTGGGTGTACGCGCGCCAGTTGTCGGGATATTCGAAGCGCACAATTTCGTTGCGAAACGATTGCGTCCGCGTGGAGGGCGCGCCCGGCCGCGAGCCAGTGTCTCCGCCTGTGGGCCGCGTGCCCTGGCCCTGCTTCGGCGGCGCGGGGAGAGCGAGCACGTAACGCTTGATTTCCTGAAACTCCGCCGAATCGCTTTTGTAGTTCCGCGGCGGTCCACCCATTCTTTCGATTTCAGTGTTGACCAATTCTTCGCGGTTCTCCGGGTTGGGGTGGCTCGAGAGCCACTGGGGTGGGCGCCCGGCCTTCGACTCGTTCTGAATTTTCTCGAAGAACTGGGGAATGCCGCGCGGGTCGTAGTTCGTGTCGTAGAGGATTTGCGCGCCGAGGAGATCGGCTTGGCGCTCGGCATCGCGCGAGTATTTCAGCAGGATCGAGTTGGCGGCGAAGCCCGCGCCAAGCTGCGCGAGCAGGCCTCCGAGCGAATTACCACCCAGCGCGCCGCCGAGAATCGCCAGCGGTACCTGCGCGGCGTACTGCTTCGTCGCCTGGTTGGTGCCGTGGCGCAGCGCGACGTGGCCGATTTCATGCGCCATCACGCCGGCGAGCTGCGCTTCGGAGTCGGCCGCTTCGATGATCCCGCGGTGGATGTAAACGAACCCGCCCGGCAGCGCGAAGGCGTTGATCGTCCGGTCGTTCACGATCTTGAACTGGTATGGGTACGCCTCGCCCGGGGCCTTCGCGGCCAACCGTTTTCCCACGCGGTTCAGATAATCGTCTACGCGGCGGTCGTTCAGCATGGGGAGCTGGCGCTCGGCGTCGGTGGCGACGCGCCGGCCGAGTTCGACGTCCTGCGCCGGCGAGAACAGGTTCCAACCGGGCTTCAGCCGCGTGCGCTCGGCCTGCGCCACCGGCGCCAGAACCAGCGACGCCATCGCCAGAAGCGCAACCGCGGGTCGTATCGTATGGCTGGTTGCTCTTCCAACTTTTCCGCCAATCATTCCGGCCTCCGTGGGCTGGGCGAGTCCCGACGGTTTATTAGATGACGAAACGCACCGCGCGGGTTAGCAGCGCGCCACAATTTCAATGTACAGGAATGAGAGAGTCGCGTCCATCCAGGTAGGACAGGTCCCTGTGGTGAGCGCAGCCGAACCATTCAGACCTGTCCGACTTCGACCAAAGCGACAGGACAGGCCTGGAGGCCTGTCCTACTTTTCCTGCTCACCCCTGCGTTTGCCGGCGGCCACAGGAGCAGCGGGTAGGCTGGTGGGCCGCGCAATCGGCGGCAGCAGCTCGCCGACAGCGGCGGCAGGCGGAATTTCCCGGCCAAGCCCGCTCGAGGCCGACGCCGCTTGCGCCGCGATTTCCGGCGCGGGCGCGGCCATCGGCACCAGCGCGCCCTCGGCTTCCTTGCAGAAGACGAGCCGAGCATCCGCCGGGTCCCAATCCACGCAGACGACGTCGCCCAGGCCCACCTGTCCGGTGGCCAGCAAGTTCGCCAGCGGGTAGACCAGGTGGCGTTCGATGGCTCGCTTCAGGTGGCGAGCGCCGTATTTGATGTCGGTGCCTTCGCGCAACAGGTATTCGCGCGCGTCGAGGGTCACGCGGAAGATGAACTGGCCTTGCCCGGTATCCAGCACGCGCTTCTGGACCATCCCGAGCTCGATTTCGAGAATCTGTTCGAGTTGTTCTCGCCGCAGCGGGTGGAACACCACCACCTTGTCGATGCGGTTCATAAACTCGGGCGAAAACTTGCGCTTGGCGGCTTCGGTGGCCGTGCGCTCGACCTTGGTGTCGAGGTTGTCCTTGGGCAGGTCAGCGGGCTGCA
>Ga0214473_10006736_pt1 | contig 13682 bp, 14 predicted proteins | sample RVTome_7_FD_203509 | JGI IMG/M metagenome (GOLD analysis project Ga0214473, IMG submission 203509) | Soil microbial communities from uranium-contaminated site in the Upper Colorado River Basin, Wyoming, United States - RVT98D197 | ecosystem: Environmental > Terrestrial > Soil > Contaminated >... | reverse complement strand
CGAGGAAACGGACGTCTCCCTCGACGAACAGGCGGAGGTCGTTCACGCCGTACCGGACCATCGCGACCCGCTCGATGCCGATCCCGAACGCGAACCCCGTGTAGCGCTCGGAGTCGTAGCCGCAGTTCTCCAGCACCTTCGGATGCACCATGCCGGCGCCGAGCAGCTCGATCCACCCGTTCCCGCAGACCCGGCACCCGGTGCCGTCGCAGACGAAGCACGACACGGCGACCTGGCATCCGGGCTCGACGAAGGGGAAGTAATCCGGCGTCATGCGCACGCGCGTGTTCGTGCCGAAAAGCTCGCGCGCGAAGGCCTCAAGCGTTCCGCGGAGGTCGGCGAAGGAGATCCCCTCGTCGACCGCGAGCCCTTCGACCTGATGGAAGACCGTTCCGTGCGTCGCGTCCGGGGTGTCGCGGCGGTAGGTGCGTCCCGGTGCGACCACGTACACCGGCGGGTCCTGCGACTGCATCGTGCGGATCTGCACGGCACTCGTCTCGGTCCGGAGCAGCATGCCGGGGACGTCCACGTACAGCGAGTCCTTCATCGTGCGCGCGGGATGATCCGGAGGGATGTTCAGCGCCTCGAAGTTGTGCCACTCGTCCTCGATCTCGGGGCCCTCGGCCACGCGGTACCCCATCCGCGTGAACACGTCGACCATCCGGTCCTCGACGAGGGTGAGCGGATGGAACGAGCCCGGGCGGAGCCGCCGGCCGGGCAGCGTGACGTCCACCGCATCGGCCAACAGGAGCTCGGCATCGGCGCCGCCCTCGAGCTCCGCTCGGCGGTTCTCGACCTCGGCGCGGAGCTCGGCGAGCACCTCGTTCGTGAGCCGACCGAGCTCGCGGCGTTCGTCCTCGGGGAGCGAACCGATCGACCGCTGGACCTCCGAAACGGGCGCCTTGCGCCCGAGGACATCGGTCTTCGTCCGGTCGAGCTCCTCGATGGATCCCGCCCGGCCGATCAGCTCTCGGCCGCGAGCGCGCTCCTCCTCGAGGATGCGGCGCGCGTCGCTCGGGTCCATGGTTGGGCGAGTCTAGCAAGGGGTTTCGGCCCGACCGCCGGACCGCGCGTCGCGCGCGGCCGGGACTCAGCCCGAACGGTCGAGCGACTCGGCCGGCACGTCGAGCACGAACGTCAGGTCATCTCCCACGCGGACCGATGTCGTGCCGCCTTGCGCCATCGCGACGCCGTGCGCCACGAACAAGCCGATCTTGCTGCCGGAGCCGGTCCCCGGCGCTCGCGCCAGGAACAGTCGCTCGGCATCCTCCTGACTCAGCGTGGTGCCCCGCCGCGAGATCTCCAGGACGAGCCGTCCGTCTCGCACGGCTCCCTCGACGCGGAGCGGCCCCTCGTTCGTCCACCACACCAGCGCTTCGATGAACGCCTCCAGGACCAAACGCAGTCGTTCGGGGTCCACGAACGCCTGGAGGTCCCCTCCTTCCCAGAGGATCTGCGGATGGTCCGGATCGCGCCCCAGCGCCTCCGCGACCTGGCCGACGATCCTGCCGACCTCGATCCGCTCGGGGAACAGGTCGAGCGAGCCGGCGGCCAACCGAGCCGCGTCAACGAGCTGTCGCACGATCGAGTTCAGCCGGTCGGTGTCGTAGACGATCCCGGCGAGCATCAGTGCGCGTTGCTCCTCGGGCATCTCATCCCAACGATTGACGAGCGCGTGCCCGAACCCCTTCATCGCCGTCAGCGGTGACCGGATGTCGTGGGCCGCTGCCGCGATCACCGTCTCGAGGACGGCACGGCGTCCCTCGCGCTGCTGGCGCGTCCACTCGAACAGGCAGACGGAGGCCGCCGCCGCGAGGTTCAGCGACTCGGCGCGGCCGACGATCGGAACGCGGACGGTGGCATCGGCGAGTTTGGACACCTCTCGCGGGAGTCCCCATGCCTCGTTCCCGAACACGAAGACTGCCGGGTCGGCCAGGTCCAGCGCGAACAGGTCCGCATCCCCCGAGGCATCCATCGCGAAGATGCGCCGGCCCCCCTCGCGCAGCTGCGCGACCGCATCCGGGGTCTCGACGTCCCGCACGATCGGAAGATGGAACAGCGATCCTGCGGACGCGCGCACCGCCTTCGGGTTGTACACGTCGACGGAATCGGAGCTGAAGACGACGGCGTCGGCACCCGCGGCGTCGGCCGAGCGAAGCACCGTTCCAGCATTGCCGGGGTCGCGGACGGAACTCAACAGGGCCACGCATCCCGAGGAGAACGCGACGGATCCGAGCCCGACGTCCACGAACGGGGAGACCCCCACCAGCCCCTGCGGCGTCACGGTCGACGTGAGCTTGCCCATCACGTCGTCGCTCACGTGGACGAGCTCGGCTCCGGCCGATCGCGCGCGTTCGACGAGCGGGTGTGCGGGATCGGTGTGGTAGAGGCGGGTCAGCCCGTTCGGGTGGGTGAGGGCTTCGCCGACCGCCTGCGCGCCCTCGACGAGGAACTGGCGCTCGCGTTCCCGGAGCGCTCGCTTCTTCAGGCGCAGCGCGGCAGCGACCTTCTCGTTGCGTGTCGAAGTGATCACGCGTGCCCTCCGGGGGGCGTCGCCCCGGAGTGGAATCCTAGTGCCCGCGAGGTCGGCGCCTCGCGAACCTTCACGCCGCCAGGGCGTCCTTCGCCGTCTGGACGAGCCGCTCGAACGCGGCGGGATCGTGCACGGCAAGGTCGGCGAGGATCTTGCGGTCGAGCTCCACGCCCGCCTTCTGCAGCCCGTGGATAAGCTGCGAGTACGACATCCCGTTCTGACGGGCCCCGGCTCCGATGCGCGCGATCCACAGCCGGCGGAACTGGCCCTTGCGGTCACGGCGGTCCCGGTACGCGTACTGGCCGGAGTGAAGGAGCTGCTCCTTGGCCACGCGATACCGGCGGGAGCGCGCGGCGTAGTACCCCTTCGCCTTGCGCAGGACCTCCCGACGCTTCTTCTTCGCGTGGACCGAACGTTTGACGCGCGCCATCTCTCCCTACTTCCCCAGCAGCCGACGGATGTTCGTGCGTTCGGCCCTGACCTCGGCCATGCCTTCGACCCGACGCCGGCGGCTGCCTCGCTTCTTGGTCAGGAAGTGGTTCCCGGTCGCCTTGCGGTGAAGGACCTTCCCCGTTCGGGTGATCCGGAACCGCTTCGCCGTCGCGCGGTGCGTCTTCTGCTTCATCGTGGGAGCTCTCTATCCTTCTTTCTTTCCGTCCGAGCCGGTTCCAGAGACTACCGCGTCGCGGGCTGAGGCCCTTCCACGCTCCCTGGAGCCTCCGGTTGCTCGGCCGCCGCAGCTTCCTCAACCGCGTCGGAAGCTTCCTGGACCGCGTCGGAGTCGGCCGGTTCCTCCACCGGTTCGGGGCTCGGCGCCTCCGCCGATCCGGAGCCCCGTTTGGAAGCCTCGGCCCGTTGCTCCATCGCCTTCTTCGTCGGCCCGATCACCATCACCATGTTGCGCCCGTCCTGCTTGGGCTGCGCCTCCACGACGGCCGTGTCGCCGAGATCCTCCACCAACCGGTCCAAGATCCTGCGCCCGAGATCGGTGTGGGCCATCTCGCGCCCCCGGAACATGATGGTCACCTTGACGCGCGCTCCCGCCGAGAGGAACCGGATGACGTGACCCTTCTTCGTGTCGTAGTCGTGCCGGTCGATCTTCGGGCGGAACTTGATCTCCTTGACCTCGACCCGCACCTGCTTCTTGCGGGCTTCCTTCTGGCGGATGTCGCGCTCGTACTTGAACTTGCCGTAGTCCATGATCCTGGCGACGGGCGGGTTCGCCTGCGGCGCCACCTCCACGAGGTCGAGGTCCAGCTCTTGTGCTTGCCGGAGCGCCTCCTGCGTGGAGACGATCCCGATCTGCGACCCGTCGGCACCCACCAGCCGCACCTGCGGCGAGCGGATCCGGTCGTTTATCCGCGGATCAGCCGATACCCCGCATCACCTCCCTATCGAACGAACGGCACCGGGCGTCTCCCCGATGCCGTGATGGAGCATGGTGAACCGTAGCGGGAGTATAGGTGCAGGTCGTGGGGGGCGTCGACCACGTGTCGAAGGGTCGCGACATCCGCGAGAACGGGGGTCTACAGGGGTTTGACGTTGGCCGCCTGCTTGCCCTTCGGACCGTCGACGACGTCGAACTCGACGGCCTGGCCTTCGGTGAGGGACTTGTAGCCCTCGCCCGCGATCGCGGAGAAGTGGACGAAGACGTCGTCCTCTCCTTCGCGCGAGATGAAGCCGAACCCCTTCTCGTTGCTGAACCATTTCACGGTGCCCTGCTCTGCCAACGGACCCTCCTGGTGCGTGAGCGGCGCGGAGCCTAGCACGGAGGCTCGCGGCGCTCAATCCTGCTCCGCGCCTACGTCCACCACCCGCGTTCACCAATCGGGCTCGAGCGACCGTCCGTAGTCGTCCTCCAGGCGCAGGGTGTCGTCCTCGGTCGTATATCCGTACGCGATCTCGAGGACCCGGCCCCGCGCGTCCGCCGGGTTCGTGATCCGATGGGTCGTCTCCGCCGAGACCATGAACTCCTCGCCCGGCGTGGCCTCCACCACCTTGTTGCCGATCTGGAGCGTCAGTCCGGGGTCGAGCACCACCCACATCTCGTCGCGCATCTGGTGGTAGTGCACGCTCGTCTCCTGACCGGGTTCCACGGTGATCACGCGGACCGAGCTCGGCTGGTTGAGTGCGTAGGTGACGACCTTCCCCCAGGGCTTGTCGATGATCATCGGCTCAGCGCTCCTTCGGCAGCTGGTCGAGCACCGACGCCGTCTCCAGCGCCGCCATCGCCGCGTCCCAGCCCTTGTTCCCGTGCTTTCCTCCCGCTCGGTCGATCGCCTGCTCGAGCGTGTCGGTCGTGAGGACCCCGAAGATCACCGGCACGCCCGTGTCCTCGGCTGCCGTTCGGATCCCGAGTGCCGCCTGGCCGGCGACGTGGTCGAAGTGCGGCGTCTCGCCTCGCACGACCGCCCCGAGACAGATCACGGCGTCGAAGCCGCCGGAGGCAGCCAGACGCCGCGACACGAGCGGAAGCTCGAACGCACCCGGCACCCACGCGACGAGGAGGTCGTCCTCGTCGATCCCGTGCGCTCGCAGGCACTCGAGGGCGCCCTCGAGGAGCTTGCCCGTCACGAGCTCGTTGAACCGCGCGACCACGATCGCGAGGCGGCGGCCGCGAGCCAAGAAGTCTCCCCGCACATCCCTCATCGGACCTCCTCGTCGAGCGTCTCGAGCCCGTCGAGGATGTGGCCGAGCTTCTCTCGTTTGGTCCGCAGGTACTCGATGTTGCGGGCGTTCGGCCGGACCTCGAGCGGCTCGCGTTCCACGATCGACAGACCGTAGCCCTCGAGCCCGGCGCGCTTGGCCGGGTTGTTCGTCAGCAAGCGCATCGATCGCACGCCGAGGTCGACGAGGATCTGCGCCCCGATGCCGTAGTCCCGTGGATCGGCCGCGAAGCCGAGCTCGACGTTCGCCTCGACGGTGTCCCGTCCCCGCTCCTGCAGCTGGTAGGCGCGGAGCTTGTGCGTGAGGCCGATGGCGCGGCCCTCGTGCCCCCGGATGTACAGGATGACGCCGCGACCCTCCTTCCCGACCCGCTCGACCGCCGCCTCGAGCTGATCGCCGCAGTCGCAACGCAGCGAGCCGAACACGTCACCCGTCAGGCATTCGGAGTGCACGCGGACCAAGATCCGCGCGCCGTCGCCGATGTCGCCCAGGACGAGGGCCACGTGTACGTTCCCGTCCACGAGGCTCTCGTAGGTGAAGGCGGTGAACTCGCCGTGCGCGGTGGGGATCGACGCCTCGGCCGTGCGGTTGACGAGGTGCTCGCGGTGCCGCCGGTACTCGATCAGGTCCGCGATCGAGATCATCTTGAGCCCGTGCGTCTCCGCGACGCGGACGAGCTCGGGCAGACGGGCCATCGTCCCGTCGGGGTGCAGGACCTCGCACAACACGCCGGCCGGGTACAGACCGGCCAGGCGGGCGAGGTCCACCGTGGCCTCGGTGTGACCCGCGCGCTTCAGGACTCCCCCCTCCTGCGCCATCAGCGGGAACACGTGCCCGGGCATCCGGATGTCGTCGGGGCGCAGCTCCGGGTCGGTGATCGCCAGGACGGTCGCCGCGCGGTCGAACGCGCTCGTCCCGGTCGTCGTGCGCCCCCGGATGTCGATCGAGACCGCGAACGCGGTCCCGTGGCTCTCGTTGTTCTTCGAGACCATCAGCGGGATCCGAAGCTCCTCGAGGCGCTGCGGGGTCACCGGCATGCAGACGATCCCCCGACCGTGGGTGACCATGAAGTTGAGCGCCTCCGGTGTCGCCCGGTCCGCGGCTAGGACGAAGTCGCCTTCGTTCTCCCGGTCGGCGTCGTCGACGACGATCACCACCCGCCCCGCTCGGACGTCCTCGAGCGCCTCTTCGATCGTCGCGAAGGCGTTCCGATCGATCTCGTCCTGCGTGCCGCTCATGCGTCTCTCCTCTCGAGCAACGCTTCCACGTACTTCGCGATCACGTCCACCTCCAGGTTCACGGGGTCGTTCGGCCGAGCCGACCCGAGGGTCGTCGCCGCCAGCGTGTGCGGGATCAGGGCGACCGCGAACGTGTCGTCGTCGAGCGCGGCCACGGTCAGGCTCACGCCGTCCACGCAGACGGAGCCCTTCTCGACGAAGTAGCGGCGAAGGTCCTTCGGCGCACGGATCGTGACCCACGCGGCGCCGTCCTTGCCCGGCGCGACCTCCACGACCTCGCCCACACCGTCGACGTGGCCCTGCACGAGGTGCCCGCCGATGCGGCTCGCCAGCGTGAGCGGCCGCTCGAGGTTCACCGGGTCGCCTTCGGACAGACGCGCGAAGCTCGTCCGGTGAAGGGTCTCCTCGGACACGTCGAACGCGAGGTGGGCCTCTGATCGCTCGATGACCGTGAGGCACACGCCGTTCACCGAGACGGAGGCGCCGACTTCCGCGTCGGAGGTCACGGTTCGACATCCCACGGCGAGCCGGGATCCGCCGACCTCGCGCACGACCCCTCGCTCCTCAACGATCCCGGTGAACATCGGCCTCCACCCTCAGGTCCTCTCCGACACGGTCGAACGAGCGCACCCGCAGGTTCACGGCGTTCGCGATCGGCGCGAACCCACGCCCTCCGAGGACGGTCGGCGCGTCGGAGCCCCCGACCAGCTTCGGCGCGAGGTAGACGACGACCTTGTCGACGAGGCCGTCCTCGATCGCGGCCCAAGCCAGCGTCGGCCCGCCTTCGAGCAGCACCGCCTGGACGTCCCGCTTCCCCAGGTCCGCGACGAGCTCGACGAGCGGCACGCGCTCGCCCTCGGGCTCGTAGACGACGACCTCGGCTCCGGCGGCACTCCACTCCTCGCGGCGCTCGGCGGGCGCGAGGTCGGTGGTCGCGACGAGCGTCGGCGCGTCCTCGTCGAACAGGTCACCGGTCGCCGGGACGCCCCCCCGCGCGTCGACCAGGATCCGGAGCGGCGCGCGTCCCCGATACCCGGGCAGGCGAACCGTCAGCGCGGGATCGTCGGCGAGCGCCGTCCCGGCCCCGACCACGATCGCGTCGGAGGACGCGCGCAGACGGTGCACGTCGGCCCTGGCCGCCTCGCCCGTGATCCATCTCGATGAGCCGTCACGCGCGGCCACCTTGCCGTCGAGCGAGGCCGCCATCTTCCAGGTGACGAAGGGTAGCCCGGTCCGTACGTGCTTCACGAAGGCCTCGTTCTGGCGGGCCGCCTCCTCCGCGAGCGTGCCGAACTCGACCTCGATCCCCTGTGCCTGGAGCTTCGTGAACCCACGGCCGTCGACGATCGGGTTCGGGTCGCGCATCGCCGAAACGACGCGGCCGATCCCCGCGGCGACGATCGCGTCGGTGCAGGGCCCGGTTCGTCCGAAGTGGTCGCACGGCTCCAACGAGGTGAACAGGACTGCACCTCGAGCGCGCTCGCCGGCCTCCTCGATGGCGCGGATCTCCGCGTGCTTCGTTCCGGGGCCTTCGTGCCAGCCCTCACCGGCGACACGGCCATCGGAGGTCACGACGACGGCGCCGACCATGGGGTTCGGGGAGACCAGTCCCCGCCCACGCTCCGCGAGCGAGATCGCCCGCTCGATGTACGCCGCGTCGGACACGCTCACACCCCGATCACGGGGCGCAGGTGTGGGGAGGGCAGGAGACGGCAGCAAGCCGCTGCCGGCACCGCCCGTCCTCTCCCATCCCGACTCTCACGGTCGGTCCCGGAATCGCGCCGGGTCCACCCTCGGCCGGCTGCCGAGGGGTTGCGGACTGTCACCGCCGGTGGGGACTTGCACCCCGCCCCGAAGACGAGCTTCCGCCCAAGTATAGGCAGCTCCGGAAGTGGGTGGTCGGGCGATCGAGGCGAGGACCCTCGGGCGCGGCGGGCGAGGTCGGTCAGTCGATCTTGCGGCGGTCCACGGCGTAGGACGAGTTCGACTCGCGCTTGGCGAACTGCTTCATCTCCGTGGCGACGGCGACCGCCTCGCCGTAGTGCTCGAACATGCGGACGTTCGTGGTCGCGATCCCGACCGAGACGCCGGCGAGCGGGAGCTTCTGCATGACGCCCTTGCGGTCCTCGACCTCGACGTAGCCGCGCTGGAGGTCTTCCTGTTCGTAGAACTCGTGGATATCGCCGTCGAACCGCTCGACGATCCGCTTCGCCACGTCCTCGGCCACCTCCGGAGGAACGACGGCCACGAAGTCGTCGCCGCCCACGTGCCCAACGAACCCCTCGGAGCCGGCGAACTCGACGACGGCGTCCTGGATGATCCTCGCGGTTGCCTGGATCAGCCGGTCCCCGCGCACGAACCCCTTCTGGTCGTTGTACGCCTTGAAGTTGTCGAGGTCGCTGTACAGCACGGCGAACGGGCGCTTATCGCGCACTCCCCGCTCGATCTCCTCTTGGATCCGGATGTTGCCGGGCAGCCCGGTGAGGGGCGAGAGGTTCCGCATCTCCTTGGCCCGGCGAAGCGTTCCCTTCACCCGCGCCAGGAGCTCGATCGGGTCGAACGGCTTGATGATGTAGTCGTCCGCCCCGGCGGTGAGACCGAGCACCTTGTCGGTCGAGAGCGCCTTGGCGGTGAGCATGATGATCGAGGCGTTCGCCGTCTGCGGATTGCGGCGCAGGCGCTGCGCGACCTCGAACCCGTCGATCCGGGGCATCATCACGTCGAGCAGGACGAGGTCGGGCCGGAGCGCCGCCGCGCGTTCGAGCGCCTCCTCGCCGTCGGTCGCCACCGAGACCTCATAGCCCGCGCTTCGAAGGTTCACCTCGACGAACCGGGCGATGTCGGCGTCGTCGTCGACCACCAGGATCGTCTCGGGCATCAGGGCGTCCTTTCAGGTGCCTCGACGAGGCAGTCATGAAAGAGGTCGGCACAAGGGTCGACCGGCTTTACCGCCGCGCCTTGTGGTGAGGCGTCGGCGGGGTGGATCGACCCGGAAAGGGCGCTCACACGCTCAATCCTAGCCGGGGCTCGTCTCGCGACGTCGGAAGCCCGCCACGAACATCGCGTCGCACCCGTGCCGGTGCGGCCACAGGCGGATCCTGGCGGCCGGGCCATCGGGCCCCGGGAGGTCGGCCGGTTCGAGCTCGGCCTCGTGACGAAGGATCGCGTCGCAGGCAGCGTCCGTCTCGGCCCGGGGGAACGTGCAGACGCTGTAGACGAGGAGCCCGCCTGGACGCAGGAGGCCTGCGACCCCGGTGACGATCGCCACCTGGAGCCGGGCGAGCGCCGAGAGCTCGTCCCTCTGCACCCGCCACAGGAGCTCGGGACGACGTCGCGCGGCCCCGATGCCCGAGCAGGGCGCGTCCACGAGGATCCGGTCGAACGCACCACGAGCGGCCGGGGCTCGGGCGTCCTGCACCACGACGTGCCCTGGGACCCCGAGCCGGTCCAGCGTGGACCGGACCAGGCCGGCGCGCGCGATGGACGGATCGGTTGCGACGAGCGTCCCCTCCGGCTCGATGAGACACGCGATGTGCGCCGCCTTCCCGCCGGGACCCGCGCACGCATCGAGGATGCGCTCGCCCGGTTGCGGTTCGAGGGCGCGCACCACGAACGACGAGGCCTGGTCCTGCACGGCGAACCAGCCATCCGCGAAGCCGGGGAACGAGGTCGGCGCCCCCGCCCGGACGATCAGGGACTTCTGGTGCAGGGCTCCTCGCTCCGTCTCGATGCCGGCCTCGCGGAGCGCCCGCTCGAGCTCGTCGACGCTCATCCGGCACGTGTTGGTCCGAAGCGTCGTCGCGCCATGCTCACCGAGCGCACGTGCCGCCGCCTCGGCCTCGTCGCCGAGCAGCAACCGCAGCTCGCGGATCGCCCATGCGGCGAGTCCCGTCCGGACCGCGAGGTCCTCGTCGCCGTCGCCTTCCGGCCAGCGCACACCCTCCCGGATGAGACGGCGAAGCACCGCGTTGACGAAACCCCGGTGTCGCGGGCCCGCGAGCCCGACCGTTTCGGACACGGCCGCATGTTCGGGGATCCTCGTGAACAGGATCTGATAACCGCCGAGCCGGAGCAGCGCGCGAGCTTCCTTCGGCGCGGTGTCGATGGACCGCTCGAGCAGCGGGGCGAGCGCGTGGTCGAGTGGGATCTTCTTGCGGATCGTCCCGTACGCGAGCTCGGACGCGAGCGCCGCGTCACGCTCGGACAGGCCCGCACGGGCGATCGTCCTCGCGAGCGCGAGGTTCGAGTACGCGCCCTCGTCGATGACCCGTCGGATCACGTCGAGGGCGACCGAGCGGGCGGTGGCCGTCGGTTCGGGCTCCGCGGTCGCTCGAGCTCCTGGGCGGCTCGCGGCCGTTCGCCGACCTCCGGACGGGTTCACCCGAGCTCGTCGGCCGCGGGGCGGGCTCACCCGAGCCGCTCGCCGACCTCGGGACGGAACCCGTTCACGAAGTCGGCACCCGACATGCGGTTCCGGCTTGCGGGAGCGAGCTCCAACAGCCGGAACCCCCCGTCCGCCGTCGCCACGACGATCCCGCCCTTGCTTACGTCGACGATCCGCCCCGGCTCGCCCTCGGCGTCGACGGCCTCTGCCCGGAAGACCTTCACGCCTTCATCGCGGAACGTCGTCGCCGCGGCCGGCTCGGGCGAGAGCGCGCGGACGAGGTTCACCAGCAGGCCGGCCGGGTTCGACCAGTCGAGCACCCGCTCGTGCGGCGCGAACTTCGGTGCGTAGGTCGCGAGCGAGTGGTCCTGGGGCCTCGGCGCGACCGGCCCGGCCCCGAGCATGTCGATGCTCTCGACGAGCACCTCCGCGCCGATGGCGGCCAGACGCGCACCGAGCGTCCCGGCATCGTCGGCCGGCCCGATCGGCTCCTCTCGCTGCAGGATCACCGGTCCGGTGTCGAGCCCGCGATCCATCACGATCGTCGACACGCCCGTGACGTCTTCGCCGAGCAGGAGCGCCGTCTGGACCGGGGTCGCGCCGCGAAGCCTGGGCAACAGCGAGAAGTGCAGGTTCACCGGGGCGATCGTCGGGACGTGCAGGACGGTCGCGGGCAAGATCTCGCCGTAGGCCACCACCGCGATCACGTCGGGCATCGATGCGGCGAGATCCTTGAAGCCGGCACCGGTCTTCACGGTCTCGACCTCGGCCAGCGGGAGATCGAGCAGCAGCGCGGCCTCGGCGACGGACGTCGGCGTCAACTCGTTGCCGCGCCCGGCCGGCTTCGGCGCCGCGGTGATCACGATCGCGATCTCGTGCGCCGATCCGGCGAGCGCTCGGAGCGACGGCACCGACCACGCATCGTTGCCGAGGAACGCGACGCGCAGGGACCTGCTCACGCCGCGAGGATACGCGCGTCTAGTGCTCGGGCGGTGCGTTCATCTCGAGCTCGCGGAGCTGTCGCATGACGTCGCGCCGGCCCTCGTCCGTCAGCCGGTCGATGTACAACATCCCGTTCAGATGGTCCGTCTCGTGCTGGAAGATACGCGCGAGTAGCCCTTCGGCTTCCATGTCGATCGGCAGCCCCTGCAGGTCCTGCCCGCGCAGACGGACCCGCGAGGCCCGCATGGTCGGGTGGTACGGACCCGGGATGGACAGACATCCCTCCTCGAGGACGTCCTCGCCGAGGAGGTCGCTCACGATCGGGTTGGCGACGAACCCGGAACCTCCCTCGCGATCGTCGTAGACGAAACACGCGATCGACAAGCCGACCTGGTTCGCCGCCAGACCGACGCCCGGGGCTTCGTACATCGTCTCGAGCATGTCCTCCGCCAGACGCCGCAACGCGGTGTCGAACGTCACGACGGGTCGGGTCTGCTCCCGCAGCACGGGGTCGCCCAACGTTCGGATCGGCATGAGCGTCACGCGTCGCTCCTCACAGGTGCGGCTCGGCCTCGACCCGCGTCACGACGCCCCGCTCCGCAAGTCGCCGGATCGCCGCACCGAACACGGCGACGTCGCCGGGGTCCAGGGCGACCAAGCATACCGTCTGCTCTTCGAGCGCCGAGACGAGCAATGTCCGATGCGGTAGCGCGGCGATCTCGTCCTCGAGCGATGCGGTCCCGACCACGCGGAACACGGGAGCCCCGACCGGGAAGCCCGCATCGGCAAGACGCTGCTTCTCGGTTCTCGCGAACCGGTCCGGCTTCCCCGCGACGAGCGCCTGGACGGCGGGGTCGTTCGGCCGGTTCGTCTGAAGGACGACGCGTCCCGACGGACCCGCCCATGCGGCGACCTCGGCCCACGCCGAGAGCGTTCGCTCCCGCGCCGCGATCCCGGCCCGGCGAAGGGATGCGTCGGCGTTCAAGATCCCGACGAGGTCGAGCCGGAGCGCGCCGAAGTCCTTCACCGCGTCGATCCCGCCGACCACGACCTCCTCCTCGCCCGGTGGCCGTGGGCGGTCCGAGGCCCTGAGCCGTGTGACGGGAACCGCGGCCACTCCGCGAGCCCACTGCTCGACGCGCTCGGCTCCGCCGCGCGCGACGCCGAAGTCCTCCGCCCCGCACGCCGCGCAGCGCCCTCGCGCTTCGCACACGGTGCACCGGATCGATCCCTCCTCGGACCGCAGCATGCCGCCGCACGACGCGCACGCGGCGGGCTCACCGCACGCCCGGCAGACGCGGGCCACGCCGTAGCCTCGGATGGGTTCGTACAGGAACGCCCTGCGCGCCTGACGGAGCGTGGCGAGCAGTCTTGGCGCCCTCCCCTCGGGACCGGGCTTCACCGCCTCGACCCGCGGCCACCGCCGCCCGATCGCTTCGACGCCGACGTGGGGCGTCTCGAGGGCCTCGAGCGAGGGCATGACCGACGCGAGGACGGCAACCGCGCCCTCCCGAGCCGCCCGATCGACCGCGACGTCCCGAACGTGGAAGTAGGGCGAGCGCTCCTCTCGATGGAGCGCGTGATGCTCGCGCCCGACGAAGAGCAGTCCGAGGTTCGGCACGGGCGCGAAGACCGCCGGCCGCGTCCCCACGACGACGCGATACCGCCCGTTCGCGATGTCCAACCACGTCCGGTACCGCGACCGCTTGTCCCCCCCGAAGAAACACACCACATCCTCGCCGAACGCATCCACGATCCCCTTCACCGTCCCCGGCAGAGGATCCACCTCCGGCACCAACACCACCACCGACCTGCCCGTCGTAAGCACCGCCCCCACACACTCCACCGCCAGCGCCCCTTCTTCCCCCGGCGCGCTCCTGACGACGTACGTACCCGACCCGTCGCGCAGGTCGTCCAG
>Ga0214473_10006735_pt1 | contig 13683 bp, 13 predicted proteins | sample RVTome_7_FD_203509 | JGI IMG/M metagenome (GOLD analysis project Ga0214473, IMG submission 203509) | Soil microbial communities from uranium-contaminated site in the Upper Colorado River Basin, Wyoming, United States - RVT98D197 | ecosystem: Environmental > Terrestrial > Soil > Contaminated >... | reverse complement strand
CGATGGCATCGTCGAAATCTACATGCCCGACATGCGTTACTGTGTGGAAGAGAACGCACGCTGCTATTCCGCCGCGTCCGATTACCCCGAGGTCAACCGCGCCGCCATAAAAGAGATCTATCGCCAGGTGGGGAATCTGGTGCTCGATGACGACGGGATCGCCGTGCGAGGGCTGTTGGTTCGTCACCTGGTGCTGCCCGGAAATATCTCCGGCTCGAAAGAGATTTTCGAATTCCTGGCCCGCGAAATTTCGCCCGAGACGCACGTCTCGCTGATGAGTCAGTATTTCCCGGCGCACAAGGCGCTTTCCATGGAGAAAATCAACCGCCGCATACTCAAAGCTGAATATCAAGAAGCATTAGATGCTTTCGAGGCCGCGGGGTTGAGCAATGGCTGGGCGCAACCGTACTGAGAAGTGATGAGTGCTGAGGACTGAGTGCTGAGTGAAAGATGAGCAAAAGAGGGTCTCCGTAGGTCGGGGGCTTGTCGCTCTGGACCCGTATGGGCCCCCGACATGTTGGGGCAAGGCAATACCCGGAACCCGCCCACCAACCTCCGCATACAACATCTCAGACTTGACGGGCGATGATAAGAATCAGCATTATTCAGACTCGTAGATTATTTTAAGCTCCTGGGAAATATCATGAATCAAAACCATCACCAAGATATGCGTGACGAGCCAGCCGTTTCGCTCAACCGCCTCGCTGCCAGCGCCACCACCCACTGCATGACCGGCTGCGCCATTGGCGAGGTGTTGGGGCTGGTCATCGCCAATGCGGCGGGATGGGGCGCGGCGGCATCGATAGCTATTGCCGTAGTCCTGGCATTCGTATTTGGCTATTCCTTGACGATGTTGCCGCTTCTGCGCACCGGCATGAGCTTTCTTGGGGCCACGCGCACGGCCCTGGCCGCCGACACCTTTTCCATTACGGTAATGGAGATTGTCGACAATGCCATTATGCTGATTATTCCCAGCGCCATGGATGCCGGCCTGAATACATTTCTTTTTTGGGGAAGCCTGGCGCTTTCACTGGCCCTGGCCTGGGTTGCGGCGTTCCCTTTGAATCGCTGGCTGATCGCCCGCGGCCTAGGGCATGCGAGGATGCACGGACACTTGCCTTGATTTATGGTGGTGATTGGGGGGTGATGGGGAAGGATCTGTACAAATCGTACCTACCCTTTTTATTGGCGCCTAACATCTCCTATATTTTCAACAAAGGGTGGGGGCAAATTGTCACCCCCCTTTCGCAACCATCATAGCGTCAGGTTCGGTCCGCATAAGGGCAGGACCGCCTCTGCTTTATGCGGGGCGGGGACCTGATGCCATAGGAAATAACTCCGCCAATCGTGCGAGGCGGACGTCCCCATCCGCCACGGCCTAAGAAAGCCGGGGTCGCGGCAGGTCTCCGTACCTGCCACTTAATGTGTCACGTGCGGAGACGTGACACGACGGCTTCGGGCAAGGCCCCGCATAAAGCAGGGGTAAACATGCCTTGCCCCTACGAATTCAAAAACCCCAACACAACTTCATTAAACCTTTTCACGTCCTCTAAATTTACCATATGGCCGGCGCCGGAGATGATTTCCAGGCGGGCGTTGGGGATAGCCTCGGCCAGGCGGCGGGAGGCGTCAAGGAAGCGCGAATCCTTCGCCCCTGCGATTACGAGTGTGGGCTGAGTAATCTCCGGCAAGCGCGAACGCCAATCGACCGAAGATTCGGTATTCATTCGCGATTCCATCATGCGGAGCAGAAAATCTACGTGGTGACGGGCCAGCATCGCATCCCATAAGGGCGTTATTTCGGAGTTGCGCTTAAACATGTTGTCCACAAACGGCCCGTCGCGCAATCCCATGAATTCGGCCCAGGCCCTGATCCCTCGCAGTCGCAATATGTCGAATTCCTTTTGTTGAATTTTCATCTCGCTTTTCGCCTTGGGACGCCCGGAAGAGGGCAATATCGATGACACCAATATGAGTTTACTTATCGCACCCGGCATCTCCAGCGCCAGACGCACAGCTACCGGCCCGCTCATCGAAAAGCCAAGAAGTGTTACATTGTTGAGGTCCATCGATCGGATCAGTCCGGCGACATCCTCAGCCATAACCGCGCCAGACCAACGCTTGCCGCATGAGGAATCGCCGAAACCGCGCAGGTCGACCGTTATAACATTGCGCGTTTTGGAAAAGACCGGCTTTTGCAGATCCCACATGCAGCTATTAAGCGCGTAGCCGTGCAATAGGACCAGCGGCGGGCCTTCATCGTCCCTTCGACTTCGCTCAGGGTCTGGGAAAACCTCGAAATATATCGCCGCGTCGGCGGCATCGTAGTATGGCATCAGGTTAATCTCAGGAATTTGTTGCCGGACTTGTGGGAAACCGAATGATCACAGAGTAAATACATTACTATTGTAAATCAAATTTCTTGATAATAGCATCCATATAAACCATTTTTTTCATGGGGACCGAGGCCCAGTGCAATGGGAGCAACATGAAATGAATCATGAACGGTCGTGTGAATGGCCTAAATTTTGTCAATTCCCGGGGCCCGGAGAAATTTCGAAAGCGCACGAATTCAAAACCGTTATTGTTAAATATCTTTCCAAAGGATTTTTCCGTAAATCCCACGACATGATAGGGACTTTTGAATGGCTTTATCCGGGGCGAGACATTCTTTCTTCCCGCCAGATGGTAAACTACGTTTTTGAAATCGTTAATCAGGGAATCCTCATTGGGAACCCCCACATACAGAACGCCGCCGGGTCTTAAGATTCGCCGTATCTCCTTGACCAACTTAACGGGGTCCAATACGTGCTCCAATACTGAATCCAAATATATGCCATCGAAGGAGCAGCCGGGAAATGACTTGTCGTATATGTTGCCTTGAAAAAATTCAATGCCGTTAGTGTTGGCATCGGGAATCCTGTAATCGGTAATATCGATACCGACGGCTCTCCATCCACGTCGACGGGCATCGATTAAAATATACCCTTCGCCACATCCAATATCTAAGAAATCTTTGATGTCCCCACTAAAAGCCTCTCTGATCCAATTTAGTCTCTCCATTCGATCCCTTTGACGGCTTCTGGCATGCCAGGACGTCATCTCGGCAAAATATTCGGTTCCATAGAGCATTGACCACTCGGTTTCTGTCAGATCTATATCTGGAAAAACAAAGTAAAGTAGACAATTCAGACATTCGAGCACGTCATAATCTTTTCTTATAATCGATGACACCTTTTCTTCAATTATCGGTTTCCCGACTATTGTTACGTTTTTGCCCGAGCAAAGAGGGCAAGTCGCTGACCTGCGTTCGTTTATTCTAGAGTACTTTTTCATCATACCTCGATTAAGCTTCATGTATCAGGTCGAGGCCTATTCTTGTCTACCGAACATTTTTTCGCAAGACAACATCGCAGATGACATCAAGAGAGGCGTTCAGAATTCCGATGACCGGGCGGTTTCGCCATCATCGAATATGCCCTCTATGGCGTCCCTGATGGCGCTCCAGGGGAATCCGCGGCTCTTTAGGAAATTCACCACGCGCAGTTTCGCCTTCTGAGGCGGCAGATGTTTGACCGTCTGGTATTTCTTCTCGGCGATCGCCTTGACGGCTGCTTTCTCATCAAAATCCTCTAACTGCTGATTCATGGCTTCAGTGGCAATTGGGTCGTAGATACCTTTCTCGAAAAGCTTCTTCTTAAGATACGGTCGCGATTTCGGCCCATGCGCCATCTGGCTGCGCACGAAACTTGCGGCAAACTGCATATCGTCCAGGAAACCGTAACCCTTCAGCTGCGAGATAACAGCCTCGCGAATATCCTTTGATCGCTTTTCCTCGGAGAGCTTGCGGCGAAGGTCGCGCTCGGAGATCATTCGACGCGAGAGAATCTGCATCGCCCGATACTTGAGCCAGGCAGTATCGGCTTCCAAGCGGATCTTATACCATTGTGTTTCGGAGAGGGTATCGCCAATTTTCAGCGAATGCTTGAAGATAGTCTCGGCATCAATAAAAAAGGGCGGCCTGTTATCGACTAATAATTCAAACCACCCTTTGGGTCTTGCCGAGTTGATGCCTCTGATTACATATTCGGCCACCGGGTCAGGCTAAACTACCTTTTCACCCTCTCTCTGGACTTGGCCTGTTCCTCCTCTTCCTCCTCAACCGGGGCTTGAGGGGCGTTGTTTATTCCCAGTTTCTCCCTGACCTGACGCTCTATCGCGGCCGCAATCTGTGGATTTTCAAGAAGGTAGACCTTGGTATTGTCACGGCCCTGGCCCAGGCGTTCCTCGCCGAACGAATACCAGGCGCCGGATTTTTCTATAATCGCGAAATTGGCAGCCATATCGATGATCTCGCCCAAGCGCGATATGCCCTTGCCGTAAATGATATCGAATTCGGCCTCGCGAAACGGAGGAGCGACTTTATTTTTTACCACACGCACACGCGTGCGCGATCCCGTGATATCGGTCCCTTCTTTGAGCGAGGCGATTTTTCTTATATCCATCCTGATCGAGGAATAGAATTTCAAGGCGTTGCCGCCGGAGGTCGTTTCGGGATTGCCAAACATCACCCCAATCTTCATCCTGATCTGGTTGATAAATATCACGCAGGTTTTGGATTTCGATATGGTGCCGGTAAGTTTTCGCAGCGCCTGCGACATGAGACGCGCCTGCAATCCCATGTGCGCCTCACCCATTTCACCCTCGATCTCGGCTTTGGGCACTAATGCGGCCACCGAGTCGATCACCACAATATCGATAGCGCCCGAACGAACCAGGGTCTCGGTTATATCCAATGCTTGTTCGCCGGTATCCGGCTGGCTTATCAAGAGGTTATCAATATCGACACCCAGGGCTTTCGCATAATTGGGATCCATAGCATGTTCCGCATCGATAAAAGCGCCGATGCCTCCAAGTTTTTGAGCCTCGGCCATAATATGAAGAGCCAACGTTGTCTTGCCCGATGATTCCGGGCCGAAGATCTCGACCACGCGGCCCCGCGGCACGCCGCCGATCCCCAGGGCAAAATCGAGGCCCAGCGAGCCGCTCGGAATCGATGGAATTCTGGCCGTCGCCTCGCCATCGCCAAGACGCATAATCGAGCCCTTGCCGAACTGTCGTTCTATGGATAAAACCGCCGTTTCCAGCGCCTTCCTTTTCTGCTGTAAATTATCCGCCATAATGCCCTCTTTGGTCAATCTTAATATTCAATAGCTTTTTTCACTCTTTGATATTATCAAGGTTATCCTCAAATTTAGTAAATTCGAATTAGTATATAATACAATCCATATCAAAAGTCACGATATTTTCGAGCGCCAATATCGAACCACGCCCGACAGATGGGAGATGAGTCAAATTTCTCTCGATATTATAGCTCTATCGACTCGAGCATTGTATATCTCGGTCCGGCGGGAAGAAGCTCTGATTTGAATATGACAACATCCTTCACCTGGAATAGCGGCGATTCATATCTCATTGATTCGATCAAGGCAATCAATCTCTCATGACCCTTGGGGAATTTGACCCGTCCGATTGTAAGATGAGGCGAGAATGGCTTGTCTGCAGGGCCAAATCCAGATTGCTTGCATGACGATTCCACCAGCGGCGCCAAATTTTCAAGCCCCTCGCATCCCCGCCCTCCCCCAACCCAGATTACTCGCGCCCTTTTGAGATTGGGGAATCCTCCAAGCCCCGCCAGGGATATCTCAAAGGGGTCAAAACCTTTGAGATTCTCCTGCAATATCACCGCCAAGTCTTTTATGGATTCCATTGGTAATTCGCCTAAGAATCGCAGTGTTAAATGAAGATTCGCCGCTCGGACCCAGCGAATATCCGAAGCTGCCTGCCTCAAGCCTGAAATTAGCTTATCGAGCTCCATCTTGATCTCCCCGGGCAGATCTATGGCCACGAAAGTCCTGATAGTTGCCATCGCACCTCCATCAATTGCACGCCTGAATATTCCTGCGATTGGAAATTATAAATCGAATACGCAATTATTAACAGCGAAAATATCTGTTCCGGCGCGGTGTGGCCCTGCAAAGCAAAGGGGCCGCCCCCCCGCCCGCCCAGGGGCGGGCGGGGGCAAGAAACCCCCGTTGCTGGCAGCGGCATCCTCCAAGCGGACAATATTCTGCATTAGCTACGGCGTGAAGAGTTCAAGGCAGGGGGTTTCTTGATGGTCCGAAGGACCAGGCGGCCCGCTTTGCCGGCAGGGCCACAAGAAACAGGCCCGACCTCGATACCGGGCCCGTTTACATTTTGCGCGAATTTCAACGCTCAGCTTCACAAAAATTCCATTTCATACGATCACTATCAAGTCATGAAACGTTGTATTAAAAATGATATTCACAATGGTAATAATGGTCGAGGAATTTATAAGGGTTTTCGTGTGGCGAGAAATCGCTTACTGGAAATCCACCAGAGGCGCACTAACGATTCAGATTATATTATTAGGTCTTGGCTTGTTTTCCTCTACGATTGCGTTCGCGGAATATGGAGATAAGGCTTCCTGCAAGAATCATTTCTATCTGCCGTGCACTCAACGAGTGCCGCAACTGATACTGTTCCTTTGTGCTTTGATTTAGCGCGTATATCCGTTTACCATCCGCCAACGATGAGCGTATGTTCTCGATAACAAAATTGTCGCCTTGCGAAATCTTGTCGTAATCCGCAGGGTTTTCAAACTCAAGCGGCACAACGCCGAAATTTGTCAGATTTTGCCAGTGAATTCTGGCAAATCCTTTGGCGATGACTGCCCGCAACCCCAGATACCTTGGGGCGAGGGCGGCATGTTCTCGACTGGATCCCTGGCCGTAGTTTGTCCCGGCCACGATAAACGATCCGGTAGCCTTACACTTCAATGCCCTTTCATGATATGTTTCGTCGATTCGTGAGAATACAAATCGGCTGATTTCTGGAATATTGCTTCTGAATGGCAGAACTTTTGTCCCCGCCGGCATAATTTCATCGGTAGAAATGTTATCACCTACCTTGAGAAGCACGGGACCCTCAATTGTTTCCGGCAATGGTTCCAATGGTGGAAGCGACTTGATATTGGGACCTTTTTCCAATTCGAAAATATCGCCAATTTCTCCCGGCGGTATCAGCATCGACAAATTAATAGCTGTTTTTTCTGGCTCTGCAAACTTGGGGTATGGCATTCCTACCGTCCTGGGATCCGTTATCACACCTCTAAGAGCAGAGGCCGTGGCCGTTTCGGGACTGCAGAGGTAAACCAGGTCATCTTTTGTCCCCGAGCGGCCGGGGAAATTCCTCGGCACCGTGCGCACGCTAATCTTTCCAGAGGCTGGCGCCTGCCCCATGCCAATGCAGCCATTACAGCCTGCCTGATGAATCCGTCCACCGGCGTGGATCAACATACCGAGGTATCCTCCTGACGTTAAATTCTCCAGTATCTGGCGCGAGGTGGGGTTTATGTCGAATGAGACGCGGTCGTGTATCTGCTTGCCGCTGACCATCATCGCCGGCACCGCAAAATCCCTCATACCGGGATTGGCGGATGAGCCTATAACAGCCTGATAGATTTCACGCCCTGCGACCTCGCGCACGGGAACCACATTGTCGGGGTTCCCGGGAAGCGCAATCAGCGGCTCAAGCCTGGAAAGGTCGATTTCATCGTGCAGGTCGTATGCAGCGCCATCGTCGGCCAGAATCTCACTCCAGTCATTTCCCCGCCCCTGAGTTTCCAAGAATCGCCTGACCTCATCGTCTGATGGGAATACCGAGGTTGTTGCCCCAAGTTCCGCTCCCATATTGGCGATTACATGACGGTCCATGGCGCTCAAGTATTGCAAGCCCGGACCATAATATTCGATTACCTTACCGATCCCGCCACTGACAGAGTGCTTCCTCAACATCTCTAGAATGATATCTTTGGCGCTCACCCAATCGGGCAATTTTCCGAATAAACGCACGCCCCAGACAGCGGGCATTTTGACAAAAAACGGATCGCCTGCCATGGCCATTCCCACTTCAAGGCCGCCGGCGCCGATAGCCAGCATACCGAGAGAACCGGCCGAGCAGGTGTGGCTATCGGAACCCAGCAATGTCTTGCCCGGAATCCCAAAACGCTCCATGTGGACCGGATGGCTGACACCGTTTCCCGGGCGGCTGTACCAGATGCCGAACTTTTTGCAAGCGCTTCGCAAAAAGAGATGGTCGTCTGCGTTTTTCCAATCGGTCTGCAACAGGTTATGATCAATATATTGAACTGAAAGCTCCGTCTTGACGCGCCTCAATTCCATGGCTTCAAGCTCGAGCATTACCAATGTGCCCGTGGCGTCCTGGGTCAGGGTTTGGTAGATTTTAAGGCCAATTTCTTGCCCCACCTTCATTTGCCCCGAAAGCAAATGGCTTGCGATTAGCTTTTCCGCTACGTTCTTACCCACAATAATTTTCCTCTCTTATATGCCTCACGACTAAAACGTTGCCGAAATTTCGATAGTTCCTCTATGGTGATTTTCGATATAACGCGAAAGCGAATCGAATTTCGGCTTGACCGTTTAGCCGTAATGAAGTAGCTACTCGAATCGGGCTAAATTAGCGGTCCCCCGGCGTTCGATGCACGCGGGACCGCTGCGCCCGCAATGGCGTCAAGCAGCGGTGCCCATTCCCGGCAGTTCGTCGCCTTAGAATTCGTCGATCAAGGCCGCCTCTGTGGCTGTCGGCCCTCTAAACGAGGGCCGTGCGGGCGCAGGCAGAGGACAATAATGTAATTTGACTTGTGAAGTTTAGAAATACCATGAGCGAGAATATCGAGAATCTTCCGAAACAGACTATCGTAATCCCAATTCGTAATGAGGCGCAATTTATCGCGGCCACTATCGGTTTTCTACAGGGCCAGGATTACCCGCATGAGAAGATGGAGATCATCGTCGTCGATGGGGAATCGGATGACGGCACCGTGTCAATAGTATCCGAGATTGCCGCCGGGGAACGACGAGTTAAATTGCTGCGCAATCCCAGACAATTGTCGTCAGCGGCCCGGAATATCGGCGCGCGATCTGCGACAGGGGAAATCATCACTTTCATCGATGGCCATACTTTTATCGATAATGACCAGCTTTTGAGAAATATCGCCCTGGCTATGACAGAGTACGATATTTCCGTTTTGAGCCGCCCGCAATTCCTGGAGACGCCCGATAATGACATGTTCCAACGCGCGGTGGCATTGGCGCGACGAACGGCGTTTGGGCACGGGCTCGATTCCACAATTTACCTGGAAAGAGACGAAATCGTCGATCCAACCAGTAGCGGGGCATCTTACAGGCGCGAGGTATTCGATAAGATCGGCTATTTCGATGAGCGATTCGATGCGGCGGAGGATTGGGAATTTAATTATCGGGCCCATCTTAATGGCTACCGCTCGTTCACATCACCGAAATTGGCGGTTTATTATTATCCGCGGCGGAATTTCGGGGGATTGTTCAGGCAAATGATGAGATATGGTATCGGACGTTTCCGGTTCTTCAGAAAGCATAGGTCCGGGCTGGGTTCCGGTGCGCTTTTCCCGACCGCATTCGTCCTTGGTCCTCCTGCAATGCTTTTGCTTTCGATTGCATGGCCGGCATCTCTGTTAATCTTCGCATTCGGTGTCGGATTATATTTGTTTCTTGCTCTGGCAAGTTCGATTTACATATCGTTTAAGAACGGATGGGGGTATTTTCGTCTTCTCCCGTTCATTTACATGACCATTCATTGGTCGCTCGGCTGGGGCTTTCTTGCAGAAATGATGAATACTATTCTGGGAAATCGCTCCTGGCGCTCTCAGGCATAGCCGCAACTCGAATTGCCCTCATTTGACATATTCCGCTTGCACCACTTCAATCTCTATTTTCCCCATTATGCCGAGCAATGCGCTGACCTGGGCAATAATGTCTCCCCTGGCAACTGCAATTCTTGCAGGGTTGGCCAGGTCCTCCCCCCAGGATGGATCCATTTGAATCCATTGGCCGACATAAACCTCGATCCAGGCATGATACCCAAAACCCTTTCCGGGTGGCCAATAGATAAGCCCCACGACTGGCCGTGCCGGAATTCCGGCCGCGCGCATCAGGGCCACCGCCAATGCCGCATGTTCACCGCAGTCACCGCGTCCGGAATTCAATGTTTGCAGCGCATTGGAAAAATCGGCCGTGAAGCGCTTTTCGATATTCTCGAACACCCAGCGGTTGACCTTCTTTGCCGCCGCCCAGGAATCCGTCTCGTCTCCCAAGATTTGACGGGCGAGTTCCCGTATCCTGGGATGGTCCGACTGGTATTGCGGTTCGCTAAGCAGAAATGGGTCGAGCTCGGCGGATTCTATTGGAAGTTGGAGAGGCTTGACCGGAGCCATCTGCCTGGATATCTCAACTTGTATCGCGCCGCTGCTTTCCGGATTAATCTTCTGGTTCTCGCACTCCAGAATTCCAGCCTCGTTTATGCCAGTTAAGCGAAATCTAATCGCTTTTAAATCCAGGAATGAATCAATCTCTTTCTCTACGTGCACGATATTATCCGCAAGCATGTCGAAAGTCATATCCAGTTGTCTTGCCAGCGTCTCATTCTCCAACTTGACCGTCATGGCGCCGCCGAAAGTGCCCTCGAGGAGGTTGCCATATCGATCAATCTTCGAGCGCGTCGTTAAATTCAACTCCTGAATAGTAATGTCAACCACAAACGTCGGAGTGGAGACCCCGTTGAAGAGATTCTCTTCCTGGCCGATTATTTTCGCCTGCGAATGAATAATGCCGGTAATCGGCGGACTGGCCTCGAAAAATTTGTAATTCAGCGAGTCACCCACCTTGACCGTTCCCGAAACCAGATTCATTTCCAGGCACAGGAGGCTGTCGAGATAATCGAGGGGATTCTGATGCGCTTTCACCTCAATCTGCCCCGCAATATCCGAGGAGATCATAAAACTTTCGCCATCGACCCTGCCGGAAACCTCGATATTTCCGTTAGGGCTTGGCATTTTTAGAGAGCTTGAAATTAATTCGCCTCCGGGGGACCGAAATATTTTCGAATCCTCGATCGTTAAGCCCGTGCTGTCTCCGGCCACGCTGACGCCGAACACCAGGGATGAAATCATTCGCCATCCCCCGACAGGTTTGTCGACATTCTCCAGCGCAGTTTTCATATACCCAACCTTTGCCCCCTGCAGATAGACCCCGTACCACGATGTTTTCAAAAATAGGTCGAAGCGTTTAGGGTCAGGGGTGGCGCCGGCAATCGCTGTACTCAGCAATCCCAGAATTATGATTGCAGATAGCGTCAAGCGGCATTTACGAAACATAATTGCTCCTTTCATCGCTCCTCGATATATCATTATAGATAAGCCCTCGAATCGCATCAAGTTCATAATCGCAATTAACGTCCGTGCAATAAGTAATCGCTATACCCGAGTTGGCCCCAGGGAATATCGATGGCATACTTAGATGCTTGCCTATCCCTAGGATTCCAACGCCTTCTGGGGTCTTCATGAAGGGGGTTAGTGAATTGCTGGTTTTAGTTTGGGTATTCACCATGATTCACCATTTTGGATTTTCCCAACCACGGGCGACCCAACGCAGCCGCATGATAACACTCATAACACCAAGGTGTTACAGTCGCAACAATGGTTCCTTTGCTCTAAGGTCTCTGGTATGCGGCCCTTCTAAATTACATCGATTTCTCCGGGACTGGCATGTTTGGACGGCTGATCTTTCAAAAAAAAATTAAAATATTTTCCGGCCCACTGACAGTAGATGTCAGTGGAGATGTGCATAATACTCATTCCAGGGCCGTTCTGCCTTTACTCCCAAAGGCATATAATGCGACCCTCTCCGGCATTCGCCCCGGAGGAACATTTAACCCGTAACGGCCGCCGCTGTAAAGCCACAGTGGCGGCCGTATATTATATTCGATACTCATATTCTTATATCTGGCGCCGAATAATGTGCGCAATAATGCCGGGGGCCTGGGGCGCTTTCCTAAGATTATATATTTAAGTGATTTAACTGCATAAAAGACCTCTTCGCCCCTTAACTAATTCACCACCATAAACCTGCCGATTTATATACTAATTGGAGGATTTATGCGGATCAATATGCAGACAGTATCGGTCGCTATTTTGTTGGCTGCGGCATTGTCATGCTCCAATGCCAAAAGAGATTTCGGCCAGATTCAAAGGCTTCAGGAAACGAATGTGCAATTGCTGGCGCAGGATACCCCTTATGAAACCAGGCTGCAGGCCTGCAAGGAGGTTATATCGTCCCTGAACGAATTTCTTGCCCGACACAGGGGTGGCAAGTGGCACGACGCCGCCCTCTTCTCCCTCTCCGAATGGCAAAACAGAGAAGAGCTCGTAAGGCAGGAAAGAGCATATACCCAGCTTCAGGCCATACTCGAATCCGCCGACCGGACCGTTTCTATGAGCAACGATTATGAATTGAAAATCAGCAGTTGCGACAGCGCCATTAATGCGGCCACCGATTTCCTGAGGTCGCACGACGATGGTAAGTTGGCCGCCACCCTGGAAGCTTCCGTGTTCGCCTGGCAGCAGAGAAAAACGGCTTATCAGCATGAACTTGATTTGCTGCGAGATGAATTTAACGCTCTCAGCAAGGAGAGAGCGGTCAGCCTGGCCGAGGCGCAACACACCTACTCTCATATCGATAAGATAACTCTGAAATCGTCGACCAATCAGAAAAATGGCGCTAAGGTCTTCATCAGCGATATATACGATGTCAGAATGAAGGACGGAGATACTGGCAGGAAATTTCCAATTTTTAAAGTGCATGTCAACGGGTATATCGACTACGATTCAAGAGACGTTGTTATCAACGAAGATGCCAGGGTTGAGAAGTAAAAAGACAGATCCCTGAAGTATCTAAGTCCTGAATTCTACCCGTGGTGCCGTGAACCCATATCAGAATCTCACATTCTCTAACAAAATTTTAATCTGAAACCCGCCTGGACTATCATATATTCCCCTTATGCCAATCCGCGTCCTGTTCATCTGCACCGGTAATTCCGCCCGCTCCATCATGGCCGAGGCCATATTAAACAAGCTCGGCCACGACCGATATATCGCATTCTCGGCGGGCGCCAACCCATCGGGCGTTGTAAACCCATTGACGATAGAGGTCCTGAAAGCAAAAGGGTATGAAACAAGCGGGCTTTTTTCCAAGCCGCTGAGTCAATTCCTCGAGCAAGATTTCGACAATGTCATAACGGTTTGCGACAATGCCCGGCAATCCTGCCCGATCTGGCCCGCCTCAAAGACGGCGGACAAGCCCGGCAAAACGAAAATGTTCCACTGGAGCATTGCGGACCCGGCGGCGTTCGCGGGCGCGGAAACAGCAAGGCGACAATTCTTCAACGACATATACGGAGATATCGAAACCCGCATTAAGAATTTTATTCAGGATAATCCCTGAAAATACCGAATCGGACCGCAATCGATTCCCTTGATATTGCCAATCTAAAAATGCATATTTATCTCTGATGCGCCGGTTATGCGCAGGGGATCGTTCGACAATCCGGAATTGTCGTTCCCCCCATTTCGATAATATGATCAATGAATAAAAGGAGATAAGATGACTGTCTACATCGATGGCGAAACACTTAATATAGAAAAGGTGGAACAGATAGCCCGCGGGAGAGCGCACGTTGCCTTTTCCGATAATGCCCGGACCAAAATCG
>Ga0214473_10006734_pt1 | contig 13685 bp, 12 predicted proteins | sample RVTome_7_FD_203509 | JGI IMG/M metagenome (GOLD analysis project Ga0214473, IMG submission 203509) | Soil microbial communities from uranium-contaminated site in the Upper Colorado River Basin, Wyoming, United States - RVT98D197 | ecosystem: Environmental > Terrestrial > Soil > Contaminated >... | reverse complement strand
TTTGGCTTCTGCAGTTGGAGATATTCCCCAATTGATTAAAGACGGCGTGACAGGATATTTAGTTCGGGCCGGTGATATCGATGCCCTGGAGAAGCGAATGAAAGAAATGATGATAAATCCTTATAAATGCAAAGAGATGGCAGAAAAAGCCTACCAGGTTGTCTTAGAGAGGTTTTCGGCAGAAAGAATGGTGAGAGATACGGAAAAACTCTACAAATCAATTGTATTCTAAAAAAGGGACTTTACAGAGAATATAATGAGAAATAATAAGTCCAGGGTATATATAGAACGGGTAGAAAATATTTTGTCCTACGATAATATCAAAGAAGTCCTCTTTTTTATTCTCGGTCAGATGCGGGAAGATATAAAACTTCCTCCAAAAGCAAAGATATTGATAAAACTAAATCTATGCCTGCTGAAGGGACCGGAAACTGGGGCTACGGTGGATCCAAGGGTCGCAAAAGCCCTTGTCGACTGGTTATTAGAAAATTACGATTTAGAGAAAATCTATCTTGCTGAGGCTGATGCTACTCACCTCGGGGCTGATATGGCCTTCAGAATTCTTGGATGGCATGATTTATTTACGAATATACCAAAAGTGGAACTTTTCAACCTGAGTGGGGATGATACCGTATTAGTGCGGGGAAGATTCATAAATGATTTAAGAATGTCAAAAAAGATGATGAACGCGGATCTTCTTATATCACTTGCGAAACTCAAAACACATACGCAACAAAAGATTACTTGCGTCATGAAGAATCAATTTGGTGCGATTCCTGGCAAGTATAAGATCGTTTATCATCCTAGATTAGCAGAAGCTATCTATGATGCAACAGCAGCAAGAATGCCTGATCTTTGTGTTATTGATGGACTTGTTGCGATGGAAGGTAATGGGCCAACGAATGGAATTCCAAGGAGGGCAAGGTTACTGATAGCCTCGAATGACGCCGTTTCAATGGATCATTATTGTGCGAAAACTATGGGGTTTAACCCAATGTCTGTTCCTCATCTAAAACTGGCCGTGAAGCATGGATTGGGAAGTGTTGATTATGAGATATCAGGTTCTTCTCCGAACCCTTCGAACTTGAAATTTAAGTTTCTCCCGAAATGGAAAGAGATTGTCAAGAAAAGCATTGGGCTCGTGCAAGGAAAAACAATCAATGAAGAAGCTTAAAATTGGCATCGTCGGTTTGGGCCGAGTTGCATCAAAGACTCATATTCCTGTTCTGATGTCGCTTGATAATGTTGAAATCGTGGCGGCGGCTGAAAAAAATCCTGAAAGGGGGATAAGGGTTAAGAGTCTCTTCGGGCTTGACAGAGTCCATAATAGCTATGAAGAAATGTACGCTTCTAATACCCTTGACGCTGTATATATTTGCCTCCCGAATTATTTACACAAGGACGCCTGTAAACAAGCGCTTGAGCACGGACTTCATGTCCTATGTGAAAAGCCCATGGGGATATCTGTTGAAGAAGCAGAAGAAATTACCAGATTGGCTGAAGATAGAAAACTCGTCCTCATGCCGGGATATAAGAAGCGATACGCCACTAATTTTGCAAAAGCCAAGGAGCTTATAGAAAGTGGGGTCTTAGGAAATATTATTCATGTTCAAGGGGCCTTTATGACTCCCGGCCCTTATATTTCCTGGGATCCAAAAAGCGATTGGTATCTTGATGAGAAATGGCATGGAGTCATTTATGATTCAGGATGCCACCTTGTTGATCTCCTTCTATATCTTCTCCCGTACAATGTAAGGGATATAAGGGCAAAGATGTGTTACGGATTCACAGGTTATAAGACACCGACCAACGTCGCGTGCATCTTCAAAATGGAAGGAGGAATCCTGGGCGAATTGTCCATTGGTTGGAGAGCAGCCACTGACATTTTATCGCTCTCAATACATGGGACTGCCGGTAGCTTGGAGGTATGCCGTGATTATTTTGTTTATACGAATTCCGGAACAGATCCAATTGACAGGGTAAAGATACATTTAAAAAATGCATATTGGGAAAGTCTCGCGTTAATCAGAAAAGTTAATGACAAGATCAGGGGAAGAAACTTCTATGAGGAAGATTTAATCCAGGCGAAGATCTTCTGCAAGGCGATCGGCCAAGAAGAAAATTCGTATGTAAATGGCAGAGATGCCATCAGGGTGCATAAATTCTTGGAGGAGATGGTAAAAATAGAAAGATGAGCAAAGTCCTTTTCGTACCTTTAAATACGAATCATGTGTTGATATTTCAAGAGATCTTCAAATCGCTTAATGCTGATTATGAGGTCTTGTGTCATGACAGGATTTCTGGAGCCAAGCAATTCCATACAGAAAATTTACTAAAAAAAATGGGGATATCATATAGACATTTTTCAAACGGCATAGTCCGATCAGAGGATGAAAGCCTATTTATGAAGATAATACATTTTTTCAATATGGAAAAAGAGATTGGCAATATTTTAGAGGAAGTTTCCCCAAGCTTGATTATTTTTGCAATTGATAACGACCCAATATGCCAAATCTTCATAAAAGAAGCCAAGAAAAAAAGAATCAAGACAGTTTTGGTTCAGGAAGCGCTTATAAGGCCTTATGAATTTACCCAGGGAAAGAGATATTTATCAGATTACTTTTATTCGTTATTAAGGGGGTTCGGGATTTATATCAGTTACATTAAATATGGAAATGGAGGCTGTGGTAAGATATTAGTTGGAGGACAAATTGCAGTGGATATTTTGGAAAATAGCGGCATTCAAGAAGATAGAATTGTAAAAGTTGGTCTGCCCAAATTTGATGCATTAATCGAAAGAATAAAAGACCTTGAGCCGACACACAATAAGAAAAAGGTTTATCTTTATGCTACCTCGACTGTAATCTTTGAAGATAATGGGAACAAAAGATTTCTAAAAATATTGGCCGATGTCTCGAAGAAATTAGACCTGTCTCTAATTATCAAGCTCCATCCGAGAATACCGGAAAGCCCTAAAGATGTATACCAGGTTATAGGCGTTGAATCTAAGCAATCAGTTAAAGTTATTAAAGAAGGGGATGAAACTTTTGAACTTCTAAAAAAGACAGATGTGTTCATTACTGTTTCATCCACAATGATATTAGACGCACTAATTATGGATAAGGAATGCGTGGTTGCTAATTACTTGGCGGGAGAATCCCGACTGGAATATGGCCAATATGATGCAATCCATTGTATTGAAAATGAAAGTGAAATAGAGGAAGTTATAAAAAATTCAATGATTAATAAAAAAAGCTACCAAAACAAAAAGCGTTTACTTGAAGACGAACTTTACAAATTAGATGGGAAAGCAAGTCTTCGAGCAGCGAAATTGATTGAAAGTATGATTGAATGATCAAAAATAAATTAATAAGGCGAAGGAAATGATAATTTTAAAAAATTATGTTGAGAAAATTTTGGTCATTGCAGTTATTTTCTACTTTGGAGGAATAAGTATGGCACAAGGAGAAATCAAAGGACGAAAACATATTGTCCTATTAGGAGCCTCTGTGGGAAAAGCCTGGAACATCGAATCCTTACCCAAGAGACTTAGTCAATCAAACCCAACAAACCCAAGTAATTTATCCCGTGAAATGCAAAGCTTATTTCACTGGGACCCAACAAACCCGAAGAACTCAATTAACTATCGTTTTGAATATGTAGGTCTGTATCAATTTGATAAGAGTTTAGCCTTGGAACAGCTATTAAATCGCAAACAGAATAAGCCGCATGCGATCATATTGAAAGAATGCGCGGCGTATTTTCCTTCTGACATTACCTTCGAAAAAGCCAAAAATCTCATGGAGCAATGGATTGCGAAGTGCCAGGAGAAAGGCGTCGTTCCAATACCGACAACCGTTGTTCCAGTAACTCTTTCACATGATGAAAAGTTCAAAACCCATAATCCAATCAAGCGAGTTATCAAAAGAATTCTCGGAGTTGACATGAGGACAAGAATGGAGCGAATCATTGAATATAATGATTGGATAAAACAGTACTCAAAGGAGAAAGGTTTGGTTGTGCTGGACTTAGAAAATCCTTTGAGAATTAGTCCCACGGACCGTTTCTTAAGGAATGATTTAACCAAAGGAGATGGCCTTCATCTCAATGCTGAGGCGTACAGACTTTTGGACGGCATTGTTATCCCAACCCTCGAAAAAATCAAATTTCCCAACTAACTCATATCTCTTATAACCTGCAACCTGCAACTCGTAACCTGAAACTTTATTATCCAATATGGAAACTCCTTTTTTCTTCAATAACAATAACTACCGACTGTTTGGTGTGCTTCACGAACCTGATCTTAATCCCTCTACCCAACCCCCTCCCCCCTACACCCTACAAGGTGTTGGAATTGTTTTCTGCCATCCTTTCGCAGAGGAGAAATTGATTTCTCACAGGGTTATGGTGAACCTCGCCAGGAGGTTGACAAAGGAAGGAATATACTGCCTGAGATTCGACGAAATGGGTCATGGCGATAGCGATGGAAATTTCGAAAACTCAACAATTGAAACACGACTTTCTGATATTCGGTGTGCTGTTGATTATCTGAGAAAGCGAACTGGTGTCAAAAAGATTGGATTATTAGGAATGAGATTTGGTGGAACGTTAGCTGCTCTGACATGCGTGAATGTTTCAGATATTGACTGCCTGATACTGATATCTCCAATAGTGGATGGGAAATCTTATATTGAGCAATGTTTACGCTCGAATCTGACAACACAGATGGCGACTTATAAAAGAATCATCAAGGATAGAGAACAACTTGTCCGGGATCTAATGGCTGGAGAGATGGTGAACATTGATGGTTATTTGTTAACGAAGACGTTATACGAGCAAATTCAAGCTATTAATTTATTGAATCTCCCTTACATTCTCCCCAAACATGTTGCAATCATACAGGTTTCAAAAAATAAGGCGAAAGTAATTGACGAAGACCTAAATATGCTCAGCACAAGATTCGAAGACGAAAATAATGGAACAGAATTTTTAATGGTGCAAGAGGATCCTTTTTGGAAGGATAGCAAAGTTTACAACCCAACTGCGAAGCGCCTTCAAGACACGACCTTGAATTGGCTTCATAAGGTTTACTCTTAATGAGCAAAAAAGAGACCATGAAACGCGTAACTTTCCCCATTTTGAAGACCCTTCAAATGGATAGGCTTTTTCGTTATCTTAACAGAAAGAAAATATTGATCCTGGCTTACCATGGCGTAACCAAAAGGAAATTTCAAATACCTCCATGGACCCTTATTCCGATTGATAGTTTTGAGCGGCAATTAAAGTTCATAAAAGAAAAATATAACGTCATTACTTTGAAACAGGCCGTTGCAGGCATTACGAATGGCAACAAATTGCCAGGGAATCCCGCAGTGGTCACTTTTGATGATGGTTATAAAAATAACCTTACTCTTGCGCTTCCAATTCTTCAAAAATACGGGGTCCCTGCTACCATATTCCTTACAGCAGGGTATATCGGATCAAAGGAGATCCTCCCACTCGATGAAGTTTACCTTGTTATTACTCATTCCAAGAACAGAAATCTAATTACAATTTCAGAAATTGGACTTGGGCCTCTTTTGTTTGATTCTGAAGAAGCAATCTTGAAGAGTTATTACGAAACCGTCCGCGTATTGAAGAGGTTCCGAACGAAAGACCAAAACAAATATCTTGCTCTCTTAAAGGAGATATTAGAAAGCGATTATGAAAAAAGCGACATCGTGGAAGAATTTCGGATACTTTCTCGTGAAGAAATACATAAGCTTGCGGAAACGGGACTTGTTGAGTTCGGAGCTCATACTGTCTCTCATGAAATATTAACAAATATTTCTCTAAAAGAAGCAGAAAATGAGATATTTAGATCTAAAAAAATTATTGGAGAATACCTTGCGGATGATATTACCCTTTTTGCTTATCCAAATGGCACAGAAGCAGACTACAACGGGGAGCATATCGGTTGTTTAAAAAAGAATGGCTTTATTTGCTCGGTGACTACAGTACCAAAGCTTAACGCAATCAATGAGAATCCTTACAGGCTTCGGCGGGTGAATGTCGGCCCTGATCTAACTTCAATTCTGAACTTCTTCGCCTTAAGAACTTCTGGGTTTACTAATGACTTAAAATCCTTTTTTAGCAACGGCTTCAGGGATTAATTAGCCATTCAAATGAAATAGTCCTTTGAATTTGAAGCTGTTCCGGGAGTGAATCATGCATTTTAAAAACCAGCCCCATATATACGATTCAACAATGAATGGAAGGGTATCGTGAACTGGCTTCACAAGGTTTATCCTTCATGAATTATTCAAGTACCCTACTCGAAACTTAAGAAGGAGACAAGAGGTTTGAAACTATAAAGTTTTAGATAGGTGAATTAAAGATGAAAATGGAAACTTTCTGCCGATCAAATAATTCAAATAAAATAAAGATGATGTTTGTCATTGACTTTTTTTATGGAGTAAAAGAAGGCGGTACTGAAAATCAATTTGTGAAGCTAATAAATAATTTAGACGGAAAAAAATATGACATACACCTATTAACACTACGAAATACAAAATGGGTTGCAGAAAATGCCAGCAAGTTAAATTGCAGGACCAAATCGTTCCATATCGTTAAGCTTAAAAATCCCGTGACGATTTTGAAATTTATCTTAATGAGTCACTACATCAAAAATGTAAAGCCGGATATTTTAATAACTTTCTTCCCCTTGAGTAATATCATGGGAGTTATCGCAGCAAGACTCGCTGGAGTGAAAACAATACTTTCAACAAGAAGAGATTACGGGCTATGGTTTAATTGTTTATTTAAGGGGGATATTTATTTTTTAAGAATTGCAAACCTTTTTGTGAAGGGAATAATTGCAAATGCCGAATGTGTTAAGGAGGTAACGAGTAACATAGAAAAATTCGATAAATCAAAGGTTAAAGTTATCTATAATGGATTAGACATCAAAAAATTTGGACCGAAGACTACAGATGGCGAAAAATTAAAGCCAGTTCTCGGGATTCCTCTGTATAATAAAGTTGTGGGAATAGTGGCGCATCTTGTGCCGATGAAACGATATGGAACCTTCTTAAGGGCAGCAAAACGTGTTTTAGACCGGAGAAAAGATATTGATTTTGTAATCGTTGGTGACGGTCCTCTTAGAGGGGAGTTGGAATTGCTTGCATATAAGCTAAGAATTAAGGAACATGTTCATATTGTCGGGGCACGAGAGGATGTCTTACCTTATCTCTCCTTTTTCGATATAGGTGTCAATTGCTCGGCAAATGAGGGTTTATCAAATGCTATTATGGAATATATGGCTTATGGTGTCCCTTGCATTGTTTCGGATGCCGGTGGAAATCCTGAGTTGATCGAGCATGGAATCAATGGGTACCTATTTGAATTGGGGAATGATATAGAATTAGCAAACAAAATCATTTACCTTTTAGATGATGAAAACAAACAAAAGGAATTTATATCAAAGTCAAAAGAGAAAATCATGGAAAAATTGACATTAGATAAAATGATAAGCGCATACGATGGATATTTTACTGAAATATTGAGAATTACTGGATAAGAGGAAAATAGAATTGAAAGTCTTTGTTTTGGGTTTAGATGGAGCCACATTTGATTGTCTGAATCCTTTAATGGAAGAGGGCGTGCTACCTAATATCAAAGAGATACATTCCAAAGGTGCTTCCGGACGGTTGACGACAATTTTTCCACCAGTAACAGCTCCTGCCTGGCTTGCACTTGCAACTGGATTAAATCCTGGGAAAACCGGGGTTTTTGACTACATCAACAGGACAACAACTGAAACTGAGAAGATGGCGCCAATTTCCTCGGCTTATTATGAGAAGAGAGCAATCTGGGATTACCTTGGCAAGCATGGTTACAAAGTTGGTATTTTCAATTATCCAACTTTGTCCCCCCCACCAAGGGTCAATGGTTTTGCAATCAGTGGAATAGGGCGGAATAGAAATGAAAATCTTTGTTTTCCAGCAGAATTGGAAATTAATTTAAACGAAATCACGAAGGGATATGAAGATTTTTTAAACCTGAGACATCCTAAGTATAAAAAAGATATAAAGCTATTTTTTGAAGACATAAACCGAATAATCGACAAGCAAACCTCGGCTATGAAATTTCTAATTCAAAAATATGAGTGGGATTTCTTTTTTGCAGTTTTTTCATTCACGGATTGGATGCAGCATGTTTTGTGGAGGGATATTGATGAGACTCATCCGCTTAACAACCCTAAGACATCTCCATCTGTTAAAGAAAAGTACAAAGAGGTCTGGAATCGGATCGATAATTTTATTGGAGAATTAATTAGTATTTTGCCAAAAGATACCAACTTTATGATTGTTTCTGATCACGGGGCAGGCCCCATTGATTCAGTTTTTTACCCTAATACATGGCTTGAGCAGAAAGGATGGTTGAAAAAGAAAGATTTAGGATGGAAAAAATACTTTGTGGAGAAAATAAATCTTTTTTCAGAAGGATCTGATAATAAATATTACAGCCTCTTGCATAATATTATTAGAACTAGGATATTAAAGCTTAACGGTTCGTTCGATCTAATAAACCTTGAGAGTTCTTCGGCATATTCCCCGGAACATAACACTATGTTTGGGTGTATTAATTTGACCCAGAAAGGAAAGTCTCTCGAGGGATTTAAAGACCAGTTGATTAAAGAATTAGAGAGCCTTCCACTCACGATTAATGGCATTCAGGAAGTTCAAATTTATCTTCCGGAAGAGATTTATTCAGGTCCTTATGTCAATCTATCGCCAGATATTTTCTTTATAATCAATAATTACAAATCAACAGTAGAAATTAGTTTTCCTAAGAAAACCTTTGAGCCTTCCCCTTCAATCGAAATGAGAACAGGAGGTCATTTACCAGAAGGTATATTCATGGCAAGAGGCGATATCTTTAGAAACATCAAATTAGAAAATATTTTCATACTTGATATCTCCCCAACCATTCTTGCTTTATATGACCTTGAAATACCAGCACAGATAGATGGAAGAGTTATTTCTGAATGTATTAACCCGGAAGTCTTGAGATCCTTAAACATCAGAAAGGGTGAAGAAATTCCTGTTGATAGAGCCGAAACGACTGAAAAAGGTGATTTAGAAGAGATGAAAAAGATGTTGAAGTCATTGGGGTATATGTAAAGTGATAGAAGAACCGATAACATTTAAGAATGAAAAAGGTGAGAAGTTATTCGGAATTGTTCATATTCCGGAGAAATCCCCTCTCCGTGAAAAAAAAATAGGTATAAATCTCCTGAACCCAGGGATTAAGTATCGGGTTGCACCACATCGTCTCAATGTGAAATTGGCAAGGCGACTTTGCCAAAAAGGATATTATGTTTTAAGATTTGACCCCTGTGGCGTCGGTGATAGCGAAGGAGAACTTCCTGAGAATTGTTTAGTTCCTGATATTTGGGAAAAGATTCAAACAGGTCATTTTGTTAATGACACAATTACTGCGAACAATATTTTCATCAACAATTATAAACTTGATAAACTTTTTTTAATGGGGAGCTGCGGGGGGGCTATTACTGCGCTTCTAACATCCAGGGACTATCAAAGAATTGATGCTTTATGTTTAATTGACATTCCTATCAATTTACGAACAGGAAAGATGTCATTTGCAGACAAGGTGGCAGAGGAAGGAGACAGGATGGATTGGTTTTTTGTAGAATATTTGAAGAGACTTTCGAGTCTTAGATCTTGGTATCGTTTTATGACCTTCCAAACAAATTATAGAGCTGCATGGAAAGTTCTGCGCAACAAATTCCAAAAGAAGTTCCACCTATTTCAGGGAGACTCCCAACAACTTCAAAATCCAAGAAAATTATGGCAGGAACAAAACCTAAACATGCTATTCTTCGAAAGTTTTGAAAGATTCATTGAAAATAAAAAACGCATTTTATTTATTATAGCAGGAAATGATCCTGGGACCGAGATCTTTCATCACTATTTCCAATATGGTTACTTGAGAGATAAAGGGGGAAATACTGACTCTGACAATTTAATAGGAATTTTCTTGGTTGAAAATGCAAATCATATTTACACATTAACAGAATGGCAGGAATCTTTAATTGAAAAGGTCTTGAGTTGGATCGATGGGTAAATATTTTTATTAGCTTTCTGACAAGCAAATCAAATAGAAAGAAAATCGATATGGACCCTATTAGGGAGAGACAAGAAGCCGAGAAGATATTTCATAACAGAAAATTCTCAAGAGAGAGAAAAAAAAACTACTATGATTTGGGTTTTAAGAAAATAATATTTAATAGCATGATGAGGAACATTGGGGATGTTGAAGGAAAGAAAGTTCTTGAATTTGGTTGCGGGGAGGGATGGCTAACTAAAATACTTGCAAGTAGAGGAGCCGAAGTTTGGGCATTTGATATTTCAAAGGAAGCAATTAGGACAGCACAAGGTTACCTGCAAAGTAAGAACCTCCAGACAAAAGTCCATCTAAGTCAAATGACAGCGGAAAAACTAACGTACGATTCAAATATGTTTGATTTAGTTGTTGGTAATGCAATATTACACCATATTGACTTGTACGAAGGAATTAAACAGATTAAAAGGGTACTTCGAGATGGAGGAAAGGCGTATTTTATGGAGCCATTAGGTCACAATCCCCTTTTGAATCTTTACCGTCTAATGACGCCTAATAAAAGATCCAAGGATGAAGCACCTTTGCGTTTTGAACAATTGGCTATTATCAAGGAATCTTTTTGCAAATTTAGTCATGAGGAATATTACCTTACTGCTATGCTTGGGTTATTTTGGCACTTTTTTGGCATGAATAACATAATGTTAAAAACTAGGGACTTGCTATTCAAGCTAGATCAAATAATACTTAGAAATTTTATTTTTCTGAGGAAATATTGTTGGTATTCCATATTGGAATTTGAGAAATAATGTATTATTAATCTTTTTCTTAAACTATTATCGGGATATAAGAAATCAGGGTGACAATATGGAGAAATTATATAAGGGAATGAGTTCTCATGAAGTCAAGGAAGCCGAGAGGTTTGATCGAACGGTGCGAAGCCTATATAGTAAGCCTTCTGACTTGATAGTGGAACCCGTTCATTGGGAAAAATTCAACAATAAGAAGTTTATCCATCAACCTTATGCTTTTGTCATCCAGTCGATGGGTGATCTAACAGGGAAGAAAGTACTGGAAATGGGATGTGGTACAGGAATCTTTTCTCTAATTCTTGTAAAACGAGGTGCAGTCCTTGTTGACGCCTTCGACATTTCAATGGAATCTATTAAAATTGCGCATGCAAGGGCGCAGGTTAACAATGTGGAACAAAAAATAAACTTTCGTGCGATATCCGTCTACGATATCAATTACTTGAATGATGATTATGACTTTATTGTGGGTATGAATATTTTACACCATATCGATATTGAAAAAATTGTTGAAAAAATATTCATGTTGTTAAAGCCCGGAGGAGAGGCGTATTTCCTAGAGCCTTTTGGTAACGTAAGGTGGTTTGAAAAACTACGGCTTATGATTCCGGTGAAAGTGAACGAGGAAGATAAATCACATTGGCAAGGGAAATTGAAGTACAAGGATGTTGAAAAATTCAAAGTCTTTTTTAATAATGTTGAGGGAAAAGAATTTCATCTGTTTTCCCGACTGGACAGGGTCGTTAGATCGTCAAAATTGATTAATTTCATTGCACGGTGTGACGAATGGGTGCTTAAAGAGGTTCCATATATGCGCCGATATGCTAGGAAAATAGTAATTAGTCTCAGAAAATGAGACCAAGAAAGCTAAGTTAACCTTAACGTTGATTAAATTCTAAAATAGTTTAAATATAAGGAAGTTCTTTACATGCAAAAAGTTATTAAAGTAGGCATATATTTTGCATAGTTTATTATAATTAAAATTTAATCCTAACAACATAATCAAAATAAATTATTTCTTAATACATTTAAGGAATTAATATTTCTCTACTGCTATGTATTGGTTGGTAACGTCTCAATTCTGTAAAAATGTCCAATTTTTTGAAATTATGTCCGTAATAGGGGTGTGCAAATAAGTCCAGGGCCACCTATCAAAGAGGAGGTTCCTATGCCATTTCGTGCTACATTGTTCGCGATCATTGTTCTCATCTTATTATTTTTATTTTCTGCCAATCCACTTCTATCTCAGCCTGTAATAAACTCGATTTCTGGAACGGTCAGTCATAAATCCAGTATTGTAATTAGTGGTTCTGAATTTGGAATGAAATCCCCAGTTGTCCCCCTTTTATGGGATGATGGAGAAGGAAATCATATTCTTGCTGATAAATATAATGACTATGAGCCAAAGTCAACAAGTGCTGACTATCAGATTAAATACCGTTCTGGTACATATAGGGGGATGACAAATCCACACTCTCATGGGACAAGGTACATAGTTGGAGGACATGAAGATAATCGTCCTTATGATGTTAACAAGGGCAATTCGGTTGCGGCGTTAAAAGTAAATAGTAGGAATTTCACGAAAGTCTACTTTACTTTCTACCAAGCTCTTGATCCGTCTTGGCCTACAAATGGATACCAAGATGCTCCAGTATTTTCTCAGAACCATAAAGAAGTAAACTATCAAACTTCTGGTTCATTACACATATATGATGGAACAATGGGATACAATGTTTATGGGAGAACTGGGTCAAATGGAGGCACTCCTGAATTATCAGCTAATATTAACTTAGACCTTCGTTCCAATTCAGGGGCGGGGATAATCTGCCATGATAATATAGCATACTGCTACCCAAAGGCTGATATTTTAGGAAAGTGGATTAAACACGAAGAAATCGTCCAGTGGGGTACAGGTGTTAATACCCAAGTAGTTCACATTATGAATAACTCCACAAGGACTTATGCAAACAGTGTTGTAATGAACATTACCGAACATAACCTCGGAAACAGAGCTGGAGTGATGTTTGGTGGTTATCTGTGTTTTCAAACAACCGTTACCACTCTTTCAGGATGGGCAGGGCCAGATGGAAATGGAGAATATTATGCTACTTTGGCTACTGATACCAAGTTACTCAACTTAGATAAAGGTGCGACTTTCTTAACGAAGGCTACGGTAGGGTCTTTGTTACCGGGTCAATGGGGATATTCTGGAGGGAAGGCATATATTAAGGACAATCCAGCGGGCCATACTTATTATGCCACAGATAGTGCTTGCGGTTCTATTGGAGGATCAAGCGAACATGGTGGTCATGCAGATGCTTATAGATATTATGATGACGTATATCTTGACAATACATGGTCAAGAGTCATGCTTGCTAATAATTCAAATTATGACCTGGTGACAATTGTTGAGCCCCAGATACCTTCTGCCTGGAGTAATAACTCTATCACGGTTACAGTAAATTTAGGAAGATTACCTAGCACTGGCTGTGCCTATTTATTTGTCTTTGACGAAAATAATAATCTAAATAGTTTAGGATTCCCAGTTCCAATTGGAGCAGGAAACTGTTCCGATTCACCGCCCAATCCACCAGCAAATTTAAGTATTCAATAAATCTGCGAGGGGAGTTCAGATGTTTTGGATTAATTTGAAATGGATCAATAAAATCCTTATTATTCTTCCAATTTTTGTGGCGGAGCCAGTTTTTGCACAACTGGATATCACTAATGTATTCGGAAATTTGGTTTATGGGG
>Ga0214473_10006733_pt1 | contig 13686 bp, 13 predicted proteins | sample RVTome_7_FD_203509 | JGI IMG/M metagenome (GOLD analysis project Ga0214473, IMG submission 203509) | Soil microbial communities from uranium-contaminated site in the Upper Colorado River Basin, Wyoming, United States - RVT98D197 | ecosystem: Environmental > Terrestrial > Soil > Contaminated >... | reverse complement strand
CGGAGAACCTGCGGCCGAAGATCCTCGAGGCTGCGCGGGAGGCGGGGAAAAACCTGCGCGACGAGATCCGCCGGCTCAACGACGAGGCCGTGAAGGTCATGGTGAAAAACGGGCTCAAGGTCAGCCGCGTCCCCCCGGAGGTCCAGGCGGAGTGGCGCAAGATCGTCGAGGACGTCTATCCGCGGATCCGCGGAAAGATCATTCCCGCGGACATGTTCGACGCCGCGAGGAAGTACCGCGACGAGTACCGGGCCTCTCGCGGCGAGGGAAAGGGAGGGTCCCGGTAACGTTGGAGGCGCCTCCCGATCTCACACCCGCCGCGGAAAGGCCGCAGGCAGAGTTCCTCGACCGCATCGAGAACGCAGTCACGATCGCCCTCCTCGTCGGCATGGCCGTGCTCCCGCTCCTGGAGATCGTCGGCCGGCACCTTTGGCGAACGGGGATCCCCGGTTCGAACGCTCTCGTCCAGCACGCGACCCTCTGGATCGGCTTCCTCGGGGGGGCGATCGCCGCTCGGGACGACCGGCTCCTGTCGCTGGGCCGACTCCCGGACCGGTTCCGGGAGCCGACCCGCGGAATCCTGGCCGCCTTTACCGCGGCGGTCTCCACCGCCGTCTCCCTCCTGCTCGCCTATTCAGGATTCCAGCTCGTCCGGGCGGAGTGGGTCGACCGGCAGCATGTCGTCCCGTTTCTCCCCGTGTGGTTCGCGGAAGGCGTGATGCCCGCGGGGTTCGCCCTCATCGCGTGGCGGCTCGTCCGGGGCGCATCCCGGGATTGGCGGGTCCGCGCGGCCGTCGTCGCCGCCGCGGGCGCCGGCGTGGCATTCCTCTCCTCGGGCCTCGTTCTCGGGACCGCGCCGTTCGCCGCCGCGCTTGCCGCCCTCCTCGTCGCGGTCATCCTCGGCGCCCCGCTTTTCGTCGCCCTCGGCGGGCTCGCGGTGATCTTCTTCCGCCACGCCGACGTCCCTCTCGCGTCCATCTCCGCCGAGATCTACCGCCTCGTCACTTCGCCGTCCCTTCCCACGATCCCCCTGTTTGCCTTCGCGGGATACCTCCTCACGGTGGGGAACGTCTCCCGCCGACTCGTCCGCTTCTTCCGGGCCCTCGTCGGCTGGATGCCCGGCGCGATCGCCGTGGTCACGGTGCTGGTGTGCACGTTCTTCACGACTTTTACCGGCGCCTCGGGCGTCACGATCGTCGCGCTCGGGGGGATCCTGTTGCCGGCCCTCCTCGCGGAGCGGTACACGGAGAGGTTCTCCCTGGGGCTCCTTACGGCCTCCGGTTCGCTCGGGCTCCTTTTCCCTCCGTGCCTCCCGGTCATCCTGTACGGGGTCGTGGCGGGGATCGCGGTGGACCAGATGTTCAAGGGGGGATTTCTGCCGGGGGTTCTCCTCTCGGCGATCCTGGCGGCCTGGGCCGTCCGGGGAGGGGTCCGGGCGGGCGCCCGGCGGACGCCCTTCTCCCTCAAGGAGTTGGGAGCTTCGGCATGGGATGCGAAGTGGGACCTCCTCCTCCCCGTGATCGTCCTCCTCGGAATCTTCGGGGGGGTTGCGACGACCGTCGAGGCGGCGGCGATGACGGTCCTCTACGCATTCTGCATGGAAGTATTCATCCATCGCGACATCTCCCTGCGGAAGCAGTTTCCCGAGGCGGGGACGGAGTCCGCACGCCTCGTGGGTGGATTCCTCATCCTCCTCGCGGCGGCCACGGGGCTCACGGGGTACCTGGTCGACGCCGGGGTGCCGCAGACCATTTTCGATTGGGTCCGAGGAACGATCCACTCGCGGTTCGTTTTCCTCCTCGTCCTGAACGGGTTCCTGCTCGTCGTCGGGGCCTTCATGCACATTTTCTCGGCGATCGTCGTTATCGTCCCGATCATTGCACCCCTCGCTGCATCCTTCCATGTCCACCCCGTGCACCTGGGGATCATCTTCCTTGCGAACCTCGAGCTCGGGTTCCTGATGCCCCCGGTGGGGATGAACCTCTTCCTCTCCGCCTACCGCTTCGACCGTCCCTTCATCGAGGTCGTCCGTGCCACGTTCCCCTTTCTCCTGATCCTGCTCGGCGGCGTCCTCGCGATCACCTACTTCCCGGCGCTGACCACCGTCCTGCTCCGGTAGGGGCGCCGCCTTCACCCGCGGGGGGGCTGTCTCTCGGTTCCGCAATCCTCCATGCCACGAGATTCGAAGAAATTCGCCTCTTCGTTTGCAAGTTATGTTGTATTTATTTTACTGTGGTGATAAATACATATATGTATTTATCACCACAGAGGAGAAATTCGATGGATGGATACGGCAGCCGCGCGGTAGCGGCGATCACGGGGCTTTCCCAGCGTCAGATCGATTATTGGGACAGGACGCATTTCATCAAACCCTCGCTTGCGTTGTCTTCCGGAAAGGGGACCAGGCGGCTCTATGACTTCACCGACCTTGTCCGGTTTCGGGTCGCGGCTTCCCTCCGGAAGAAGGGGATAAGTCTTCAAAATATACGTAAATGCATAAGATTTCTTAGACGGAACAGGGAACGACTGGAGCGGCCCTTGGCATCCTTGAAATTCCTCACGGACGGAGATTCCCTTTTCGTCCTCACGGCGGACCGAAAGGTCGTCATGGATACGCTGAAGGAAGGGCAACTCGTTTTTTCCATCGCCATCGGACCCCTCCTCAACGATCTCAAGAGGAGAATCGAGAAAGTCGAGAAAGAAAAAACATTTACCGTTGAGATAAGGAAAAGACGGTATGGCGTTACTCTGCACCACGATAGGGAAGAAGGGGGGTTCTGGGTGGAATGCCCGGAATTGCCCGGCTGCCTTTCGCAGGGAGAAACCGTTGAGGAGGCCCTGACGATGATCCGGGATGCAATCCGGGGTCATCTGGCGGTCCTGGAAAAGGAGCCCTCCCGGCGGAAGGCGGTCTGATGGTTTCTCCATCGGACTTGAAGCCTGACAGGGTTATACGTGCATTCGAACGGGCAGGGTGGGAAAATCTCGGCAGGTTGGGGAAGCACTTCAAGCTTAGGATGGAAGGGAATTCGAATATCCTCTCCGTTCCCGTGCACGGCGGGAAGTCGCTGAAGAAGGGACTGTTTTTTGCGCTTCTTCGTTGCGCCGGGATGACCTGGGAAGAGTTTCTGAGATATTATCGGTAAATATTGTTCGAGAACTTTAATAAAATCCTTGAGGAATCTTTGGAATATTGAAGTCAATTTGCGGCAATTAGGACACGTTTCGTAACCCCTTTCGTAGGGGGAAGAAATGGGACTCTAACTTTCCCTGCGATCTTGGGGGAAAGCCAACCCCCATGGAGAAGAAGGTCCGCGCTACCACCTGCTCCCCTATCACAATCTCGACGTGGCAGCGGTGGGACGGGTTCTGTTGGTATTGGATTCCTCCCTGCGCAAACGTTTGTCTGCAAGAAGTGGGCTCTCCGAAAAAAGGGTCCTCTCCCTGGTTCCTTTTTTCCTCGCACTACACGACCTGGGGAAATATTCCGAGGGATTTCAGAATCTCGTCCCGGAACTTTTCCGGGAGCTCCGTGGGAAGGAGAGGAATAGAAGTTGTACCGTGCGCCACGACGGCCTGGGGTTCTGTGTTCCACGCGGACGCGGGGATGAAACAAGGGGGAGTGATGGGCAATGTATGGGGGTCGATCTTGTACGCGCCCGTCGCGCCCCGCGCGGGCGTGTGGAAGGAAACATAAATTCCCATTTCGCCAAGGGAACGAAACGTGGTCGCGCGCTGCTTCCCCACCGGAAAGCGAAGCGCCTTCCGGTATGGAGCGTGCTATAGTTGGTGCTGACGGGGGACACTCCTCAACGCGAAACACGATTGAACCAGGAATGTCCCCGACGGGAAAGTCCCTCGAAGGAAGAAGACGATGCTGAAGAAATCGGAGTGCGTCCTGTACAGCGGCGGCGCGAACGGCGCGGAGCACGAGTTCGGCGTCCAGGCGGAAGCGTACGGGATCGAGGAGGTCAACTTCACGTTCGAGGGCCACGGGATTGCGCGTGCCCGGGGAGTGAGGGTGCTCTCCCGCGAGGAGCTTTCGAAGGGCGACGTGAGCCTGGCCTACGTCTCCCGGCTGATGAACCGTACCTTCACGGATGCTCCGCTCATCCGGAAGGTGCTGCAGACGATCTGGTACCAGGTTAACGCCGGACAAGAAATATATGTCATCGGCAAGATCCTGGAAGACGGGACCGTCCGCGGCGGAACGGGCTGGGGCGCCGAATTCGCCAAGCTCTGCAACAAGCCGATCTTCGTCTTCGATCAGGACCGGGGCCGCTGGTTCACGTGGAAGGAAGACGGTTGGGTGGAAATCGCGGACCCCGCCGCCCCGCGGATCGGTAATCCCCGGTTTACCGGGACCGGGACGCGGTTCCTGGAGGAAAACGGCCGCCGGGCGATCCGGGAGCTGTTCGATCGCTCCTTCCAGTAAGACCCTCACGCGCATGCGACCCCCCGACATCCGCAACGTGGCGATCATCGCCCACGTGGACCACGGCAAGACCACGCTGGTCGACGCGATGCTCAAACAGAGCGGCGTCTTCCGCGAACATCAGGCCGTTCCCGATCGCGTGATGGACTCGACCGACCTGGAGCGGGAGAAGGGGATCACGATCCTGGCGAAGAACACCGCCGTGGTCTACCGAGGGGTGAAGATCAACATCGTGGACACCCCGGGCCACGCCGATTTCGGCGGGGAGGTGGAGCGCACCCTGAAGATGGTCGACGGGGTGCTCCTGCTGGTGGACGCTTCCGAGGGGCCGCTCCCCCAGACCCGCTTCGTCCTTTCGAAGGCGCTGGAACGGGCACTGCCGGTGATCCTGGTCGTCAACAAGATCGACCGGCCGGACGCCCGGATCGACGAGGTGATCAGCGAGGTCTACGACCTGTTCATCGACCTGGACGCGACGGAGGAGCAGCTGGAGTTCCCGATCCTCCTGACGAACGCCCGCGCGGGGACGGCACGGGAGAAAGACGGCGGGGAGGGGCGAGACCTCCGCCCTTTGTTCGACCGGATCCTCACCCACATACCGCCTCCGTCCGGGGATCCTTCCGCCCCCCTGCAGTTCCTGGTGACGAGCCTGGACTACAGCGACTACATCGGTCGGCTGGCCGTGGGGAGGGTTTTCTCCGGGACCCTCCGCGCCGGGGAGGCGGTGTCCATTTGCGGAAAGGACGGGGCGGTGGAGCGCGTCAAGGTCGCACTCCTCTACGGCTTCGAAGGGCTTTCCCGGCAGGAGATCCCGGAAGCCGGAGCGGGAGACATCGTGGCCGTCGCAGGGGCTTCGCTGATCACCATTGGGGACACGGTTTCCGACCCGATGACGCCGCGCCCACTGCCGCGGATCGCGGTCGACGAGCCGACGGTGTCGATGGTCTTCTCGATCAACACCTCTCCGGTCGCCGGGAGAGAGGGGAAATACGTCACCTCGCGGCAGCTTCGGGAGCGCCTTGCGAAGGAACTCCTCGCCAACGTGGCGCTCCGGATCGACTTCTCCGGGACCGACGCATTCACCGTGATGGGTCGCGGGGAGCTGCAGCTGGCGATCCTCATCGAGATGATGCGCCGCGAAGGATTCGAGCTGTCGGTTTCCCGCCCCGAGGTGGTCACGAAAACCGGGAACGGAGTGCTCAAGGAGCCGGTGGAGATGCTGTTCGTCGACATCCCCGAGGCCTGCCTGGGGGCGGTGACTCAACGCCTGGGGGCCCGCAAGGCGAAGATGACGAAGATGGTCAATCCCGGGCGGGGGCGGGTGCGCCTCGAGTACCGGATTCCGTCGCGGGGGCTCATCGGGTTCCGCTCGGAATTCCTCACGGAGACGCGCGGGACGGGGCTGCTCAACCATCTTTTCGACGGGTACGAGCCGTGGCAGGGCCCGATCCCGGAGAGGATCAACGGGGCGTTGGTGGCCGACCGGTCAGGCCGGGCGACCGCCTACGCGATCTTCCATCTCCAGTCCCGCGGCGCCTTCTTCATCGGGGAAGGGACGCAGGTCTACGAAGGGATGATTGTCGGGGAGAACTCCCGTCCCGTGGACATCGACATCAATGTAACGAAGGAGAAGAAGCTCACCAACATCCGCGCGGCCGGCGCCGACGAGGCGCTTCGCCTGGTCCCGCCGAGGATCCTGTCGCTGGAGGGCGCGCTCGAGTTCATCAACGAGGACGAGCTGGCCGAAGTGACGCCGTCCTCGCTGCGCCTCCGGAAAAAGATTCTCGAGGCCGCCCGTCGTCCGAAAAGAAAAGAATAGATTTTTAGAGTGGAAAACCTGGATGCACCGAGGGCATAATAATCAGGATTGTTTATTGAATTCGAAGGGGGAAAGCGCGATGGCGAAAGCCACGTCTGCGAAATCGAAAAAGAACCCTACCAGTGCCCTGACCCGGGCACTCCGGTTTGAAAAACAGGGGAAACGGTTTTTCGCCGCCGCCGCCGCCAAGAGTTCGGATGCCTTTGCGAGGCAGCTGTTCGAGCTTCTCGCCGTCCTTGAGGAGAAGCACGTACAGGACATCCTTGTGATCTCCCGGATGTTAGAGGAGGATGGAAAGTTTCCGGCGGTCTCCTCCGCGCCCAGCGAGGCGAGGATGCTGATGTTCAAGCGGGAAACCCGGCGGATCCGGAAGGAGAAAACGATTTCCGGGGACGCGGCGGCCGCCATGCGGAAGGCCCTCGGCTTCGAGGCGGAGGGGCGCGAGATGTACAAGCGGATGGCCGAGGGGGCGGCGCATTTCCAGGAAAGGAAGTTCTTCAAGCTCCTCTCGAACGAGGAGTCGAAGCATTTCGAAGTGATCTACGAGTATCTCGATTTCCTGGAGGCCACCGGCCTCCGGATGGGGGAATGAAGAATTGTTGAGGGCGTTTTCCCTCTAGTCTTTCTTCCGAATTCAATAAGGATCAGGCGAGGCGTGAGATGAAAGGTCGAAGCACGTACTATTCATGCATCGTGGCGCTGGCAGCTACCATGCTTTGCGTGGCGGTTGCAGGGCAGGCTGGGCGTCGGGAATTTTGGATGACGCCCCCGAAAGCGGAAAGCGAGGAACGGTATCTGGTTCCGCCGCCGCCGTTTACGGAGGGGATCTTTCCCTGCTCCGAGTGCCACAAGGAGATGAAGCCGAACCCGAATCGCCGCGTGCTCAAGGAGGAACATACCAATATCGAACTGAAAAACCACGCGGAGAAGGAACGCTGGTGCCTGGACTGCCACGACATGAAAAATCGCGACAAGCTGCGGTTGGTCTCCGGTGAGCAGATCGACTTTACGGAAAGTTACCGGCTTTGCGGCCAGTGCCACGGCGACAAGTACCGCGACTGGAAGGTGGGTGTCCACGGGAAGCGGACAGGGCGATGGAACGGGAAAAAGGAGTACCTGCTGTGCGCTCATTGTCATAACCCGCACAATCCCCGGTTCAAGCCGATTCCGCCGAAGCCGCCGCCGCTGCGCTCGGAGAGCATAAGGTGAAAGTTTCTTTCGGCACCCCCTCAAGGAGAGAACGTCATGTCGGATAAGGAATTGCGCGATCCACACGTATTCCGGCTCACGCGTCGGAAAGCATTGAAAGGATTGGCGATCGGACTGGGCGCTCTCGCCCTCCCCGCGAAGGGCTCCTCCGCCTCTGTCTGGGAATCGTTTTTCCAGAAGAATTTCCGCGAGCTCGGCAGGGCCGATGTCAGAAAGATCCTGGCAAGGCTCGAAAAGGAGTATAGCGCCCAATACGGGAAACCGGTAAAGGTGAAGGCGACTCCACCCCTTGAGGGCGTTCTGTACGGGTACGGCCTGGACCTGTCCCGATGCATCGGCTGCCGAAGGTGCGTGTACGGATGCGTGACAGAGAACAACCAGTCCCGCGACCCCCAGATCCATTGGATCCGGGTGCTCCGCCTGGAGAAGGAGAGGGGCGTGGACCTGGAGCATGCCGAGCAATACTACAACCCGTCGCGTGTGCCCGAGGAGGGGCATTTCTACATGCCTGTCCAGTGCCAACAGTGCGAGAATCCCCCGTGCACCAAGGTGTGCCCGGTCCAGGCGACCTGGAAGGAAAACGACGGAATCGTTGTCGTGGATTACAACTGGTGCATCGGATGCCGATATTGCATGGCGGCGTGTCCTTACGGGGCGAGGCACTTCAACTGGAAGAAGCCCGGGCTGCCGACCGCGGAAATGAACCCCGACACGCATTACCTCGGAAACCGGCCGAGACCCGTCGGTGTGGTGGAGAAGTGCACCTTCTGCATCCAACGCACTCGGGAGCTGGAAGGGGAGTATCCGGCGTGCGTCGAGGTCTGCCCCGTGGGGGCCCGCAAGTTCGGGAACCTGCTCGACCCGGACAGCGAGATCCGCTACGTGATCGAAAACAAGCGGGTGTTCATCCTCAAGGAGGAATTAAATACCCAGCCGAAGTTCTATTACTTCTATTCCGTGTGACCGGCAGAAGAGGAAACCGATGAAGAAAGTCTGGGCATTTCTCAAGGGATGTTTCGTCCTCCTGAGGAAGGGGAGCAAATTCTACTACGCCTGGGTCACTTTCCTGCTGGCCCTTATGGCGATCGGGACGGTTGCGTACATCAGCCAGCTGTACAGCGGGTTGATCGTCACGGCGATGCGGGACCCGGTGTCCTGGGGGTTTTACATCTCTAACTTCACCTTCATCGTGGGGGTCGCGGCGGCCGCCGTCCTGCTCGTCATCCCCGCGTATGTCTACAAATGGGGGCCGATCAAGGAGATCGCGATCCTCGGCGAGCTCCTGGCCGTATCCGCGATGGTGATGTGCCTTCTGTTCGTCACGGTGGACATCGGTCGGCCGGACCGCTTCTGGCACCTGATCCCGAAGATCGGGATTCTGAACTTTCCGCAATCCCTTCTGGCTTGGGACGTCGTGGTGTTGAACATGTACCTTGTCCTGAACTTCATGATCGCGGGCTACATGTTGTACAGCCTCTACTACAAGCGCCAGCCGAACATGAAATACGTTTTGCCGCTCCTCTTGTTTTCCATTCCGGCGGCGATCTCCATCCACACGGTAACCGCGTTCCTCTACAACGGGTTGGCGGCGCGTCCTTTCTGGAACGCCTCGATCCTCGCCCCGCGATTCCTTGCGTCGGCGTTCTGCTCCGGGCCGGCCTTCATGATCCTCCTCTTCCAGCTCATACGAAAGTGGACGAACTTCGAGATCAAGGACGAGGCAATCTTTAAAGTCGCCGAACTCATCGCCTATGCGATGTTCATCAACCTGTTCCTGCTGGGCGCAGAAGTCTTCAAGGAGTACTACTCCGATACCGCCCACCTGGCGCCGATGAAATACCTCTACCAGGGGCTGGGCGGGCATTCGGACCTGGTTTCGTACATATGGACCGCGACTTTTTTCAACATCACGGCCTTCTTCCTCTTCCTCATTCCCCAAACGAGGGAGAATTTCATCACCCTCAACATCGGCAGCATCCTCATCTTCATAGGCGTCTACATCGAGAAGGGGATGGGGCTTGTGGTCCCGGGGTTTGTTCCGGACGTGCTCGGGGATTTCTACGAGTATTCCCCGACCGGGATCGAGTTGCTGGTTACGATGGGGATCTGGGCGACGGGGCTGTTCGTCTACACGATGCTCCTGCGGATCGCCATCCCGATCATGAATGGCGACTTTTATGTGGGCGATGACGGGGTGCACCCCTTCATCGGCGACCAGCGGTTCCTCGTCCGTAGAGCCGCGATGTACGAGGAGGAACCGGACCTCATGTCGCAATGAGGGAAACGGTAGACCTCGGCGAGACGAACGATCTCCGTTTCATTGGCTCTGGAGATACGCCAGTACGCCCCTCAGTTCCTCGCCGCTCATTTCAGGCCAGGGAACCGCGTGGATCACCATGGAAGCCTCCATGGAAGGGATATGATTCCATAGCAGCGTGGCAAACTGGATGGAATGAATCGATTTTATATCGCCGGTGATTTTCTGTTTGTCCGCTGCGGTCTTGAAATGGCAACCGGCGCATCGTTTCCGACTGAAAACGCTTTCCCCTTTTGCAGGATCACCCGGCTTGTCATCGTAATTAAGCGAGTAAAGGAAGACGATCAGATCGTTCATCTCGGTTTCCGAGAACGTAGGCCATTCCAGCTTCTTCTGCCGGAATTTCTCCCGCATTCCCGCGACGTGATTCCACATCCGTGTCGTAAGGATCGTGACATTGGATTGGGATACGGTTTTTCCCAGGTCCGGCGCTTCCTTTCCGCCCTTTCCGAAGATGGAGTGGCACTGGATGCATCCCTTTTCCGTAAACATTTTTAGTCCATTGGCCGCGCTTCCCAATCCCAGAAACACTTTTCTGGTCTCTTTTCTTTGCTCCGTCAGTGCCGCAAAAAGGTCGGTGAAGTCGTTCCCTGAAAACATGGGAATCGGGGTGCGCGTCGCCGCCATCTGGCTGAGCATCATCGGACCATGGTTCCACATCCGCTGCAGCAGGACGACCTGCGACTGGAAGGTGCTCAAGGAATCCAGACGGATCCCACCCTTTTTCCCTCTTCCGCCCAGAGAATGGCAGGAAAAGCAGGCCTTGTCCTTCAGCAGAACCTCCCCTCGCCGCGGATCGCCTGGCTGGCCCAGGTAGGGCAACATGTAGAGAAAAGAGACCAGTTGATTCAACTCGGTCGTGCTGAATTGCGGCCGATCCAGCACCTCTTTTCTCATGTGGACCGCCATTGCCGGTGCGTGGTTCCACAGGATGGAGAAAATATCCAGGAAGCTTCCGTAAAACCGTGCGGACTGCAGCTTGGGTCCCGTCTTCCTCTCCCGTTCGAAGATCGAATGGCACTGGCTGCAGTTCTTCGCCTCGAACACCTTTCTCCCTTCGACAAGATCGCTGACCAGGTAAACTTTCTGCGCCTGAACCGGTTCCGGTTTCGTGACGCCTTTTCCGGGAACGCCCGCCTCTTTTTTCCCGCTTCCCTCGCCGCACCCTGAGCCTGCCAACGCGAAACAGCAGAGCATCCCGAAAAGGAACAGTTCCACACCGAAAGCTTTTTTCTTTTGCATGGCGGTCGTTCCCCTCCGGAATCCTCTTCTGTTTTTATTCTATCCTGGCACAGGATTTGTTTCCGTCTCTTTCTCCTCTTTTCGGCCTTTCCTCAATCCGATGAAAACATACGTTAAGACCGACGCCAAAACCAAAAAGATGAGAATGGCGACAATGCTGATCGCAACGGAGGCATCCGGCGCGTCGTGAAGCCTGATGGATTCCTTGATCAAGTTAACGATCCAGACGGCAATTCCGGTAAATAAGACCCAGATCAACGAGATCGATGCGATCTGAAGAATTTCGATCATTTTTTTGTTCATCGTCATTCCCCTGCGGAAGTCGGTTCGGGGCCCGGCATGTAGGACGAAATCCGTTCGGTTACGATTTTCGCGCTTTCCTTGCGCCCTTCTTCGATTTCCCAGATGGAGATCACGGGGAAGAAGCGCGCAAAGAGCATGTACCCCAGAATGAAGACCGATATCCCTCCGATAAATAACATCCATTCGGTGTGAGTCGGGATGTAGATCCCAGTGGGATACGGCAAGCGGGGATTGGCCAGGGAGGGAACGATGATGATCAGCCGTTCCAGCCACATCCCGATAATCACGGAGAGGGAGGCGATTAATATGCCCGGGATCGTGCGGGTCTTCCGGTTGCTGAGCAGGAGAACCGGGAGGAAAAAATTGAAGGATACCATGGCCCAGAAATAGGGGGCGAAATCCCCCGTGAATTTGTACCAGAACACCCGCATTTCGTTCGGTTCATGACCGTAATAACCGGTCAGGTATTCCGAAAAAGTAAAATAGAACCATAGCAGCGACATGATCAGCAGCAAGATGGAAAGATAGTTGAAGTGGATATGCTTCAGATAGCCTTCCAGGCGGAAGATCTTGCGGAACACGATCATCAAGACGAGGATTGCGGCAATGCCGGAGAAGATGGCCCCGACCACGAAGTACGGTCCAAAAATGGTGCTGTGCCACCCGGGCTGCACGGTCATGGAGAAGATAAAGGAGATGATGGTGTGGACCGAGACCGCAATGGGGATCACGATGACCATGAGGAGGTTCATCGCCCGGTTCAGCACCTTGTGTTGGCGCTCGGTTCCCTGCCAGCCCCAGGAGAGAAATTCATACAACCATCGGGGTTTCACGCCTCGATCGCGAAGGATGGCGATGTCCGGGATCAGGGGAATGTAAAGGTAGACCGTACTGGCCGTGAAATATGCGGTGATGCTCGTGATATCCCAAAGCAGGGGAGATTGCAATCGGCCGTTGAAAAAAAGATGCGACATCCTGTCCGGTCGGCCCAGATCGATGATCGGATGCAATCCTCCGATGGCAAGTACGATGGCCGTGATGACCTCCGCCATGCGGGTGATCGGCCGCCGCCACTCGGCTTTGGAAAGGCGCAGGATCGCCGAGATCAGCGTTCCGGCATGGCTGATTCCGATGAAAAACACAAAATTGATGATGTAAAAACCCCAGGTCACGGGTTGTGCCATTCCGGTGACTCCCAGACCGAAAAGAATCTGGCGAAGATAGACAAACCCTGTGTAAAGGATGATGGCCAGCAAGATTCCCACGATCAGGTAGAAATTCCTTGCCGGCCTTTCTATGGGCCGTAACAGGGGAGCATCCGGATGGGGCTGAGCGGAAACGGAATCCATTTAATCCACCTCTTTTAAATAAATGACTTTGGGCTCGGTTCCCAGGTCTTCCAGCAGCTTCGTGGCGCGGGGGCTGTGTGCGAGGTGGTTCACCCGGTGGCCGGAATTCTCAAGGTCTCCGAAAACGATCGCTCCGGTGGGGCATCCTTCTGCGCACGCCGGCTGGTAGTCGTTTTCCCGCAGTCCCCGTGCCTCGGATTTCACCTGCTCTTTTGCCTTTTGCAGACGATGAACGCAAAACGTGCACTTCTCTACCACCCCGACGGGACGGACCGAAACATCCGGGTTGACGGTATCGCGAATCCCTGGCGTCCATTCCGGCTTGTACCAGTTGAACGATTTCACCGTGTAGGGGCAGGCGGCCATACAGTAACGGCAACCGATGCACTGCGGGTAGATCTGCGCCACGATCCCTTCCTCGTTGATGTAGGTGGCGCGGACCGGACAGACTTTCGTGCAGGGAGGGTGGTCGCAATGCATGCAGGGCCGCGGGATTTGCCGAACTCGAAGCATGGGGTATTCCCCTTCATAAATGGTCAGCATATCCATCCAGAGCATGGTCCGGCCCATCGCGGATTCCTTCGGCTCCACGATGGCCACGTTGTTTTCCCGCTTGCAGGCGGCCACGCACTCTCCGCAGCCGGTGCATTTTTGCAGATCGATGACCATCCCCCACTTCATTCTTCGCGCTCCCTACTTTTTGATCTTTTCCACGCGTACATGGGTGGAATGCCATGAATTGCGGCCGCTGAGCGGGTCTATGCGGTGATCGATCATCGTGATCGGGTTCGTTCCAAGGTTTTTTGCGTACCTTCCCAGCTCCGTATGGCCCTGCCCGAAAGGAACGGACAGGATTTCCGGAGAGACCGTTGGAACGATCTTCACTGGAAGAGTGAAAGAACCTTTCCTGGAAACCACACGGATGAAATCCCCGTCCCTGATCGAAAGATCCTTGGCCCTCCTGGGGTTCATCTCTGCCCAGGTATTCCAATACAGCCGGGAGTAGAGCCCG
>Ga0214473_10006732_pt1 | contig 13686 bp, 11 predicted proteins | sample RVTome_7_FD_203509 | JGI IMG/M metagenome (GOLD analysis project Ga0214473, IMG submission 203509) | Soil microbial communities from uranium-contaminated site in the Upper Colorado River Basin, Wyoming, United States - RVT98D197 | ecosystem: Environmental > Terrestrial > Soil > Contaminated >... | reverse complement strand
GGGGCTCGGAGCTCCAGGAGGTCTCCCGCCGTTATCTGACGAAGTCCAAAAACGTCCAGGAGATCTACCGAAGCCTGCGGGTCGTCTTTCGCGAGCTCGATCCAATGCCGATCCCGACGCCGCTCCTCGAGCTCGCCCGGATCCCGAGATTCAAGCTCTTCGTCACCACGACCTTCGACGTTCTGATCGAGCGCGCCGTCGACGACGTGCGCTTCGACGGGCAGCGTCATACCCTCGCCTTCGCCTACGCGCCGAGCGACCAGCAGGATCTCCCTCCGGAGTTCGATCGGCTGGGCCGACCCGCCGCGTTCCACCTCCTGGGGCGTCTTTCGGGCACCCCTCATAGCTTCGCCGTCACCCGCGAGGATACGCTCGAGTTCATGGATTCGCTGCAATCTCGAGCTCCCGGCTTCTTGTTCGACAAGCTTCGGGAGAGCGACCTCCTCATCCTGGGAAGTGGACTCTCGGAGTGGCTGGCCCGTCTTCTCGCTCAAGGGGGACCGGGGAGGGACGCCCCCGTGCTCTTCGTGGAACGGGCGAAGGGGACGACGGAAGCGCCGCCCGTCGAGAGCGCGGTCGACTTCGTTCGCGAGCTCTGCCGTCGCTGGACCGAGTTCTCGCCCCAAGAAGAGGCGGCCCCACCTCCCATCGCGTCTTCGTCGGGGATGCCTTCCGGTGCGGTTTACCTGAGCTCTGCGGAGGAGGACCGGGGCGCGGCGGAGGCGATTCGGGAGGCGCTCGACCGGGCGGGCATCGACGTCATTGTCGACCACGACGACACGCCGCTCGCTCCCCGGTGGGAGAAGAGGCTGAAAAGCGTCGTCGGCCTCTGCTCGGTGTTCGTACCCGTGATTTCCGCGCGGTCGTTGAAAGCCAAAAGGCGATTCTTGCGGGGAGAGTGGCTCGAGGCCATTCTAGAGGCGGGAAGAGCCGCTCCCACGGGCCGGTTCATCCTGCCGGTGGTCATCGACGACACCTCGCCGGGAGACCCAGCGATTCCCGGGGAATTTGGAGAGCTGCAATGGGAGAAACTGCCAGGCGGCAAACCGAGCTCGGAGTTCGTGAAGACGTTGGTCGAGCTTCAGAGGAGCTATCGACGAGCGAAATACGGATGATCGCGGAGTCCGCGACGATCCCCGAGAGCGTCGGGCTCAACGACCAGAATCCCTGGCCCGGGCTTCTGCCGTTCGGCGAGGCCGATTGGAAGTATTTCCACGGCCGCGATTTCGAGACCGACTTGCTCTACCGCAAGGTCGAGCGGGAGCGCCTCACCGTCCTCTTCGGCCTCTCGGGCCTCGGAAAGTCCTCGATCCTTCAAGCCGGCCTCTTCCCCTCTTTGCGGCGCGAGAACGTGCTGCCCGTTTACATCCGGCTCGACTTTTCGCCCGACAAGCCGGACCTGACGGCGCAAGTCAAAACCGCCATCGTCCGCGAGGCGGAGCGCTCGAAGGTCGAGGCCCCGACGCCGCAGCCGAAGGAAACCCTGTGGGAGTACTTCCACCGCAGCGACGCCGATTTCTGGAGCGAGCGGCATCGGATCGTGGTTCCTCTTCTGGTGTTTGACCAGTTCGAGGAGGTGTTCACGCTGGGGGCACGAGACCGGTCGCGGGCTCAGGCGACGAACGCGTTTCTCCTGGAGCTCGCGGACCTGGTGGAGGCCAGGCCTCCGCTTCAGCTCAGGGCCCGTCTGGAGCTGGAGCCTCCGGGAAAGAGACCGAGCGAGGCCGCGCGGTTCACGTTCGAGAGGCACCGTTACAAGGTTCTGCTGACACTCCGCGAGGATTTCCTCCCCGACCTCGAAGCCCTCGGCGACAAGATGGGCTCGGTCGCCCACAACCGCTTCCGCCTGGAGCGCATGAACGGCGTCGCCGCGCTCCAGGCCGTCAACCAGGCGAAGCACATCATCGCCCCGGACGTCGCCGAGCGTGTGGTCCGGTTCGTCGCCGCCGCGGATCCGAACGAGGAGCTCGTGAACCTCGAAGTCGAGCCCGCGCTCCTCAGTGTCGTCTGCGGCGAGCTCAACAGCCAGCGTCTCGAGAGGCGTGAAGCCCGGATTACCGAAAGGGCCCTCGACGGATCGCAGAACCAGATCCTCTCGGACTTCTACGAGCGCAGCATCGCCGACCTCAGCGAGGCGGTATGCACGTTCGTCGAGGAAAAGCTCCTCACGCGGCGCGGATTCCGCAATCTCGTCGTCTACGACGAAGCCATCGGCTCGCCCGGCGTGACCGAGGAGGACATCGAGGAGCTCGTAAGAAGGCGGCTGGTGCGCATCGAAGAGCGGGGACGACGTCGCCTCCTGGAGCTGTCGCACGATCTCCTGACGGGTGTCGTGACCGCGAGCCGCGACGAGCGGCGAAGACGACAGAAGGAAGCGGAAGCGGTCCGGAAGCTGGAGGAGCGGCATCGAAAGAGCCTTCAGAGCGCAGCGGTTTTGTTCCTCGTGCTGCTCCTCGCCGTCGGAGCGCTCGGAGCCCTCGCCTGGGCCTACCTCGCGGAAAGGCAGGCGGACGAGCTCGCCCGAGCGAAAGAGGCGGCCGAGAGCGCAGCGGCCGAGGCTTCGAACCAGCGGTCGATCGCGGAGTCGCGGCGGCTCGAGGCGGAGCGCCAGCGGCAGGATGCGGAAAAGGCGAGCGAGCTCGCAGAGATGGCGGCGGCCGAGGCCTCTCGCCAGCAGCGGATCGCCGACGTCCAACGCGAGGACGCGCTCTGGCAGCGGCACGAAGCGATCACCGCGCGAGGGGATGCGGAAAAGGCGTTCAACGACGCGCTCCTCCAGAAGAACCTGGCGGAGGAGCAGAGAAGGATCGCGCAGCAGCGACAGAGGGAGGTTGAAGAAAGCCAGAAACAGGTCCAGGAGACGAACGACGCGCTCGTCGAGGCCCTGCGGGAGCGTCTCTCGAGTCGGGACCCGCGTGAGGTCCTCGGGGCCCTCGAGATACTCGATCGTGGAAGCCAGGACTCACAGGCCTTCCTCGCACGCATCGACGCCCAGTGGTTCCAGTCGGCTCGCGAGTTCGTCCCGCTCCTGGTCGCGCTCGACGAGAGGGCTCAGGATCAGCCGAACGAGAGATGGAGCGGCCTCCGGAGCCTTCTGGTGAAGCGTTTCACCGAGGAGGCGGGACTGGGCGCTCCCCCGCCGTCGCCGACCGCCGCGAGCCGGATCCGGATCGAGGGGGGCGAGGTTCAAACAGGGATCGAGAACGATGGGGGACTTGTTGGACGTCGAGTGCATGTTTCTTCTTTCTACTTGCAGCAGCACGAGGTGACGAATGCCGAGTATCGGAGGTTCGACCCACGGCACGATGCGGGGGCTCCGGCCAATCACCCGGTCGTGAACGTGAGCTGGTACGACGCGATGGCCTATGCAGCGTGGCTAGGGGGGAACCTTCCGACCGAGGCGGAGTGGGAGCTCGCCGCGCGCGGCTCCGCGGGTCGAATGTATCCCTGGGGAAACGAGCGCCCCACGCGAACGCGCGCGAACTATGACCCCGATGGGGGCGGCGTCGGTCGCACGCCGGGAACGGCGCCCGTAGGCTCGTTTCCCGAAGGGGCGACCCCCGAGCGGATCCACGACCTTGCAGGAAACGTCTGGGAGTGGTGTCGAGACGGCCCCTCGAACGCGCGCGTTTTGAAGGGGGGATCGTATTTCAACGGCGAGCGGTATCTCGCGACCGCCCCGAGGAACTCGCTGCACCCCGAGGGGCGCGAAAGCGTCGTCGGCTTTCGCGTAGCCTGGCCGCCCGAGAAGTAGCATGATTCTTGGCTTCGCGCTCGTATACCTCGTTTCCGCATCCGTCGGTCGGGCGCAGGAGGCTGTGCTCGACGACATCATCCACACGCCGCCCCCCTGCATGAACACCGAGGAGTTTCCTCTCATCGAGGCCAAGGCCACGAGCGCGGACGTGGCTCGCGCGAGACGACTCACCGTTCGCTTCAAGGCCGAAGACGACGCCGGCTGGTACGAGGTCGAGGTCCCGTCGGCAGTGGGGTTGACGTACCAGGCGGCGCTCCCCAAACCGACGCCGGAGGCGGTTCGAGTCCATTACTACTTCGCGTCAGGAAGGTCCGAGGTGCGTACCCCGGAGTATGTGGTGAACGTTCTGATGGGGGGTTGTCCGGGAGCGCGCGCAGCACAGGCGGAGCTGACCGAGAGAATCCGGGTGCGACGGACCGCGGACGACCAGGGGGAGATTCCGAGAGGATTCAGCCCGGAGGGGATCCGGACGGGCGGCATGTCGGGGACGACACTCGGCATCCTGGCCGGCGCCGGCGCGGGAGCCGGGCTCGCCGCCCTCGCGGTCTCGGGAGACGAGGCGACTCCTCCTCCCGACCCTGGAAGCCCGCAAGCGATCCGCGCGTGCTTCGTGCCCGATCCGGTGCCGGACATCGATTCCGGAGACACGATCGTCTTCGACGCTTCGTGCAGCAGCCCGACGACGGTCACTTCCTACCAGTGGGATTTCGGCGACCGATCCACGGGGCAGGGGAGAAGCATCGAGCATCTTTTTCGCCCGGGAGGCCTCTACACCGTGACCCTGACAGTCGGCGACGGACAGCGGACCGACCGCGTGTCGCGCCTGGTGAACGTGCGGGCGACGCCGATCGCCTGCTTCATCACCAACCCCGATCCTCCGAGGATCTTCGTGAACGGATCCATCGACTTCAACGCGGATTGCTCGGTCGGCGACCGCGACGGGGGCCCGACGTTCATCACCACCTACAACTGGGACTTCGGCGACGGCGACGACGGCGGGGTCGGCCGCTTCGTGTCGCATCGTTTCACCGCGCCCGATCTCTACGGCGTCACCCTCACGGTGACCAACGAGGACGGACGCCAGGACCGGACGACGCAGTTCGTCGTCGTCGACAGGCGACCGACGTCGAGTCCCCCCGAGGTCAGCTTCCTGAGCCAGCTCGAGCTTCCCGCGGGAACGAGCGCCCAGATCGCGCTCAACGAAGCCGAGACCGTGGCGACCGTCGCTCCCGCCCCGCAGCGGCATCGGGCTCGGGGCCGATCGGGGGAGAACGTGGTCGAAGGACGCCTCCTCTCCGAAGCGGGCGAACCGGGCCAGTGGAGGTTCGATTTCCGCGGGGCCTCGAGATTCGTTCCGGGAAGCCTCCGCGTCGACTCGGGGGAGGTCCTCACGCTGGACGGCCATAGCGTCGTCTTTCGCATGACGGGAAAGCCAGGCCCCCCGATTCGATTCCGCTTCCGCCTCGAGGAGTGAAGTCGCTCCTCGAGGCCCAGCGAAAGCTGTCTGGGCTCGGGCCCGGCGTTCGCCTCGGAGCTGTCCTCGTGAATCACCCGGGAGGCCACGCGCTCGGTCACTTCCGACAGGTAGGCGTCATCTCATCCCCTACAGATACAGAAGCGCGGCATAGCCGCTCGGGAGATGCTGCGGAGGCTTTTCCATGGAGTGGTAGCGAAGAGCCATCTCGAGAAAGAACCGCGCGTGGAAGAACGCCTCGAGAATGCTGCGCGTCACCACCGTCCATGTCTCATTGTCCTCGACTCTGAACTCCTTTCCTGTCCCTGCTGCGACGATTTCGAGAAACCACGAATTGAGCTCGCACCCCGGTGAGAGTTCTCGGAGCAAGTCCACGATGGCCTTCGTCTGCTCCTGTAGGCGGTGCACCTTGAAGCTCTGGTAGTAGAAGCGATAGACAGGGTCCTCGTAACCCCAGCGATCACTCGCCTTGGAGAGAAGTTCTTCGATGTATAAGGACGTCCTGAACGCGGCCAATCAGCAAGTGGCCTTGAGCCGCGCCAGCGCGACGGAGGCGTATCGGAAACGAGAGCTCTCGCCCTAACACTTTCAGCTCGAACTCCTCCTCGGACAAACCCGGCCCGGCGCGCGTAGGTAGAGCCAACGGGAATATCGGCGCCCTGTGCGCCAACCAAGAACGGCGGCGTCTCGAACACGCGGGGCCCCGAGGGCTATTCTCACGCGTTTGGTGCCGTACACTTCTTAGTGTACACTAAATTCGTGCGACGGCGGGACCTCGAGAAGGAGCTGAGGTCCCTCGGCTGGCGATCCTTGCGGCATGGGGGGCGGCACGATGTCTGGACCGACGGCGAGCAGCAAGAGGCAATCCCGAGGCATTCCGAGATCAACGAGAAGCTCGCCAGAGCAATCCTCAGGCGAGCGCAGAAGAGGAAATGACGATGCGTCTTTACGGAAGAGTCTATCGTGATGGCAGGCAATGGCTGGTCGAAATCCCACTGCTCGATGCCATGACTCAGGGCGGCACCAAGAGAGAAGCTTACGCCATGGCCAAGGACCTAGTAGAAACGCTTGTCGGGCGACGGGGTTTCGAAGCTCACGTCTATCCGGGGAAGCGCGGGGAGTTCGAGTTGGGCGCCTCCCCAACGCGGCTGCTCATCGCGTTGGTGCTGCGCCGACAACGAGAAGCAAGCGGTTTGTCATTGGCCGAGGTCGCCCACCGCTTGAAAGCCAAGTCTCGCAATAGCTACGCACGATACGAGCAAGGAGTTTCGGTTCCCACGATCGAGAAGCTCAACGACCTTCTGCGAGTCGTCACCTCGGGTCGAGACGTTGTCCTGCGGTTGAGCACCGCCGCCTAGCCCTGCTTGGCAAGTATGCCTAGGAGGCCGGAGGGGAATAGGAATGAGTCGCGAGTTCAGCGTAATCATCGAGCAGGATGCCGAAGGTTATTACGTCGCATCGGTTCCGGCTTTGCGCGGCTGCCACACGCAGGCGAAATCGCCCGATGAATTTAAGTCAGTGGTCTCTTGGGTGCGGCCGCGTAACCCAAGCTCAGAAGCACGAATAAACAGCGAGGACCGGCGGGTAACGACGGGATAGCGGCCGCGGGATTCCCGTGGTTCGTTTTCTTGGAAGCATTCGGAGTCAACGATCTCGGGGGATGCGCCCGCCTCCCTGGGCGCAATCCGCAGCGGCTCGTCCATTGCCCTTTCGGATGATTCTAACCCACCTGCTCGTCAGGCCGATTCGCGCCGCACTCGATGATGTCCAGCAGTTTCGAGGCGTCCACCTTCTTTCGAAAGCGCACCACCAATGCGTGGCGGGGAATGTCGACCTCGGAGCACCGCCGGGCCTCGTCGATGCAGAGGATGAGGTTCTGGATTCGGGCCGCTCGCAGGGTCTCGAGCTTGCGAGAAATATACTCCGGCGTCCAGAAGCCAACGATCTCGACCAGGAAGCGCCTTCTCGGATCGAGACGGTGGCAGAGGAGAAAATCGGGGAAGATCAGCGTTCCCAGAGCCGGAACCGCCGTCGGTTCCCGGAGCACCTGCCAGTCGGGCGCGAGCCGCGCCATGTCGCGCGCGAATCTCTCCTCGAGGCGGCTGTCGAACGCCCGAAGGTTCTCGGAGGGGAACAGCGGGTCTCCCGACTCCACGACGAAGCGGACCATCTCCCCATGGACCAGGCAGCGAGCGGAAAGGGAGAATCGCGGAGCGCGGGCGAGGAGCGGCACGAGCTCGGCGAGCGCTCGTCCATAGACGAGGGTGTGCCGAAAGAGCGCGAAGGGGCCGGAGATCGAAAGCCGCGTTCGGGCCAAGTCGTTCCCCGCGGCGATCGTGCAGATGAGACCGCGAAGCCGCGCGTGGCGGACGACGCTCCGGACGTTCTCGTAGGCCTCGACCTCGACCTCCGAAGCGCCGCGAACGACGGCCTGTGCGAAGCGGGAGTTCACTCGAAGCGCGAGCTCAGGCGGTGTGAGGGGACGGGCGGGAGGCTTTACTCGGCGCTCCTGCCGAACGTCGCCAAAGAGGCCGTCTTCGAGCGTCTCCTCAGAAACGCGAAGCCTTTCTGCGGCCTCCGCGAGAATCGCACTGCGGGACCCCGTCCGCAGCGCCGCCAGCTCGAAGAGGTCTTTCCGGGCCCGGACCGCGTCGAGGTGGCCGTCTGTAGCACTTCCGAAAAGCGTCCGCAGCACCTGAATGGCGGCCTGGAGCTTCATCGGCTCGAGGGGAATATCGAAAGGCTCCCGCAGGCGCTGCTCCAGCTCGCGCCAACGCCTTCCCTCGAAGCGCAGGAACTCGGCGAGGATGACGTTGAGCCAGCCGTAGTCGTGCGCTCCGAGATAGTCGATCCGCGCCGTGCCGGAGCGGATCCTAAACGGAACCCGCGCGTATCCCAACGAGACCCTCCACGCGGCGAGCTGACTGAGAGACCTCCGCCGTTCTCTGCACGACCAGCTCGTAGACGAGAGCGCTCTTGTGCTCCGCGGGCCTCAAAACGCGCCCCACGCGCTGGACGTGCTCGCGCCCGCCGAGGCGGCCCGCGACCACGATTCCGACTTCGGCATCCGGAACGTCGATCCCCTCGTTCAGGACGCGCGCCGAGACGAGCGCGCGCAACGCTCCGCTCCGGAATCTCTCGAGGACCGAGGCCCGCTCCCTACGGCGGATGTCGCAGGTGAGCGGCATGATGAGGAACTCGCGAGCGACCCGGTAGGCCGTCTCGTTGTCGCCCACGAAGACCATCACTCGAGAAGCCCGGTGCTGCTCGAGAAGAGACCCGAGGAGATGGTGTTTGCCCTCGGGGTAGGCGAGAAGACGCCGCGCGCGAGTCCAGGCGGCGATAGCGCGTCGCCCCTCCTCGGAACGGGCCGCCGTTCTCAGGAAGGACTCCCAGGAGGCGGCGGGATTCAGACGCCGGAACTCGGCGAGCGGCTCTCGGTAGAGCGCGAGCCATCCCTCGTAGGACCGGCGCTCCTCGGGCGTCAACTCGACGAAGAGCTTCATCAGGTCGAAGGGAGCGAGGTAGCTCCCCGCGAGGTCGGCGACCGAGAGCTCGAAGACCTGAGGACCGATGAGATCGGAGAGCCGCGCGGCGTGGTGCCTGAGCTGAGGAGGAGTCGCGGTCAGACCGAGCCGCGCCGAGGCGGTCGCCATCTCGAGCGCCTCGTCCTTCAGACCGCCGCAGAAGTGGTGGGCCTCGTCCACCACCAGGAGCTCAAAGCGGTTTCCGATGTGGGGCATGTGTCGGTAGGCGCTTTCGAACGTCGCGATCGTGACCGGCGAAAGAAGCCGCTCCCCATCCCCGAGGCAGCCGACGGCGCCCCCGTACGCCTGAGAGACGACCCCATGCCACTGCTCCAGAAGCGCCCTCGTCGGAACGAGGCATAGAGTCCTTAGACCGCTCGCCGCCATCGCCGAAAGGGCGAGCCGCGTCTTTCCCGAGCCCGTCGGGAGCACGACGACGCCGCGCCGGGAGGCGACGTTCCAGGCGTGAAGGGCGGCCTCTTGATACGGCCGGAGCTCGATGCTCTTCCAGGGGGCGGGCCTCGCGCCCGCGATTCCCGGCGGCTGCACACGGTCGTCGACAGCGAGCGAGGACCGCTTCAACCGCAGCTGGAGCGCCGCGTAGTCCAGGGCTCGCGCCCGATGCGCCTGAACGCGCGGATCCCACCGCACGGGGAAGCCGGTAACCCCCGCGCTCGGAAGCCCTCGGACGAGGAGGGTGCCGCGGTCGAACTCGATCCCGATCGTCATCTTCCCGGGAAGACGACTTTCGGGCGCGGAATCCTCCCCGGGGCGGGCGCGGGAGGAACTCCTCGGCGAATCTTGTCTTTGGAGGCGCTCTTCCTGGCCCTTCCCGCGTCCCGGCGAGGGGCGCTATCCAGTACGCCGGGCCGTCTTCAACGGCGCTCTCACGGGAAGACCGAGGTTCGCCTCGTGGACCACGTCGACCGAGACGTCGCCATGCTCGCCCGCATGTTCGAAAAGAGGCTGAAAAGCGATTGGATACATTGCCGATGATGGTGCGCCGTCGCTCCGTTGGAGATAATCTAGAGCACAAGGGGAGGATTCATGACGGCGGCAAATCGCATCGAAATCAACCCTCGGGTATGTTGGGGAAGCCGGTCATCCGCGGTACGAGGATCACGGTCGAGCTGATTCTGCGGAAACTCAGCGAAGGCGCGACCGAATCCGACCTTATCGATGCCCATCCGCGCCTCACCCGAGAGGACATCCGCGCAGCCATCGCCTACGCTGCTGACACCCTCGCCAACGAAGAGACGTTGTCCTTAGAGAGCGCCGGCTGACGCAGCGAGCCCATGCGCTTTGTCGCTGATGAAAGCTGCGATTTTGGGATCGTGCGCGCTTTGCGCGACGCTGGTCATGACGTGTCGCCGTCGTCGAAATCTCGCCTCGCGCCGAAGATCCTGAAATTGTAGACCTGGCGGTGGACCAGGGTCGGCTACTCTGACCGAGGACAAAGACTTCGAACAGGTTGTTTTCGCCAACCAAAGGGCCTCCGGCGGAGTCACCTTGCTGCACTTTCCGGCCCGGGCTCGCAACGAAGCGCCGCAAGCCGTCGTCTCCCTCATCCAAGACCAGGGGACGAAACTGACGGGTTGTTTTACGGGGTGCAACCTGGCCGAGCGCGAATTCGGGCACAGCCTCGAGACGACTGAAGCGACTATTTTGAGGCGGTGTTTGGTTTGCGGTCCTGCCTGCCAATCGGCAGATTCCGGACGCGGATTCTTGACGGCTCAATGACGACGATCGACCTGTGGGACAACGGGCCTTCGAGCTGGGGCAGATGTGCAAGCAGGAGCGTGGCGAGGGATTCTGGCCGCCGAGACACGCGGCCCCGAAACAGAATGAAAGACGGCTGACTCTCTCGTCGTACTGCGAGCAAAGTGCCATGTGCGTGCCCAGGGAGATGCCGGCGCGAAGTTACGCCGGTAGCGTGGTGTCGAACTGCGAGGGGACGTGCCGTTTCGTGGCGAGAAGGGCGCGGCGCTCGCTCGTGGGAAAGGCGTCCGAGAGGCCGAGGACCAGGGGCTCCGCGGTGGAAGACGAGCTCGGGGTCGGGCTCGCAGAGGGGGCAGGGGCCTCGCTCACCGTTCGTGCCGGGTGATGGTGAGGCGGCCCTCGAGGTCGAGCCAGTGTGTTTGAGGGATTGGACTAGGTGAGAGGGGAGGTCAGAACGCCTCGGTCACGAAAAACCTAGCACGAAGAAGCGACGGCCTGGGTGGTTGAGCTACTCGAGATCAGCGCCCATAGGCGGAATCGTGGTCGGGGTGGAGCGAGATCAATCGCAGGAAGTCGCCGTCCCGATAGGCGATTGCGCGGATCTTCTGACTCAATCGGAGCGAATATACTTGGGCGCCGTTAGGAGCCTCGAGATGCTCGATCGCTTCCCAACGGTAGCCGCTATGCCGATACAGGTTGTTCCAATCGAGCTCACGGAGGCGGGCGAGTGAGGCGACGACCTGCTTCAATTCATCCACCTCGAGACGAAAGAAGACCTCCTGAAATTCAGGGCTGTTGAGGTCTAGCCGGACGCGACTACTTGCGGCGGGCACGACGTGTGCTCAACGGCCTCCTCATCCTGCGCTTCAACAGGCCGTCGATGTCGGTTTCTGCCGGTGCCGTCTCCGCAGCCCAGGCCAGGCCGCGTGCGACGCGGGAGCGGTTGGGCTCCGAAAGCGTCCACAACTGGCTTTCAGGCACCAGCGCCACACTCGTGATCAGGATGCTTCCGTCTTCGCGACGCTGGAGACGCAAAGTCTTGCCCGCGTAGCTTTTTCCGAGGGAGATCTGCCCGCTCTTGCCCACTATCTTGATCTCGGCGCCGCTCACTCGAGGCATACGTCACCCTCTTTCCTGCCATCATGCTATCATGCAAGCGTGCCGGAGACAACCTGGGGTCGCAAAAGAATCAACTCGGAGACGGAGCCCGATGTGATGGTTTGCTCTCCCGGATGAGTGGGCCTATGGCTCGCGGCGGACGAAAGCGCTTCTGGCTGCGCGAGCTCGGGCCCTCAGACTAAGATATCGGTTGTATTGGAGGTCATCGCATGAGACGGAAACTCCCCTTTTTACTGCAAATCGCCGCGACCCTGGCGGCGTTCGCGCTCTTTGCCGCCGCCCAGACCCAGCCTCCGATCGTGCGGCCGGGACCTCCCGGAGGGACAACCAAGGTGGTTTCCCCGGACGAGGCGGCCAATCTCTCCGGCATTCGATATTCCGCGGCCGACGTGCGGTTCATGCAAGAGATGATCTCCCACCACGCGCAGGCCCTGAAGATGACGGGGCTCGCGGCCGAGCGAGTCGAGAAGGACGCCGTGCGGAATCTCGCGAAGGAGTTCGCGGGCACCCTCGAGGCCGACGTCAACATGATGAAGGAGTGGCTGACCGCGCGCGGCCAGAAAATCGAGGCAGCCCCCGCCCAGGACGGCCGCGTCGTTCCCGGCATGGCCAAGGCCGAGGACATGAGCCGGCTCGAGGGGGCGAAAGGAGTCGAGCTCGATCGGCAGTTCCTCGCGCTCATCATCCAGAATCAGCGCGGCGCCACCACGATGGCGGAAGATCTCCTCGCCGAGGAGGGCGCCGCCCAGGACCCGAAGCTCTTCGAGTTCGCCTCCGATATCAAAGGCGATCGGAGCGTCGCGATCGAGAAGATGGACGTCATGCTGGCGGACCTTTCGCCCGATCCGCGAGTCCATCTCAAGGCGGGTTTCCGGGACGCGGGCGAAGCCTCGTTGAATCTGGAGAAAGTGGCGACCCTCGAGAACCCCGGTGGGTTCTTCGACCCTCTGGCGCCGGCGGGCATACCGATTCCTCCGGAAAGAACACCCACGGACAAGAAAGACGAAGAAGACCCCATGCAGAGGCCCGGACTTCTGAGCTTCGCGAACACGGACCTCGCCTTCAGCAAGGACGTCGTGATCGAGGGCAATTACCACGGCTTCAACTCGTTCAACATCGAGGACCCGAGAAAGCCGCAGCTTCTCGGCTCCGTGGTATGTCCCGGAGGGCAGGGGGACGTTTCCATCTACGGGAACCTCCTGTTCATGTCGGTTGAGGAGAACCGGGGCCGGCTCGACTGCGGTCTTGAGGGCATCGCCGAGCCCAAGAGCAAGGAGCGCTTCCGCGGGGTCCGCATCTTCGATATCAGCGACCTCCGGATGCCGAAACAGGTGGCGGCGGTCCAGACCTGCCGCGGCTCTCATACCCACACGCTCGTGAGCGACCCCGACAATCAGGGAAACCTCTATATCTACGCTTCCGGCACGGGATCGGTGCGCCCCAAGGAGGAGCTCGCGGAATGCTCGGACGCAACGGCGGATCCGAACACCGCGCTTTTCAGCATCGACGTCATCCAGGTCCCTCTGGCCCGGCCGGAGAACGCGCGCGTGGTGAGCCGGCCGCGCATCTTCGCGGATCCCGAGACGGGCGCCATCGCCGGTCTCTGGAGGGGAGGCGACCATGGGCCCGGAACGCAGAAGACGTACGAGACCAACATGTGCCACGACATCACCGTCTTTCCCGAGCTCGGCCTCGCGGCGGGGGCCTGCTCGGGAAACGGCATCCTCATCGACATCTCCGATCCGGCGAAACCCGTCCGCCTCGACCAGGTGGTCGATCCCACGTTCGCGTACTGGCACTCGGCCACCTTCAACAACGACGGCACCAAGGTGATTTTCACCGATGAGTGGGGAGGGGGAGGCCGTGCCCGCTGTCGGGCCTCGGACCCCAGGAACTGGGGGGCGGATGCTATCTTCGACATCGTCGATCGCAAGCTGCAATTCCGGAGCTACTACAAGATGCCGGCCCCGCAGACGGAGCAGGAGAACTGTGTCGCCCACAACGGGTCCCTCATATCCGTCCCCGGGCGCGACATCATGGTCCAGGCGTGGTATCAGGGCGGAATCTCGGTGTTCGACTTCACCGACTCC
>Ga0214473_10006731_pt1 | contig 13686 bp, 20 predicted proteins | sample RVTome_7_FD_203509 | JGI IMG/M metagenome (GOLD analysis project Ga0214473, IMG submission 203509) | Soil microbial communities from uranium-contaminated site in the Upper Colorado River Basin, Wyoming, United States - RVT98D197 | ecosystem: Environmental > Terrestrial > Soil > Contaminated >... | reverse complement strand
CGGCGCGATCCGCATTCGGCGACGCGGCCGGTACCTTCACCCAAATCGCGCGTGACGGAGAGCTCGTCTACCTCACGCACCCGATGACGGTGTTTTACAACTGGGGGCTTGGGACGAACTGGTCTCGGGAGCTTCCTTCGGGCGCGGTGCGCTGCACGAAGGAGAACTTCGGCGCGAACTTCGGATCGTCCTACGGGTGCGGGGTCCGGACCGCCGAGCTCGGGCAGTACCTCGAGACGAAGCCCACGATCGCGACGAAGCTCGCGGACGAGGGCCAGGGCTTCCGCGTCGACACCGCCGGCCACGTCTACTACGTGCCGGACTACAACCGCACGGGGCTCTCGAAGGGGATCCGTCAGTTCGTCCTCCCCGGCTCTTTCATGTGCAATAACCAGAACTTCGGCCCCGATCCTGCGTTCGGGAAGCCGAAGCAGTGCTGGTTCGTGCCCGCTCCCGGCTCCGATGTCGTCGAGGCCGGGGCGCCGATCACCTACTACGACGAGCTCGCGAGCCAGTACGAGGCCATGCAGCGCGCGGAGGCCGCCGCGCAGGCGCAGCGGGACATGGTGGCAGCGCAGGATCGCGTGTTCGCGGATCGTCAGGCCGCGGACTACGCCGCGCAGCAGGCGCAGATCGCGCAGAACGCGCAGGCCCAGGAGGCCGCCGCGCTGGCCGCCGCGGAGATGTACCGGCAGGCGCAGCAGCAGGCGCAGCAGCAAGCGGCGCAGTACGCCGCGGAGCTCGCCGCACTGGCCGCCGCGAACGCCTCGGACATCGACGCGGCGATGGCCGCCGCGGAGATGGCTGCCCAGGCGGAGGCGCTACGCCAGGCCCTCGCCCAGGCGCAGGCGCACGAGGCCGAGCAGCGGGCGGCCTACGACATGGCCAACGCCGCGACCCAGGCCGAGATGCGGAATCAAGAGCAGGCGAACGCCCGGCTCGATGCCGCGGAGAACGCCGCGGATCAGGCCGCCGCGAACGCCGCCGCGGGTGGGGCCTCGAGTCCCTTCGCGAACCTCTCCACGACCGAGATGCTCATGTACGGCGGGATCGCCGCAGCTGCGATCTACCTCCTCATGGGCGAGAAGAAGGCCGCGCAGTAGGGAACGGGGCTCGCGGATGGCATCCAACCGGCAGCTTCTCGGCATCGGGGCCCTCGGGGTCCTGGGGTACCTCGCGTGGAAGCGCGGGCTCCTCGGCGGAGCGCGGGGGATGGTCGAGCAGGCGGACATCGCACAGGCGATCGGCGATTCGCAGCAAGAGATCGACGCCTGCGGGAACGCGCCCCTGGCCGCCGGATCGTGGCTCTACGCCGCGCACGGGGTCGCGGAGGCGGGCTCGGGCGCGCCCGACATGACGAATGCGCGCCTTGCAGCGACGATTGGTGGAGGCGCGGCCCAGATCGCGGGCTCGATCAACCCGGTCGCGGGGGCGGTCGTGGGCGCGGGCACCGTCATCGCGACGACCCTCTTCAGCATCTTCTCCTCGACCCCGCCCGACCCCGTGATCCGCCTCGTCATCGCGGAGATGCCCTACGCCTGGACCGCGCGATCGAACCTGCCGCCGGAAGGGGGCCGCTGGGCCCTCGATCGGTGCGGTTACCGGCACGAGATCCTGGGTGACCTTGGGGCGGCCGGGTACGACAATCGAGAGGTGGTCGCGGTGAACTGGAAGGTCTTCGGGATGATGCCCGAGGGCACGCCGATCGCGTCCGCGGCCGAGATCGATCACGCGCGGATGCCCCGCCCGGCCGATCCGGCGATCCTCCGCGCAACCCTCGGCCAGGACATCCGGTTCTACATTGGGCGCGAAACTCGACTCCGCGGCCCCTGGGACGCGGACTCGCGTGTGCCTCCCCTCGCCGGCTCGCCCGCGATGTGGGCCGCGTTCGCGGGCGAATACACGCCGACTCACACCGACAGTCCCGGGGAGTTCTGATGCGGCGGAAGGCTCACCTTCCCGCGGTTTTTCCGCCAAAGCGCCGACTCGATCTCATCGCGCGCCGGGAAGGGGGCGCCTTCGGAGGCAAGCCGGTGTCGCCCCTTGTCGTCGCAAAGTTGGCTGGGGGTTTGACTCGGTTTTCCATTGACGGGGGTCTTTCGTGGGCCGCCGGATCGGCTTTGACCAACGACAGCGGCAGTCCGAAGCAGAACATCATCTATGATGGCGGCTCTTTCTGGACTTGCAGCCAGGCTGGAGTTTCAGCCAATCGACGCTTGTGGACCTCCGTGGATGGGCAAACATGGAGCAACACTGGAGTCGCGACGAACGACAATACAGTGCAGCTATCTTTCGGGCTCGATACGTATGTCATGTTGGGCACCACCGGGCTGGTGTGGCGCATTTCGTCCGCCCCAGATGGCCTGACGTGGACACTACGATCGAACACGATCGCCAATAACAATATTAGCGGGCACGCCTTCAACGGGAATGCGTGGGTGGGTGGAGGCCGAGGGGGCCCCACGTTCAACGCGCCGATCCGATCGACAAACGGCACCGCTTGGGGGTTGGCTAATCCCTTCCCAGGGGCCAACGAAGCCATGCCGGTGATTGCCGCCAGGAAATCGGACGGCCTTTTCGTCGGTGCGAACGGCACGACATTTCCGAAAGCATTCTATTCCAGCGATGACGGATTAAGCTTTCAGACGGCCGCTTTGGCTGTGGGGAGGAATAACGCGGAGCCCTGGACGATCGCCTGCAACGGGACTTACTTCTGCTTCTCCCCGGCAGGGAATAACACAGCAACCTACATCACTTCAGACGGCGCTAATTGGGTTGCCGGGGCAGGCTTCGCGCACGACCAATTTCAATGCCTGTGCTGGTCGCCTTCGATCAACTCTTGGCTGGCGGGCTGCACTAACGCTGTATTTGCCTCGTCGGATGGGCTTGTGTGGAGTCAAGTCGCTGCACTCTCGGCTCAGGTGGTCGCCTTGTGTGCCACAACCGTTCTGCCTTTGTGAAAAGGGGAGTCTTGATCATGCTGACTCGAGCCACCTTCGGCGCCTACGACGCGGATACCTGGACGATCCAGTGGATCCTTCAGAACCTGGACTACGATCCGGGCCCGCTCGACGGTCTCTGGGGATCCCGAACCTGGGATGCGGCGAGCGACTTCAGGAATCTGAACGGCCTTCCGCCCGCGTCGGGGTTCGGCAAGGCCGGCATGGTCGACGACACATTCAGGAACGCGCTGTGGGGCGCGGTGCTGGAATACGACCTCGACGTGCCTAGATCTCCGACCTCGGGGATCTCGGGTGGTACGGGCACGACCCCGCAGGCGACCGGCACCGGGGCGACCCCCGTCACGCCCCACGGGACCGTGGGAGCTGGAACCGGCGGCACAACCTCCATCTCGAGCGGGATCGACATGACGATGATCCTGGCCCTTGGCGCGGTCGGGCTCGGGGCGCTCCTCCTGTACGGCGGGAAGAAGGGGCGCCGGTAGGGGTTCGCATGAACGATCGAGCAAAGGCCGCGATCCTCGGTTTCGGTCTCCTCGGAGTAGGGGCGGTGATCTACATGACTCGACGACGGCAGCTATCGGCAGTAGCGCAGTCCGCGGTTGATCGTGCGGATCTCTTCTCCCTCGCGATCCCTTCCGAAGCGGCTCCGTATGCCGCGACGATCCTTGCGGTAGCGGAGGAAACCGGAGTTGATCCCTTCGTGATCGCCGCGATCGGCCAGCGCGAAACGGTGTGGGGCACCTCGGGCTACCTAGATCAGCCGGGGCCCGCCGGGCGGGGCGACAACGGGCACGGCCACGGCCTCATGCAGATCGACGATCGGACCTGGGCGAGCTGGCTCGCCGCGAACGACTGGACCGATCCCTACACGAACATCCGGAAGGGCGCGGAGATCATGGGCCAGAACCTCGACTACTTCGCGGGGAAGGGCCTTGCCGGAGACGAGCTCATCGCGGCGGCGGCGGCGGGTTACAACCACGGGCCGGGCGCGGTCTGGCGGAACATCCAGGCGGGGATCTCCCCCGACACCGGCACCGCGCACGGGAACTACGGCGGGTCGATCCTCTCGAGCTCTTCCGCATACGCGGGATCCTTCGAGTCGCTCGCATAGCGCAGGCGCCGCGCCGAGATCGCCCTCCCGGAAACGCGAAAAGGCCCCCGAGATCGGGGGCCTTTCGACTTTCAACGCCGCGCTCTTCCGCGTCACCCCTCCCGGTAGACCCGGCGCGCATCCCGATTCCCCGTGAGGCGATCCGGGGCTGGGTGGAAGGGATCGCGGCCCGACCCACCGAACCGGAGCCCGCGGATCTCCCGCTCGAGACCCCGGCGCATCTCGCGCCCCTCCGCGTGCCCAACCTGGATTCCCTTCCAGTAGCAGCCCGCGGCGAGGATCACCGCGCTCATGATCATGATCACTTCGTACATGTTACCTCCTTACGCTTGCCGATCCGCCGGATCAGCATCCGGATCCCCGTCACGCTCAACTGCACGATCCCGTAGATGAACCCGATCACAAGGGCGAGGATCAGGATCCCCAGGATCACGCCGATCGTCAGTAAGGCCCACTTCGCGACGCGCACGGCTTACCCCCTCACGGGCACGAGTTCCACGTCGATCTCGTCGCAGTACAGCGTGAGGCCCCTCCGCGCCTCCGCCGCGCACTCCTCCGCGAGCTTCCGATCCCGGAAGGCGACGATCAACGTCGACCCCTCGTTCCGCTCGTGCCGGTGGACGACGTAGATCGGGGCCGGCTCGGGGATCTTGGCGAGCCCCCGCGCGAGCCGCCGCGCCAGCGTCGCGAGCTTCGTGGGGGCGGTGTTGAGCTTCACGAATCCTCTTCGCGAGGCCATCTTAGGTGATCTCCTTCACGGGCTCCGCGTAGACGAGCGCCCATAGGCGCGTCGCGGCGATCTCCATCTTGGAGAGGTGCGGGGCGAGGTCGGCCCGCCCCTCCGAGTCCCGGCGCATGGCACGGAGCGCCAGTGCCATCGTGTTGATCTCGTCAACGATATCGTGCCTGAGTTTGTGCGTCATTTTGAATCCCCCGGATCGTCGATGTTCGTTTTGATGCAGCGTATCGCCCTGGATCTTTTACCGCACACAGGACAGAAGAACCAGGAGGGCCCCCCGTGTTCACCCCCGTTCAGCGACGATCTGCGGAGGAGGGCCCATGTACCGCACACTTCGCAGATCGCGATCACCTTTGTCACGGCGCCAGAGGCGCGGGAGGGGCCCTATCCTTCCCGTGCCGGAAGCACTTCCCCACCCCAGGGTCGCAGATCGAACACGTCCCCTCGTTCGGCGCGATCCGCGCCATCGGATGCACTTCCATTGGCGTGACCTCCATCTGGAAGCCAGAGAGCGCCTTGAAGTGCGCGATCTCTTTCAGGCATTCCCGTTGCGCGGACGTGGGGCGAGAACGGGGAAGGATTGGGCGCCCCCGGAGGGTCTCGACCGCGACTTTCGCTGCTCGGAAGGCGTCGAGGTGCCGGATCTGGACGCGCGCCGCTTCCTGGTAGACGAGCGCCTCGAACGTCCCGCCATCGCTCGAGTCGGCCCTCGCAAGCGTGATCTTCCACGCGGGGCGGCCGTTCAGCTCGGCGGGCTCGACTCGCGCGTTGGGAAGTTCCCGCGTGATCTTCTCGAGCAAGGTCATGGCCTACCTCCCGATCGGTGCGGTGATGTGGACCCGCGGGTGCGGGTGCGGGTGCGCTCGCCTCCCGTGCTCATTGCAGGCGAGGAAGAGGAGCACGCCGATCAACGCGGCGGCGACGAACGACGATGAGCCGTCCGCCGGCGATCCATCCGAGGTGGTACAGCCCCGCTCCGTCCGCTCCGTCGTAGTCTTGGTTTCGATCTCCATGTGGTTTCTCCCGGATCCTTGGGCTGGCTCGTCAGTACCGGACCCGCTCGCGCGGGTTTCGCCTCGCTACGCCCGCGCGCGGCGCTTCGACTGCTCGGGCAGCATGATGTCCCACGCGGCTGCGTTGAGGTCGTGCGCCTTGTCCGCATCCGGCTCCCCGTTCGCCAGCATGGAGAGCACGTTCGAGAGTCGCCACGCGCCCGGGTTCGAGGGAACGGCCTCCACGGGAAGCCCGGACTGCTCGTACAGCGCTTTGACCCTCTCCGTCGCCTCCTTGCCAAGACCGCGCTTCGTGAGGCCCGCGATCGCCTGGGGGAGGCTCACGTCGGCGCTCGCCCGCGCTTTCAGGAGCTCTTCCAGGCTCGCCATGTGCTGGGGGAGGGCGCGAACCACGTCCCGGACGCCGGAGCGCAGCGCGGCCGTATCGAGCTCGACCGTCCGCTGGGACAACCGGATCGTGCTCTCCTCACCGAATGCGGAGGAATCGAACCGCCGGCCGAGATGGACCTTGCGCAGCATGTCCGAACCGATCATGCCGTTCGTGCAGAGCAACCGAACGACGATCTGATTCACTTCAAGCGCCCCGTTCCCGTAGTCGGAGCTTCGAAGCTCCACCCCAAAGACCACGTGTTCGCCAGGCGCGATCTCCTTCACCTCGGGCTTGAGGAAGGAGAGGTAGGCGCGGGTGTCGGAAACCTCGCCCTTGTAGGGGACGAGGCCGAACCGGAGCGTGGCCTCCGTGAAGGACTCGAAGATCGGGGATGCATCCATGCGCTTGTAGCTCGCGCTCAGGGCCGCCTTGACGGTCCCTCCGACCTCGCGAACCAAGATCGCCTCCGGCGAGACGATGGGGAGGAGTCGGGTCATATTCGAGACGAGGAGATCACCCTGCCCCCAGGAGAGGAGGTTGTCCGCGAACCGCGAGGGCACGCCAGCGCGTTCAAGCAGCTGCCCCCTCGCGTGGGAGGTGAGGTCGAGGGGGGCCCCGCCGATTCGCATGACGAGTTCCGGCGGTGCTTGCTGCCCCTTCCCGTTCGAACCGTAGACCACCTCGGGCACGATTGCCGTGGGCTTGACCACGTAGTCCTGGCGGATGCTCCATTCCTTCTGAAGCGCTTCGATCCCCCTTGCCGCGCTCGCCTTGCCCGCCTCCACGATCTGACTCATCTTCGAGTAGGCGATCTGCTGGACGTTCGTGGTCTGCATTGTCTTCTCCCGGTTTGGTCTCTGGTCGTTGACCAGCGAGCGATCTGGCTCATTCAGACCCAGGGGGATCACTCCCTGGATGACAGGGGCGCGTGCCCCCGTTTCGCCTAGCTCCTCTTGTAGATCGCGGTTTCAACGGGGGTGGATCCATTCGTCCCGCATGCCTTGCACTTGCGGTTCCCCTTGACCCGACCAGTCGCGCCGCACGCATCGCAGTAGCGGCGGATCTCGACGCGCATGGTTTCCCAGTGCGGGAACGCGCGGCTTGCGGCACGGTCCGCCTCGTTCCTCGCCTCGTTCAGCGTGGGCTCGCCAAACCCGTACCCGTGATCGCCTGGGAAGTAGCGAGCGCCGCTCGGGTAGGCGTGGGCCGCTTCGGTGATCCACACGATCCAGGGACGTGGGGGTATCATCGATCGTCCTCCCTCGAGATGAGAATCGCGTTCTTCAGGTAGTAGGCCACCTTGGCCCATGCGGCGGAGTCGATCTCGGGCGTCACGTTCGCGCCGCGGATCTCGAATCCGCTGTAGTCCGCCTCCCGGAAGATGATGAAGGTCTTGGGACCGAAGAGCTCCTTCGCGTGCAGCGCGTCGGAGATGAAAAGCTCCATCTCCCCCCGTGCGTGCGCGTTCGTGATCTGCTTCAACACCGCGCGATCCAGGTAGACAATGAGTTCCCGATCGAAGTCCCACGCCATGATCTTCTCCCCCCTAGCCTTGCGACATCCCGGGAAAGCGGGGGTGGGCATCGACCCACGCTTGCGCTTCCTCGCGCGTCTTGAAGGGCACCCGCCCGATCCCCACCGTTCCGTCCGGATGCGCCACGGTCCACCCGGTGCTGACGATTGCCCAGTCGATCCGCTCCGACTCCGAACCCCAGGGGCACGCGCCGCAGATACTTGCCGTCCTGCCTGATGGCCCGTGCTTCCAGGCCCGTGCTTCGATGACCTTGCTCGCCATGGCCTAGCTCTCCTCGTTCGCGTCGTTGATCGCTTCCTCTTCGGAAGCGAACGGGCCGGAGGGGTCGCCATCCGGGAGGCATCCCGGGAAGCACGCCCACCAATAGAAGCCGTCCGCCATCGGTGCGCCGTCCTCGTCTTCCACGTAGCCCGCGCTTTGCGAGGATTCGAACACCTCGAACGAACCAAACTCGTTCCCGTCGGAATCCTTGAACTTGTAGTACATGGCCTTCTCCCGGTTTGACCTGCCCTGCAAAGCGCCTGGGGGGAATCGAACCCCACCTACTGCGGCCAGCTGGCGCACCCTGCCCTGCCCTGCCCTGCCTTCTTGATCACCGCGATCCGTCCTTTCTCCTCCCGTGTGTTTCCGTCTATTCAGGTGGGCGCGGGCTCTAGGGCCGTCACTTACCGCTCGTCAGATGTCCGGGCTTACGGGTGCTGCGCCTGCCGGGCTGACTTGCTCGCGCTCTATGTCTGGCCCCGGGAGTGAGGGGCCCTTGCACTGGAGACTCCGGCGCCCAGTGCCGCACTGGCGGGCCCTCGCGGTGCCCTGCCCTGCCTCCTGTCCTCCTGGGGCCCTCCTCAGTGCCCCGCCAGCCCCGCGCTGGCTGGAGACTGGTATTTCAAGTGCGGTGCCAAGCCAGACTGAGGGATTTCCCCTGTGATTCCGGGCTGGGGCCTTTCGGACCCGGGAAGCGGGGGTTGCAGGGGTGCGTAGAACCGGCGATAATGAGCCAGTTACCAGGGGCAATAGCTGGCTAAGTGCATGAAATTACAGGAGAAATTGAACATGACTGTACCCAAAAGGGGCGCCACCTCCCTTGCGCGTCGTGGGGCCGAGGTACAAACCCAGGGGGGTCTAGCGGTCCCGGGTCACCCAGAACCCGGGGTCTTGGAAACCCGGGTCGAGCTCTCGGATGCCGCCCGGGAGGTGTTGACCCAGGCCCGGGTGCCGGCGACAGAGCGCGCCTACACCTCGGACTGGCGCCTTTTCCGCACATGGTGCGACGCGAGGGGCGTTCTGGCCCTGCCCTCCCCACCTGGGCAGGTGATCAACTTCCTGGCGGACGTGGCCGAGCAAGGGCGGGCCCTCGCCACGATCCAGCGATACCGGGCCACGATCTCCAAGGCGCACAAGCGCGCGGGCCTTCCCTCCCCCTGCTACAGCGAGGAGGTGGGGACGTGGATGCACGCCCTTTCAATCCTCCGGACCACGGTTTCAGCGAACGCGAAGCGCGCGATCACGCCCGATGTGCTCGGCCCGATGCTCGAAGGGATCGCGGGGGGGAAGAGGGCGACCTTGACGCGGGACATCCGAGATCGGGCGATCCTGCTCCTCGGCGCGGCGACGGCGCTCCGCCGGAGCGAGATCTCCGCGCTGGAGCTGGCCGACCTGCATCCCCACCCCCAGGGCTACGCGATTCAGGTGCGCCGATCGAAGACGGACCAGACGGGAAAGGGGCGCGCGGTCGCGGTCTACCGGGTAGGTGACGAGCACTGCCCCGTCGCAGCTCTCGAGCACTGGATCAAGATCCGGGGGCGCGCTCCGGGTCCGATCTTCCTCTCCCTCTGGAAAGGCGGGGCGATCCGGGGGACGCGCCTCCCGTCAGCGGAGATCTCGGCGATCGTGAAGCGCGCCGCCAAGCTCGCCGGCATCGACGCGGGGGGCCTCGCTGGGCACTCCTTGCGCAGCGGATACGTCACGCAGGCGAGGCGGCTTGGCCTGGATTGGATCGCCATCATGGAGCAGACGGGCCACAAGAAGATCGAGACGGTGAAAAGGTACGCGCGTGACCCCGCGGACGCCTTCGTGGTGGGGAAGGCTGCCGAAGCGGTCGCGCGCGCGTTCGCGAAGAAGGGCTAGGCGAACGGATCGAAAAGATCCGACGAAGATCGCGGCGCCTCGGGCTCCTCCTTCTTCGGCTTCAACCCGACCGTGTTCCCCTCGGCATCCTTCACGGGGAAGAACTCGAGGGGCGCTTCCGCCGCGGGCGAGGTCTTTCGCGATTCGGCGGCGATCTCCTCCATCTCCTTGGTGACCGCCCCGGGCGTCTCTGCCTTCTGGGCGTTCTTCTTCCCGGGTGGGCGGCCCCGCCGCTTCGGGAGGTTGAGCGCCTCCCGCTCGCGGGCATCCCGCGCCTCGAGATCGACGGGCTTGGGCTCATCGAAGACCGACGTACCGGCCGGGGCATCCGGTTGCGCGAACCCCTTCTCGAGGGGCGGGCCCACGATCCCGATCTTCTCGAGAAGGCTCTCCGGCTCCTTCTCCTTCGCGGCCTTGGGCGCCTTCGTGACCTCGGGCAGCTCCCCGACCCGGATCACCGTCCAGCCCGAGGGGATCTTCGCGGGTTCGATGGGGCTCGTGATCACGACCTGGGGCGCGGAATCGTCGGGGAGGGCCCGATCCCACACCTCGAGCACCCGCGCCAGCATCACGGTGTCAAAGGCGCGCTCCTCGGGGACGATGACGCAGGGGCCTTCCGCGGGCGCGGTCGCGAGCGCCAGCGCGGCGGTGACGCGGGCCCATTCCGCGCCGGAGAGGGCCGCGTCCAGGTAGTACGTACCCGGCGCGGAATCGGGGGTGGGGTTCATCGTGGGACGGAGCCGCCGGAGGCCGACCCGCATGATCTCGCGGTCCTCGTCGAGGAGATCGATCCCGAAGAGATCGCCCTCCGGCAGGTACTTTTGCACCCGCGCCTCGAACGCCGCGCGGGCCTTCTCGACGAGGATCCCGAGGGCCTTCCCGAGTGCATCCGCGAGCTGGGACCACTCCTGGGATTCCCGCTCCGCTTCGAGCGCCTTCTCCTCGGCGCGGCGCGCGGCGGCCCAGCCCGCGCGGCGATCGTAGGCGCCGCGGAGGAGGTTCCGCGCGTCTTCGAGCGGGATCGGGAGGGGCGTAGCCTGGGCGGTCGTGCTCTTCGCCAGGCGCTCGATCCGGGCTTCCTCGGCTGCGAGCCGTTCGACTTCGCGGCGAGCCGCCGCGAGGTCCGCGTTCGCCTCCCGAAGGGTGAATTCGAGGTCGAGCCGCCGCTTCGCCGCGCTGGCGTCCGCGGTGATCTGGGCCCGCCCCGCGACGGCGCGGGTCGCGATCGTCGCGGGATCGCACTTCCCCCCGCAGATCCAGCACGAGGGCGTGCGCTTCGCGGCCATGGCCTCGACAACGGTCACCGCGGCCGTGCGGAGCGCGCTCGTCGGGGTGAGGTCGCCGATCTTCGCGAGCTCCTCCTCCGAGTGCGCGACGAGCTTGGCGAGGGCCTCCGCATTCTCCCGCGCGACTCCCAGGGCCTCCCGGGTCGAGTCGATCGCCGGCGCGGCACCCCGGGCCTCCCATCCCTTGATGATCGCCTCGTACTTCGCGACCTCCTCGTCCGAGGCCGGGGGCCCTGGGGGCGCGGTGACGGCGCGGTGTGCCTTCGCGGTCGCGTTCGTTGATCTGACCCGATCTCGAGCCGTCTCGAGCGCCCCCGTGATCGCGGTTGCGGCTCCCGCGGCGAGGTCCCCTCCGCCCACGATCGCCTCGAGCCGCTTCTGGAGGCTCTCCGGGACGAGGCCCAAGAAGGCGGTCCACTCGATCTGGTCGTCCCCCGACTGCTCGAGAACCCACTTCCGGGCGGTCTCGGGCGACCCGAGGATCGCGTCACGAACGCCGCGGAGGGGGAACGCGATCTCGGGGCCGGTTCGCTTGGCGCGGTGCCCCTTCGAGAGCTCCCAGGAGGCCTTCGAGCCGTCCGAGAGATGCGCCTCGGACCACACCCGATCCGCGTGCGAGAGCATCGACAGATCGGCATCCTTGGCGAGGAGATACCTCCCCGCGACATCGGAGACCTTCCCCGATCCCGCGGCCTCGAGAGCGTTCACGAGGGCGCTCTTGCCCGCGCCGTTCGGGCCCAAGACGAGCGTCTTCCTCCCGGGCTGGGCGACGACGGCGCCCTTGATCGAAGATTCGATCTTGTTGACGTAGGGCCGGGGCTTCGGCGCGGCCTCTTGGGGCTTCTTCGTCTCGTTCATTTGGGATCCCTTTCGATCTTCGCGATCACTCCATGACCCAGCCATTTGCCCAATTCTTCGCATCGACCCGCACGACCCTCGAGACGCGCCGCGCCGCGGTCCCCTTGAACGCGATCACGGTCTTCTTGGCCCCCAGCGCAGCCTCGACGATCCGCGCGGTCGCCGCGCCGATCCCGCCATCCGGAACGAGGATCGCCTTGAAGAGCGGACTGTGCGATCCGTACTCGATCCCGGTCGCGACCTCGGCACACCAGGCCTCCCAGGATCCGCACGCCTTGAACCGGGCCTCGTAGAACTCTCGCCCGAGGGTGATGTTGAAGGCGCGGCCATCCGCGAGCCGGTCAAGGATCTTCGAGGCGTTCGAAACCAGCTCCTCGAGATCGGCGTCGTTGCAGCCCTTGGAATGCGCAAGGAAGAAGCGAGGTGGGGTCATGTCAGTTCTCCGGGCTCGCCTTCAGCACTGCGGCGGGAAGCGTGGCGGTGTGGAGTATCGGGCCATCCGCGAACCACGCGACGGTTATGAACCCCACCTCCCCAACCCCGATTACCGTAAGTGCAACGTCTTCAGATCCCTTCATCAGCACGACATCACCCACCTCGAATGCGGTCTTCATGTCAGTTCACCTTGTCCGGATCGGGCTTCGATCCGCCATAGATCTCCGCGTAGCCTCTCGTCATCACCCGGTTCCTCTCGCGCTCCTCCAGATCGGTCGCGCCCTTCGCCAGCTCCTCCGCGTGCTTCGCCAGCTCCTCGTACTTGTCCGCTACTGCGAGCCACTCCTTCTGGATCCTCGCGGATTCCTTCTCCTGAATGCGGGCCCATGCGCGGAGCTTCAAGAAAGCGTAGAGGAGGCTGCCAGCACACCCGAGTTCGACTACCGCGATCATGCTGATCATCCCTAGTTCAGACATTGATCTCCTCCGATCTCCAGCGATCTAAACATCCTTCCAGGTCGGTCCCTGTTTCGCTTCTCCCACGAAACGGATCGGTAGTCCATACCGCGATCCGTCCTCGATCATCGTTTCTTCGAGGATCGTCTTGACCCTCTCGCCATCCTCCTGTTTGCACTCGAACATGAGCGAATCGTACCCCTGATGGATGAATCGCGCGGAGGGGACTTCCTTCGCCAGGCGCTCCGCGGCGCGGAAGTAGGCGTGCCAGGCGAGGGCCGCGCCTCCCGACTGCGGCTTGAAGTTCAGCATCTTGTTCGGATCCTCGCCGTCGAGGAACTGGCAGCGCCCGCCCATGACGGGCTCGGCGAGGTAGCCCTGCTTCGACCACTCCGCGATCACGCTCTCCCACCACACGGCGATCTCGGGGCAGCACCGGTGCCACTTCCGAGAGAACGCCTGGACCTCACGCAAGCTGAAATCAGGGAAGAGCAGGGTTTCCGTCTTGTCGTCCTCGGCGCTGCCGATGATTTCTAGCTTCGTCTCGTCTCCCGCCCCATAAAGACCGGCATATGTCAAGCCTTTTACGCAAACTCGCAGCTTCTTCTTCCCGTCCTTGTCCGCCTTCAGGTAGGGTTCGCCGAACGTGTCCACGCACAGGTCATGGTGCGGGTCGATCTTCGGATCCGCGAAGCGATCCAGGTAGTAGGCGCACCCTGAGAGCGCGGCGACCATGCGCAACTCGAGTTGGGCTTCGTCGCACGCGACGAGGATGTTCCCCGACTCGGCCGTGAACA
>Ga0214473_10006730_pt1 | contig 13688 bp, 11 predicted proteins | sample RVTome_7_FD_203509 | JGI IMG/M metagenome (GOLD analysis project Ga0214473, IMG submission 203509) | Soil microbial communities from uranium-contaminated site in the Upper Colorado River Basin, Wyoming, United States - RVT98D197 | ecosystem: Environmental > Terrestrial > Soil > Contaminated >... | reverse complement strand
GCGAGACATCCGCATGGGCTGACGAACGCGCCGCGGCTGAGATCAATAAGGATGGAGGGATCTTCATTAAAGAACTCGGCAAGAAGCTTCCCGTCAAGATCAAAGCCATGGATACGGAGAGCAATCCCACGAAAGCAGCCGAAGTGGCTTCGAAGCTAATTTTGCAGGACAAAGTGGATCTGATGGTCGTGCTCCATACCCCGGACACCGTCAATCCGGTTGGGGCTACCTGCGAAAAGCACGAGGTCCCCTGCATCTCTTCCGTGGCGCCCATCGAGCCATGGTTAACCGGCGGTCCCTACAAATGGACCTTTCACTTCTTCTGGAACTTGGAGCAGATCATCAATGTCTTTACAGGAATGTGGAATCAATTTGCTGATAAGACCACCAAGGTGGTCGGAGGTTTCTGGCCCAATGATCCTGACGGGACCGTGTGGGCTCAGGAGTTTGGAAAGAAACTGAAGGGCATGGGTTATAAAGTCGTGGACGTGGGAAGATTTCCCTATGGGATGCAGGACTTCCGCGCTTTCATCAACACCTGGAAAAAAGAGAAGGTCGATATTCTCACAGGAGTGCCGATTCCACCGGACTGGGCCACCTGCTGGAGACAATGCCGCCAGACGGGGTTTGTTCCCAAGTTTGCTACGGTTGGAAAAGCACTCCTTTTCCCCGCGGCCGTCGACGCATTGGGAGAAAATCTTCCAAACGGCCTCACAACCGAGGTCTGGTGGACACCGCTGCATCCTTTTAAGTCATCTCTGACAGGAGCGACCTGCAAGCAACTGGCCGATGCCTGGACCGAAAAGACGAAAAGGCAATGGACCCAACCGCTCGGTTTCGATTACGCAGCCTTTGAAATTGCTGCCGACGTTTTGAAACGAGCCGGTTCCCTCGACAAGAAGAAGATCAGAGAAACCCTGGTCAGTACCAATCTAAACACCGTGGTCGGCCCCATCAAATTCAATGAAAAGAACTTCTCCCTGACCCCTTTGGTGGGGGGGCAATGGATAAAAGGCAAGGCCTGGCCTTGGGAACTTCAGATCGTCTACAACAAGGGAGCTTCCAATATCCCGGCACCGGGTAAAATGATCTTTCCCATTCCGCAATCATGAACCCTTTGCGGGTTCTTTCAGGAATGGAGTTGCAAATACCGCACACCCAAACAGGGTGGGGAGGATTCCCCATCCTCAGAGGAGACTGTGATCCCTTATATCCTGAAGATAAGTAACCTTACCAAGTCATTTGGAAAAATAACGGCTGTCCGCGCTCTTAGCTTTAGACTGGATCGCGGAGAAATCATGGGAATTATTGGCCCAAATGGGGCGGGAAAAACCACCTTATTCAATCTCATTTCCGGTGAGATTAAACCCGATCAAGGAAGCCTTGTCTTTGATGGAGCGGACATAACCCATGCCTCTACTTACGAGAGATGTCGTGCTGGCATCGCCAGCACCTGCCAAATTCCGAGACCTTTTGAGAATATGACGGTATTCGAAAATCTTCTGGTTGGCGCTGTCTATGGTGCAGGTGCGGACAGCAGACAGGCAAAGGAGAAGTGTGAAGAAATCTTGGAGAATACTGGCATGCTCTCGAAGCGAAACAGCCTGGCAGGATCCTTAACGCTGCTAGATCGGAAGAGGTTGGAATTGGCCAAGGCCCTTTCCACGAATCCCGCTCTCCTTCTTGTTGACGAGGTCGCGGGAGGCCTCAGTGAACCGGAGGTTGAAGAGGTCCTCTCCATCATCCATTCGGCAAGGAAGGAAGGGGTGAGCGTTCTCTGGGTGGAACATATCATGATGGCCATGAAGAAAGGACCGGATCGAATATTGGTGATGAATTACGGTGAGGAATTGTTCTGCGGAAAGCCTGAAGAGGCCTTCCGTTCAGAGGAGATCCAGAGAGTCTATCTGGGCGCAGAAGAAGATTGATCTCCATGCTCGAAGTAAGAAACCTTGATGTTTATTATGGCGGTTTCCAGGCCTTGTCCAATATTGGGCTGATGGCAGGAAAAGGCCAAATCGTTTCCATTCTGGGGGCGAATGGTGCGGGAAAATCCACACTCCTGAAGACCATTGCCGGCCTCCTGAAAACCAGGTCGGGAACGATTCATTTTGAAGAGAAGAAGATCGATCATCTGGAGTCCCACGACATTGTCAACCTGGGGCTGGCATTGGTTCCAGAGGGTCGGAAAATCTTCGGAAGCCTCACGGTTCTGGAAAACCTGCTGATGGGATCCTACACGGCGAGGGCCCGGAAGAGGAAGAAGGAGAATATCGAGAATGTCTTTCAACTCTTTCCCCAGCTCAAAGAGAGGATGAATCAGATGGGGACCGATCTGAGCGGGGGCGAACAGCAGATGCTGGCTATTGGCAGGGCGCTCATGTCCCAGCCTAACCTGATTATCTTTGATGAAATTTCCCTGGGCCTGAGTCCTCTGGTCGTGAAAATGCTTTACGAGACCATTAAGGGAATCAATGAGGGGGGGATGACCGTCCTCCTGGTCGAACAGGATGTCAAAAGGAGTCTTAAGGCCGCGGACATGGCTTATATCCTCCAGGAAGGGAAGGTGAGTCTGAAAGGGAATCCGAAACATTTTACGGGGGAAGAAGTCAAGCAGGCCTATTTCGGCCTTTAGCAGGCTGCTGAAAAACGCCCATCTGCGGCGTTGCCCTTATCCCTCGTCATTGCGGCGTACATCCAAGTACGCCTCACTCCTCAGGATTTCGGGCGCCTTGCACCTGGGCATTTTTGAGCAGCCTGCCAAAACTGGCTTTTTCAACAAACTCCTGGACAAGGGTTTAAGACGATGTTGACTCTTCTGGAATCCCTTATCAACGGCATTTTGCTCGGAGGTCTCTATGCCGTGATCGGCGTCGGGCTTTCCATGATCTTCGGGATCATGAAGCAGGTGAACCTCGCTCACGGCGAACTCATGATCCTTTCAAGTTATTTTGGTCTTATTTTCGGACAGCAATTAGGTCTCCATCCTCTTCTCGCCCTTTTGTTCGTTTTTCCATCTATGTTTATTCTTGGTTACTTGATTCAGACTTCCCTTTTCAACCGTGTTTTGGGAAAGGGAATGGAGCCTTATCTGATGATCTCTTTCGGTCTCTCGATTATCCTGCAGAACCTTCTGCTCCTCCTCTTCACGCCGGATGCCCGTTCCCTTAAGACCGGTCTTATCATCCGGTCTCTCGATGTCCTTGGCCTTTTTCATGCCCCCGTCATTTATCTGGTTGATTTTGCAGGAGGCGTCCTGATGATCGGTCTCCTTCATCTTTTCATGAAGAAGACCTATCTCGGCAGGGCAATCAGGGCCTCGGCCGACGATTTATCCGCTTCAAAATTGATGGGCATTAATATTCGGAGAATCTATGCACTGGCCATGGGCATCGCAGCTGTCACGGCTGCCCTGTCGGGTGTGCTTGTGGGAATGACGTTCACCTTCTATCCTCATTCCGGCACCCAGTACCTGATCATCGCTTTCGGCGTCGTCATCATCGGCGGTATGGGAAGCCTTCCGGGAACTTTTCTGGGAGGGTTGATATTAGGAGTCTCTCAACTGGTCGGCGCCCAGTTCCTCGGACCGGGATTTCAGCTTTTGAGCGGATACCTCATCCTGCTCATTGTTCTGACCATAAGGCCCCAGGGATTACTGGGGAGGAGATAGTCCGGTTCCATGACCTCCAATTGGATTCGCTTCATTATGATCGTTTCGCTTCTGATCGTCCTGGCAACCCTGCCTCACTGGACGTCGCGCTATGGGGTGAGTGTTCTCATCTTGATCTTTCTCTACATGACGCTGGCCTCCATGTGGAACCTCTTGGCGGGCTATTCGGGATTGATCTCTCTGGGGCAGCAAATGTTTATCGGTCTCGGGGGATATACCCTTGCTGTGCTTTCCATGTATTACGGAATCCCGATATTCCTGGGTGTCCTTTTCGGAGGAGTGATGTCGGTGCTCCTTGCCGGACTCATCTCTTTGCCTGTCTTCCGGATGAAAGGGGTGTATTTTGCGATCGGGACCTGGGTCATCGCCGAAGCCCTCGGTATTACGTTTAGCAATTGGGCATATGTGAGATATGGCATGGGCCTGTTTATTCAACCTGCTTATAAACTCTCCATGTCGTCCACTTATTATGCGGCCCTGCTTCTCGGCGTGGGCTCCATTAGCCTTATTTATCTTCTCCTCCGTTCGAACCTCGGGCTGGCCTTGATGGCTATTCGGGATGATGACATGGCCTCCGAAAGGGTAGGGGTCAATATTTTTCGCTGCAAATTGATCTGCTTTTTGATCAGCGCCTTTCTGACCGGCCTTGCAGCGGGGGTTCTTTATCTGAATACGATCTTCATCCAGCCCTTCGAGGCTTTTGGAATTGGTTGGACCGTTAAGCTTCTCTTTATCGTGATTATCGGCGGCATGGGAACGGTGGAGGGCCCCATTGTAGGAGCGGTTGTCTTTGTGCTATTGCAGCAATTTCTCTCCGAATATGTGGGCTTTAACTTGATTATCCTGGGTATGATTACCATCCTGGTGATCTTTTTTGCTCCGAAAGGAATTATCGGGACATTCCATGAAAAATTTTCTGTCGAACTCTTTCCGGTCCGACGCCGTTAAAGAGAAGAAGACCGCCATTCGAAGTCTCGGAGGGCGGCTTGTCCGGGTCTGATTTCTGCAACTGTCAGGAGAAGAAACATTCCATCGAAGGGAGGCATACCATGTTCGTCAAAAGATTTGACGAGATCACGAAGGAGATGGTTCAGGAATGCGGAGGGAAAGCCGCCCATTTGGGGGAATTGACCCGTCTGAAGCTCAATGTCCCGAAAGGTTTTTGTGTGATCGCCGATGCTTTCACTCATCATTTAAGGAGCAATAATCTTGAGGGGCGGATCGAAGGGATCGTCGGAACCATCCAGTTTGAAGATCTTCAGGGCGTGGAACTTAAAACGGAGGAGATCCGCTCCATGATCGAAAGGGCACCCATGCCCGGTGAGCTCGACAAGGAGATCATTGAAAATTACCGGAACCTCTCGCAAGAAGAGGCGGAGCCCTTCGTGGCGATCCGCTCCTCTGTGGCCGTCAAGAATTCCCAGATCTCCTCTTTCCCGGGGATGATGGATACGTTTCATTACATTCGCGGGAACAGGTCTGTCATCGAGAACGTGAAGAAGTGTTGGGCCTCTGTCTGGTCGGCCCGAGGTGCCTTCGCCCGACATCATAAAGGGATAGAACATTCCAAGTCGATCATTGCTCCGACGATACAGTTGATGGTCAATTCCGAGATCGCCGGCGTTCTCTTCACCCTAAACCCGGTGAGCGGAGAGAAGGAGGAGATCGTCATCGAGTCGAATTGGGGGCTTGGAGAGTCTGTCGTATCCGGGAAATGCATCTGTGATTTTTACACAGCAGATAAAGAAAAGTTCAATGTGAAAGTGAAGAGGATCGCGACGAAAGAGCAGACCTATCGGAGAGCGGAAAGGGGCGGTGCGGAATGGGCAAGTGTCGACCCAGAAAAGGTGAAAAAACCAACGCTGACCGAAGCTCAGGTTGAAGAATTGTGCCGGATTGCCTGCAAGGTTGAAAGGCACTATGGTTATCCTCAGGATATTGAATGGGCATACGAAAAGGGGACTCCCTATATCCTTCAGGCCCGCAGGGCCAGGGTGGCTGGGGAATGAACCCCAAAGGAGGTGATCCGGGCAGACAAGACTTTCCAGTGGTATTTAATTGGTTCACCCTGCAGGGGGTGGATACGTTTCACTCTTTTTAAATGTAAAAAGAACAGGAGGATTATTGAAATGGCACAAAAACAGAGAACCGTTGATGTCCACACCCATTGGTACCCAAAGGAATATCTTGATTATCTCATTAGCAGAGGCTCCGCCAATACGCCCTATGCTACCCACGACGGTGGGCCCCAGTATCGTTGTTGGTATAAAGGGGTCTGTGTGGCTCACATTGACCGGGCCGGACATTACGATTTGAAACCACGGATAGAGGATATGGACAAAGCCGGTCTTGATACACAACTCCTCAGTGTAACCATTCCAGGACCGGAGTCCCTTGAAAGGGAAAAAGGGATTTACTGGGCAAAAAGAAATAATGACGCTCTTAAAAAAGCAACCGAAGATTATCCGGGGCGTTTCTATTTCCTTGCGTCTCTCCCCTACCAGGATCCTGATGAGGCCTGCATGGAGTTGGAAAGGTGTTGTCAAATGGGCTGCAAGGGAATCCAGCTCTTCTCCAACCTGAATGGGGAGCCCATTTTCCTGGAGAAGTACTTCGGCATTTATGATCTCGCAAATAAAAGGGACCTCCCCATATTAATGCATCCTGCGGTTCCGCTTACAGCTCCTGTCATGGACATGATGAGGATCCCTTATCAGCTTTGGGGATATACCCTGGATACGAGCATGGCCGTGGTGAGTCTGATCTTCCAGGGGGTCATGGAAAAATTCCCTAATCTGACGATCATCCATGGACATTTGGGTGGGATGGTCCCCTATTTTGTCAGAAGACTTCACGACTCTTACAAGGGCTATGGGAAGGAATGGGGAATCGAGCTCAAAGAATCTCCGGATATTACCTACCAAAAGAGGGTGTATCCTGATACCACATCTTTTTACCTTCCCGCCATGAAGTGCTGTTTAGAATGGATTGGAGCTGACCATATGGTCATGGGAACCGATTATGCGCATCGGGTGGGCGATCCTGAAGGCGCGATCAGGGCCATCAAGGATCTAGGTCAGCAGGCCGGGTTAAAACAAGAGGAAATTGATATGATTTTAGGCAAGAATCTTGAGAAACTGTTCAAACTGCCTCCGGTGAAATAGAAACCGTTTAAATCCCTGGGTGAGAGCTAATCATTTCTTGAATGGGCTTTCACTCAGGTCCGTCATTTCCAGAACACCGGGGATATTCCAAAAAGGGAGACAAGGATGGTGATCGAAGTCAAGTGGGCCGGGTTCGACTTTGGACAATGCTTGATGGACCCATCAGGGCTGCGAAATTATCGAGTCATCGGCGATGTCTGCAAAGAAACGGGTGAGCCTGAACTCATTGATGAAAGGATCCTTCGATATCGTGTATTGAAGGAAAAATACGGGAGTTACGGCGCCATCAAAGAGGGGCATCGCGATGAGATCTTAAGCTATGTCTTTGAGAATAACAAAGAAGCTATGGAAATCTTCGGGGTTAAAGAACAAGAGCATCTGAAGGTCGGGCCGGGGACGGAAGAGGCCCTTCAGTATTTACGAGATCAGGGGGTTCAAAGAGCGGTTGTGGCTGAATTGAAAAAGACCCTCGGCCCCATCGGTACGGATATCGTCACCCGGTTCTTAAAGAAGAAGGGGTTGCTCCACTATTTCGATGAACTGGTCTCCCCTCAGGGAAGCGTCAATCTTCGTGACGGGTCTGTCGATCTTCGATACAAAGGAAAAACAAAGGAAGAAGGGACCCTCTATGACGAGCTTTCCAAGGATCTGCTCAAACGGGGCATCCAGACCTCCGAGGCGGTGATGATCGGCGATAAGCTGTGGACCGATATCAGCCCGGCGAAGAAAAGGGGGTTCAAGACGATCCAGTTTATCGGCTACATCAACTACGGATCTTCCGAAGATGCCGATTTTGTCATCTCCGATTTTCGTGAATTGAAGGAGATCTTAAAAGGGGTAAGAGCATGAAGGGACCTAAATATTTTGTCGTTGAATATGGAGATGGTTCTACGAAAAAGATTGAATTCGATCGATTGAGCCGATCTCTTCATCTCGAACTCTCCCGCATGGGCTTATGTGCTCCTCCGTTTGAGGGACCCGAACGTTTGAAACATTACCTTCTGCTCCGTTGGAAAAGTGGGTGGCAGGAAGTCATCGGGGTGGATCATCATCCTGTTGACTTATTGCGCTACTATGTTCTCGAAAGAGTGGAGGAGATTGGAAGGATTGCGCTTGACGTCAACGAAAACTATCCCGTACTTTTGACCGTCAAGCGATTGCCAAAAGAGGTGGACCGGTTGGTGATCGTAGGAGGGGGAGGCGGCAATGCGAAGGTTTATCATTTGGAACCGAGGGTAAAGAAAGAGGAAGGGGACAAGATTGAGCATGTCGCGTATGACAGGGCGGAGCGCCTTTTCCAGCTTGAGCCCGAGAGCCATGCCGAAGTCTGGCTCGCAGAGGTCATGGAGACCTTGAAGAATGAACTGAGCCGGAAAGGGCTTTCGGCTGAAAGCCTTCTCAACGAAGATCCATCCGATCGGATCAAAGAATATGAAGACCTTGCAAAGGCGTTAGGGCTGCGGGCGACAGAGAAGCAGGAAGACGTTTACGGTTTCATCCAGCTCATGGTTCAAAATACGGCGGTTTCAGATCGGTGAGGGTCTCGCGGCAATAAGATTGACAAACAAATCCAGAAAGGGGAGGAATGGCGATGTATGATGATTTGGATCTCAATGACATGGACAGAAGCATCTCCGGATTGAGAACGCTCAGGATTCCTGATGATGAAGACATTTTCTGGTTCCGTGACGACCTGCACCAGCCCTATCCCATTTGTCCCCTCGGGATGACCACCATCCAGAAACACCATGCCTGGGGCTACCATGTGGCAGCGGAAGAATTGAAATTGCCGCCTTCTAAGGGAGGTCATGTTAAGATTTTTAAGGGGAGGGTCTTCCTCGGGTTTGAGGGTTTAAAAGACGAAGCGGAAATCGCAAGAAGAGCCGTAGAATTCAGCAAACTTCTTGAGGACCTAAAGGAACATTGGGAAGAGTACTACACACGCCTTATTGATGAGGTGAAGCAGGGCTTGAATTTCATGGGGAGTGTGAATGACGGAATGTCCGATACCGATTTATCCCATGCTCTCCGGAGAAGCGAGGAGATTAACAAGAGGAACTGGGAGATTCACTTTGCACTCATGTATCCGGCGGATGCCCTCTATTTCGAATTTGAATCCTTTTGTAAAGACCACGGGGTAGAGGAGAAAGATTTAGCGGTGATGCTTAAAGGTGTGGACACCATGGCGACAAGAACGGACCGGACGCTATGGGAACTCACCAAGCTTGCAGAGGACTTGAAGATCGATGAGCTCTTTCTCAAAGAAGATTTAAAAGACCTTCTCAAAAGGTTGAAAGAGGACTCACGAGCTACGGAATGGCTGAATTCATTCAGTCAGTTTCTGGAGCTCTATGGCAACCGGATTACGGCAGCCCATATGGACCTGATTTTCCCTACCTGGATCGAGGACCCGACTCCTGTGTTAGAAACGATTAAAACCTATCTCCCGAGGATCAGGGAGGGCTGGAATATTAAGACCGAGAGAGAAAAGATGATTCAAGAGGGCCAAGAGGCCATTCATCTTTTTATGACCAAGCTTAATCCGGATGAACAAAAGGTTTTTGAGAAATGGCTGAAGGTCGGCAGGGGGATTTATCATTTTCAGGAGGATCATGGTTTTTACATCGATGGAGGCTCGACCGCCCGGCTCCATGATGTGGCGATGGTCTGCGGAAGAAGACTAAAACAATACGGTCTACTGGAACAGCCCGAAGACGTATTTTTCTTGAACTTCAATGACCTTGATGAAGCCATGTCTGATTTTGCCCGGAACAAAAAAGCTGCTGTATATCATTACATCCGGTTGATTCCCTGTACAATCAAAGAGAGAAAGTGGGGTTGGAATCAGGTCAAAGAGCTGCAGGAAGCCCCTTTGACACTCGGTCCGGCCCCGGAAAAGCTGACCGATCCGATCATGATTAAGGTATTCGGAATGATCGATGAAATCATAAAGGCGGGTAAGGTGGAAGAACTTAAGATCATGGAACGTTTCGAAGGCTATCCCGGAGCCCCTGGGGTTGCTGAAGGGAAAGCCCGTGTGATCACGAGTTTTGAGGATTTTCCCAAGTTACAGCCTGGAGAAATTCTTGTATGCCCATACACAGCCACGGCTTGGACCCCCCTCTTCCCAAAAATAAAAGCAGTGGTTACAGATTCGGGCGGCATGTTAACCCACGCTGCCATTGCTGCAAGGGAATACAGAATTCCGGCCGTGGTCGGGACGTGGAGAGCCACCCGGTCCATTAAAGATGGAGATATCATTCGTATCGATGGTAATCTGGGGATTGTGGAAATCGTGAAAAGATGTCAAACTTCATCAACGAATGAGGAGTTGGATACGAAGGAGGAAAAACCGTGAAGTATGAAAAACTATTTTCGCCGATCACGATGAGGGGGCTTGTATTTCCGAACAGGATTCAGCGGACATCCATGGTATCCGGACTGTCGACAGAGGAGGGTGCGGTCACGGAAGAGCTGATCAAGCGATACCGGAGGGAAGCCAAGGGCGGAGCCGGGGCCATCGTGGTGGAGGCCGCGGTCATCATTCCTTCAAAGAGCTCCTTCAATCTTCGAATCAGCGACGATTCTTTTGTCCCGGGTTTGACTGAGATCGTGAAAGCCATGCGGGAAGTTAACCCCGAAGTAAAGATCGGTCTCCAGATCATGCAGTTCCTGAAACTCTCCCGAAGTGGCTGGAGACAGAAAGTTGAAGACTTCAAACTGGAGGACTTACCCAAGATCGTGGATGACCATGTCGCTGCTGCGAGGCGCGCCCTGTCAGCCGGTTTTGACTTCATTGAAATCCATATGGCCCATGCCTATGTCCTTTCCTCATTCCTTTCCCGTTCCAATAAAAGGACGGATGGTTATGGAGGAAGGCTCGAAAACAGGATGAAGCTGCCCATTGAAGTCTACCAGGCGGTGCGAAATCTTGTAGGAGAGAAGTATCCACTCGGTGTAAGAATGAATGGGGAAGAATTCGTTATCGATGGAAATACTCTTGCCCAGAGCGCGGTCATTGCCCGGAGATTCGCTCAACTGGGTGCGGATTACATCAGCGTGTCGGCAGGCAGTCGATTTGAAGATGCAAAGGTCCCTGGTGAGGGCGATGCCCCGGATCCCATGTCCGGCTATAGCGGTCATCGTATGAGCCCGTGGTATTGGTGGCCCGATGGGACCCACGTCTACCTGGCGGAAGGCATTCGAAAGGCGATTCGGGACGCAGGGTTTGATACTCCAGTTGTCATCGCGGGAAAGATCAGGGAGCCGAAGCATGCTGAGGAAATATTGGAGCAGGGAAAGGCGGACATCATCGGGCTCTGCCGCGCCCTTCTTGCCGACCCCGATTGGCCGGCGAAGGCGAAAGAAGGCAGGGAGAAAGAGATCGTGAGGTGTGTTGCGTGCAACTGGTGTCTTGAGGCGGACTCGAGATATGAGCAGGTGAAATGCACCCGCTACCCGGAGGGAGACTTGCATGCCCCTGAACCTTTCTTGCCCAAAATGGCGCGACCCGGTGAATTTAAGGAAGAGCCTTGAAAAATGGAATAATGGAATACAGGATTAGTACTACAGCGACATATATACCCCATCCCCCTCCTGACCCTTCGACTTCGCTCAGGACAGGCCTCCCCCTTGAAAGGGGAGGGATTGGAAAAACTTCCATGAAAGTGAGAAAAACCCATAAAATCTCCCCCATGCAGGGAAAAACCCCCATAAAATCCCCTCCCCTTCAGGGGGAGGGTTAGGGTGGGGGTGGGGTTCTTGGTGATCTGTCGCTGTAGTATTAGAAAACTTGGAACAATGGAATGCTGGAATAATGGAATGATGGGTAAAAAAACTTTCATTCGCATTTAACCCCAATATTCCATGGGGTCTCGATATGCTTGAATTTCCAAAACATAGAGAAGAGGATATTCAGAAATACACCAAAAATCGATGGTGGTTGGGGATGACCATAGGGGATGTCTTTGACCGCACCTCGGATATGTTCCCGAAAAAGGAAGCCCTCGTCGATGATCGAGTCCGATTGAGCTATTCCGAACTCCGCGCCAGAGTGGACAGGTTGGCGGTAGGGCTGATGAACCTGGGCATTGCGAAAGGGGACACTGTCTTAGTGCAGCTTCCAAACTGGGCGGAGTTTGTGTACGCCTATTTTGCCTTGCAGAAAATCGGATCCATTCCGGTTCTTTTGATCTCCGGATACAAACAATTGGAAGTGGGCCATCTCGCCCGCATCACTGAGGCAAAAGCATGGATCGCGCCTCACATTTATCGGAAAATGGATTACCAATCGTTCATGGAGGACGTAAAAGAGCAAAACCCTCAACTTAAGCAGGTGATTTCAGCTCGAGCGGGAAAAGGAGCGGAAAGGTTCTCGGCAAGCCTGGAAGGCCTGATGAAGGGAGAGGCCAGTGCTACGGACTTGGATCAGTTGGCGACAAGGAGGCCGGAGCCAACGGATGTCGCCCACATCCTTCCTTCCGGAGGCACAACCGGATTACCGAAGGCGATCCCACGGACTCATAATGACTATATCTGCAACGTAGAATTTCAGCATAGGGGATGGGAGATGTGTAACAGTGATGTCTGCCTTCTTTTCGTCCCGGTTTGCCACAACCTCGCCCTGCTTAATGTCGTGGGAACGATTCTGGTAGGCTACAAACTCGTATTACTGGATTCCACAAGGCCCCCGGATATTTGCAGCACCATCCAAAATGAGAATGTGACCTATACCGCGACGGTCCCGAGCATGGTGAGGAGATTGCTCGAAATGGAGCAACTCGGAGACTACGACTTGACCTCATTAAAGAAAATATCCGCGGGAGGGGAGCCAAGCACTCCTGACCTGATTCGGGAAGTTTACAAGACCCTGCGATGCACATACATCAACGAATTCGGAATGAGCGAGGGGTTGCTCTGCCGGACGAGTCTCACGGATGACATTGAAACGATTTGCAATACGGTCGGGAGACCCTGCTGTCCTTACGAGGAGATCAAAATTCTTGATGATGAGGGTCATGAGTTGCCACGGGACAAGGACGGCGAGTTAGTCACAAAGGGACCGAGTCTCTTTGCCGGGTACCTGAAAAATCCGGAGGAAAACAAGAAAAGCCTTACACCGGGCGGATTCTTTAGAACAGGCGACCAGGCGAGGATAGATCGTTCCGGAAATTTGAAGATTACCGGGAGAATTAAGGACATCATTATCCGGGGAGGAGAGAATATCAGCCCTGCCCAGGTAGAGGAACTGTTGTGCTCTTACCCGGGTATTCTGGATGCGGCGGTGATTGGGATGCCGGATAAGGAATTGGGTGAAAAGGTTTGCGCTTATATTCAGCCTGGGCCCGGCGCAAGAATTGATCCCGAGGGGGTCAGGGCTTTTATGGAAGGGAAGGGGGCCTCGAAGCTCTTGATCCCGGAGAGGTTCGAATTTGTCGATGCCTTGCCCATGACGGAGGCGGGCAAGCACAACAAAAAGGCGCTGAGAGAGGATATCAAGAAAAAAATCGGGAATTGAAGAATTCAAACCCCACCCCCACCCCTTCGGCTTCGCTCAGGACAGGCCTGGCCCTCCCCCTGAAGGGGAGGGAAATCGTCAGGCGCTTCGCGTGATTCCTCCCCCTTCAAGGGGGAGGCCAGGAGGGGGATGGGTATCTGTCGGAGTCCCGCCAAGGGCCAAGGCGGGATTAAACTTATCATAGCGTAAATAGATCGTACTCTTAAAATCTCTGCTCTCAGCGGGACGAGTGGGCGGTGAAATGAATGAGGGGGTCGTTATGGAAATCAAGAAATTGGGGGTTTTGGGATGCGGCCAGATGGGGTCGGGCATTGTGCAAGTCTTTGCCCAAGCAGGC
>Ga0214473_10006729_pt1 | contig 13690 bp, 8 predicted proteins | sample RVTome_7_FD_203509 | JGI IMG/M metagenome (GOLD analysis project Ga0214473, IMG submission 203509) | Soil microbial communities from uranium-contaminated site in the Upper Colorado River Basin, Wyoming, United States - RVT98D197 | ecosystem: Environmental > Terrestrial > Soil > Contaminated >... | reverse complement strand
TCTACTGCTAAGGCAGCGGATAGTTCTTCTTCTGAACTATCTGAACTCCTGAATCAGGTTAAGTTGCTGACCGAGAAGGTTAATACTCAACCTGTTGTAAAGAAGCCTCTTCTTACATCAGTTTCTACCAGCAAGGGAACTCACAATGTTTCGGCCTATACCATGTGGGCCAAGCAATGGCGTTTGGATCATCCCAAGCAGAGCCCTCCTGCTGGCTTGTGGGATCAAGAATGCAAGGCAGATCCTACTGTCAAGGTTCATTTCCAGCAGCTTGCGGATGAGTTCAACCAAGCCGAAGGGCGTGTATCTACCAAGGGAAGCACTCGGGCTTCGACTGGTAAGGTATCAGGATACACCCAGATGCAGAAGCGACTGGGTGAACTGAATGCCCTCCTACCGGAAGGATCGGCTAAGGTATCTTGCAGTGATCAAGCTTTCAAGGCGTGCAAGGTGCTTGGAGCAGATAAGAAGGTTGTTGGCGATGCTTCTATTGCCAAGCTAGAGGAATGGTTCCAGGAAGAATACGGGGTTGAAATCCAATAAATAACTAAGTAAACTAATAAACAAAAATAAAATAAACAATACTTTGTTATTTATTGTGAAAAATATTATTATTTTTTTTATTGAAATATAAAAGTATAATTATATAATATATATAATATATAATTATATTTTTTAGTAAGTAATAAGATGATAATAAATGATGATGCTAAATCATATTCTATCAAACAATCTAAGTTAAATAAAAACCATAAAGAAGAAGTTATAAGATCTGATTTATTTGAATTAGATAAAGAAACGAATAAACTCCAATTAAATAAACTTGAAATGAATTATTCTGATGAATTAAAAAAAAGATTAGAATTAAATGAATCTGGTGAATTAAATATAAATTTAATTCAATCTGGATCAGATATAAAATCAGCAAAAATCTTTATATTAAATAAAAATAAAACTGGGGGCTCTTGGAAATTTACTACAGATATTGTCGAAGAATTCACAAAGTATAATTTATTATTTAAATATGTAAATAATAAAAATTGTTTAAATAATATCTCAAATAAAGATATAATATTTATTCAATACCTATGGGATTATGATTTTGATATAAATTTTATTCTTAATCTTAGAAAAAAATTTGGTTGCAGAATTATTATATCTTTACATGATTTTTATTGGTTATTAGAAAATACTAAAGATTTATATAATAAAAATCTTCATAATAAAACACAATATTGTCATAACAAATATTTAATAAATGATATCCGAGTTAATCATGAGCTAATTAGATTATTTGAAAATGCATCTAATATATTATATCCTTCAAATTTTGTTTTTAATATTTATAGTAAATTTTTTCAAAATTGCAACTTTACATTTATACAAAGAGGTGATTTTAAAGAAGAAATAATTAATAATATTTGTTATAAAAATGTAACTAATGAATTAAAGATTGGTATATTACATACAATAACTAGATACAAAGGACAAACATATTACAATAAAATTTTTCAAAACATTAAAAATATTAATAATATTAAAATTTCATATATTAAAATAATTTATAATGAAAATAATTGGTTAGAAAAATTAAATGAATTCAACGTTCATTGTTTAATAATTTTAAATGAATGGTCTGAAACTTATTGTTGGGCTCTTTCAAAATATTTTTTTTCTGGTTTACCAATAATATATAATAAAACTGAACTTACAGAAGAACGGATATCTTCAAAGAAAATGGAAAGATTTTTTTGTATTGATGATATAAATAGTATAGAATCTATAAAAACCACTATATCTAATGCAATAAATTTCCTAAAACAAAAAGCAACAAATGGGAATATTGTTAATTTAATTGATGATAAAAAATTATATTATGATGAAAAATGGTTAGATTTATTTTTAAAGAATTAGTGCATCAATATTATAATAATGAAATTAAGATCATATCATGTTGCACTAAATTTACATTATAATTCAATTAAATTTATCAACTTTAAAAATATTACATATATATATATATATATAAATATTACATTAAATGTCAATTGAAGTTATTGATTTCAGTCAAATAAAAACACGATATCGATTTGCTCTTTGTTTTTTTGGTTTAACAAGATCTTTAAAATACACCATTGAATCAATTAAAACTAATATTTTTACCATATTAAAAAAGAAGGATATTGATTATGATATTTATTTACATACCTATGATAAGACACATATTACTTCAAAAAGATCAAATGAATTTAATGTTCCATTAGATACAAATGAATATTTATTGTTAAATCCTGATTTTTTTAAAATAACCAATCAAGATGATTTCTTTAAATTTTTTAACTTTAATGAAGTTAAACGTTATGGTGATAGTTGGAATACTAATTTTGAAAATACCTATAATGCAATGGCACAATTAAATAGTTTAAAAGAAGTAACTAATTTATGGATTGATCAAAATAAATACGATTTTTATCTATATTTAAGGCCAGATTTACTCTATATTGATCCTTTACCAATCGATGAAATCCTAAAAAATATAACAAAAGAAAATATAATTTTTACACCCGATTGGCAATTATCTAATAATTACGTAAATGATAGATTTGCATATGGATCTTATGATAGCATGATAAAATATGGTTTAAGAATAAATGATTTATTTGAATATATGCCAAAAAGCAAGAAACCATATAATTCTGAATTATTTTTAAATTTTATAATTAAAAAATATAATATTCATAATTTAAAAATTAAAACAAAGGCTAAAAGAGTTAGAGCTACTGGCAAAATACATGATGAAAAATTTTATTAACTTGAGTATAAAGAATTCAAATGAATAAATTAATAAAGCTAATCAAAATATTTTAGATTAAGCATAAAACAGATTGATTTAGTAATATTGATTATTCATCGTGATCAATAATCAATATTTTATAAAATATTGATTATTGATCACGAATTGCTATATATTCTTCGATAACATTGCACCAAACTTCTTCATTATACACATCAGTTAGGCTTTTAATCTTAGCCCAAATCTGAGAATAATCTTTTGCTACTAATTTTTTCCCCTTTGGAAGAGGATTTTCCTTACAATCATTGTAGTTAACCTTAATAAAATGAGTTAATTTATTATATGTATTTTCGGATCTGCCATCCACTTTCTTGCCGGTATCATCAAGTGTACTTAGCTTTGTAATTCTAGGCTTAAGTAATGGGGAAGCTATAATACGAGAAGGCTGTTCCCTTGATTCTGGTGATTTCATATTCATTAATGAACTAATTAATTTATCTATTACTGCATCTTTATCTATATTTGTTGGTGGTATCTGTTTTTGTTGTTCATCATGATATGATTTATAATCATCAAGTATATTTACGAATGTTTTCTTAAATATATCTTCACAATATGATTTGGTTTCAATATCAGTGAAATCGAGCGTAGTATCTAATTCTTTCATCATTTTATTCATATATGTATTGATCAAGACCTTGCGATAATCCATTTTAGCGCTACTATATAGAATCAAAAATTGATCAATAAAATTTATTCAATATTTACAAGATAAACACAATTTTTATTTTATCCATTAAAAAATACAGAAGACTGATTAAAAATATATAATCTTACTCATTAAAAATCTCTTTCATGCGGCTCTAAATACTTTATTCCAACTAAATTAAATATTTCTTGTTCACTAGATGTTGGAACAACTGAACCTTTTTTACCATTTACTAGATGATATATACCATATTCATTTACAGTATATCCCTTAGTTAATGCAATACCTCTGAAAATCTTATTAAATTGGCCAGAACCAGTAAAATATAATAATGCTGCATGATATGATTCATATGGAACAAATCTAATATCAATCCTCCTTCCGGGATTTACACCAGGCATAATTATTGCTTCATTTTTATTAAATAAAAGACTACATATTCCCATGTATTTAGTCTTGCCCTTATCAGTTAAATTATCAATTAGAAAACCTAATTGTGTTAAAATATCTACAAATTCAATTAAACAACTAATCTTTGAATTTTGTACATCTCCATCAGTTAATAGATCAGGATGTGTGATTAATACATCTATATCTCCTGATAATAAACGCCCTCTACGATATGAACCACACACTGTTAAAATTAATTTAGAATCTATTTTAGCAATCATTATTTTCAATAATTCTTCAATTTTAATTATTTCTGCCCTAGGAATTTTCATCATTATATCCTTATAATATTTCAATCCCACTACCATATGATGTGTTAATTGATTCTTAGCTACTTTAATAATTCCCTTATCATATTTATCTTGCAAATCTGCTACTCCTTTTACACCAAAACTATCAATTAGCTGTCTTGCTCTTGCTTGACCTATTCCAGTAATAGTGCATAATTCCTTCATTGAATTAATAAAATCAATAACAAACTGTTTTTCTGTTAATTCTTTTAAAGTTCCAGTCTTTAAAATTTCATCAATACGATCTCCTATTCCTTTCCCAATTCCATTGATTTTCTGTGCTTCTTTACCATTAGGAATTTTTCCAGGATAATTTTCAAATATTTCAATTGCATTTTTAATATGCTTTAAACGAAATCCATGTTTCTTTTTGGCATCGGCACTTGTTTCATACATAATTTGATGTTCTATTTGGGTTTCTAATAATCTAAATTGTTCTATTATCTTTTCATTTTCATTATGTAAATCATAACAATGGACATCATCTCTAATATCTATGTGTGTATTATTAGTAGATGACATGCTATCTTTATTATTATCATCAGATGGTTTTGGTACTTTTTTACGAAGCACTTTTGGTGTTTTTTTTATTACTTTATGAGGTATATCGTTGGATACAGGAGCTTGTTGCGAATCATCTATTTTATTAACTATATGTACTGGGTTGGATAAATCATCTATTACTACATTTTTTTTCTTAATTAGTATTTTTGGTTTAGATGCCATGTTTAAAAAATAGAGTTATTAATTAATATACTTTTTTAATTGATATTTGCATTCAAATTTTTTAAGATATTATAAAAATATATAAAATATTCAAATTTAAAATGTTAAAAAAATAAAATTAAAAATTAAAATTTGGCTTTGTTACAAAGGGAAATTTGGCTTTGTTAAATAAAAAATATAAAATATAAATAAAAAATAAAAAATAAAAATAAGAAAATATAAAATATAAATAAAAAAATAAAAAATAAAAATAAGAAAATATAAAATATAAATAAAAAAATAAAAAAATAAAAAATAAAAAAATAAAAAAATAAAAAATAAAAAATTAAAAAAATAAAAAAATAAAAATAAAAAAAATAAAAAATAAAAAAATAAAAAAATAAATAATTTATTTATTTCATTAGGGAGCTATGCAGTAAACTTCTAAAGCAACTATTATTTATAAGCAATTGATAAAATATACCCCCCATGACCAGTAGGTCGAGCTCCAAAAATTGGCTTTGTCACAAAGCCAATTTTCCCTTTGTGACAAAGCAAATTATAAATTTTAAAAATATATTTTTGGAATCAAAAAAATAAAAAAATCAAAAATAAAAAATAAAAATATTTATAATTTTATTTTCATTTAAATTATTTCTAATTTAAATGATTTGTTGCATAATAAGTATACATTTCCCCACAATTTACTAACAGAATACCTTTATCCAATCCTAATTCTATATAATTCTATATAATTCTATATATATTCTTGAAAAATATAAATGTTCTATATATTTATTATATTCTATAAGGTTAGGCTTTAGTCCGCTTGGGGGCCAAATTTAAAAAAAGATATATAGTTTCCCTACAATATTTTAAAATATATTAATTTACGTATCTTTGCGCAAGATACTAAATTTGAAAATAAGAAGTTAATTATATTTTTAATTATATTCTTAATTATATTCTTAATTATCATTTGAATCAATTTTGATTTAAGCGATTAGTATGCAGCGCGCAATTAAGTATACGTTTCCCCCACAATTTACTAACAGAATACCTTTATCCAATCCTAATTCTATATAATTCTATATATATTCTTGAAAAATATAAATGTTCTATATATTTATCATATTCTATATGATTAAGCTTTAGTCTGCTTGGGGACCAAATTATAAAAAAAGATGTATAGTTTCCCTACAATATTTTAAAATATATTAATTTATGTATCTTTGCGCAAGATACTAAATTTGAAAATAAGAAGTTAATTATATTTTTAATTATATTCTTAATTATATTCTTAATTATCATTTGAATCAATTTTGATTTAAGCGATTAGTAAGCGGGGGTGTTGGAGGGGGAATTTTCCCCTTCGGCGCAATTGGTTATAATGCTCCCCACAATTTACTAACAGAATACCTTTATCCAATCCTAATTCTATATAATTCTATATATTTAGGTAAAATTGTAATATTCTATATATTTATCATATTCTATAAGGTTAGGCTTTAGTCCGCTTGGGGGCCAAATTTAAAAAAAGATATATAGTTTCCCTACAATATTTTAAAATGTATTAATTTACGTATCTTTGCGCAAGATACTAAATTTGAAAATAAGAAGTTAATTATATTTTTAATTATATTCTTAATTATATTCTTAATTATCATTTGAATCAATTTTGATTTAAGCGATTAGTAAGCGGGGGTGTTGGAGGGGGAATTTTCACCTTCGGCGCAATTGGTTATAATGCTCCCCACAATTTACTAACAGAATACTTTTATCCAATCCTAATTCTATATAATTCTATATATTTAGGTAAAATTGTAATATTCTATATATTTATCATATTCTATATGGTTAAGCTTTAGTCTGCTTGGGGAACCAAAAATAAAAAAGATGTATAGTTTCCTAATTTATTCTAATTTATGAGTTCATGAATTTGTATATCTTCGAACAACTCCAATATACCCGCGCGCAGAAACTAAAGCATTAAATAAAATCATATCTATCATAATAATTTAATATGATAAATATATTCTATAATTTGATAAAAATATATAATAAACAATAATTTTAATTGGTAGTATGCAGTGCGCAACACATTACAGATACACCATATAAATCTTTTTGGATAAAGCCAAATGTTTTATTTTGTTATTTATTTTTATTTTTTAATTTATTATTTTTTATTTATTTTTCTATAATTAAAATTTTATATATTTTCATTTCGAAAATAAATTTAATTGCATATATGTATTATAATTAATCATTTCGATTTTATATTTTTTCATTTTGGTCTTTATGGTCTAAAAAAATAAAAAAAGCATTTTGAATTTTTTGAATTTTTTGAACAATTTTTTGAATTAAAAAAACATTTAATTATTTTTTTGAATTTTTTTTCGAACAAAAAAAACACATAATTTTTTTATGATTTTTTTCCTATAAAAATTTTAGATTTTTAGTTTCGTTATAATTATATATCATAATATCATCTAAATACAATCTATTATCATACAAAAATGCTCATGACGAGAAAATTCAGAAGGGAATTGTCCACCTATCACCGTTTTTCCTGCCAATTTATGATTCGGTACACTTTTTCCTTTTGAACTAATTATTATACAAAGGACTACCTATCACAATTCCCTTCTGAATTAGCTTAAAATACAAAAAAGGGTAGCGATTATAAAAAACCTGTTTTTTCAAAGACTTTTTCTATATTTTAAAAAAAAACACAATGTGTGTTTTTTTTCAAATTTTTTGACTCTTTTTATTTGGAAAATATTTCCGCTTACCATTTTTAGATTCTTTAATCATAAGTAAATTGTGATAGGTAGAAAATTTCATAAGTAAATTGTGATAGGTAGATTTTTTTGCAGGAAATTCGGTGATAGGCAATTTTTCCCTTTGTCCCCTAAGACGACAACTCGAGAGCTCTAAAAACCATAGATTATCCTATTATCATAAATCATCTTAGTCTGCGTATAAAAAGTTTTAAAATCAACATTTTAAGACCATATGGTCTTTCAAACAATCAAAATTGTCAAAATAATTATCGTTTTGTATCATCATGATTTAGGTCCCTGGGTCCTATCCCTGGGTCCTAAAATTGTCAAAATAATTTTTTGAAAAATAGACCATTTTGCTCTATTTACTCTGATGGATTGTCAAAATAATTGTTCCGATAAGTGCTCTAAAAGTACAAAACTGGGTCCTTGGCTGGGTCCTTAATTTTTAAAAATCCTGAGACCATGTGGTCTAAATCACTTTTTCAATTGTCAAAATAAGTATTCCGATAGGTGCTTTCAATTAGAACACAGGGTCCTAAGATGGGTCCTAAAATTATCAAAACCAGAGACCATGTGGTCTTTCGAACAATTTCTAATTGGAAAAATTATCAGAGCTATTTTGGTAACTGATCCGGACGAGTATCCGGACCCGGGTCCTACGATTGTCAAAACAATTTTTGATGATGATGAAAATGCTCTTATTTCGAAAATAATTGTCAAAATAATTTATCCCATAAATCATCATGATGTTGAAAACTGGGTCCTTTGACTGGGTCCTTATTTTGTCAAAATAATGGATTTTTTATCTCGAGAAAAAAATTCCTAAAAAAATTCAGGACTCGAAGAAATAAACCATTAAGCCAAAAAATCAAAACCAAAATCACTCGAGACATTTTTGTTCGAAATTATTATCGAAATTTCGAAAATCTTTTAAGACCATAAGACGATAACTATTTTCGAAATTTTCTATTTTATACTATTTTGAAATGATAAATTATTTTCGAAATGATTATCGAAATTTTTTAAGACGATGAATTTCTAAGATTTTTTAATTGAAACCATTTAAGGTTTAATAATTATAATTATTATATTAATTTCATGGTCTTATAAACCATCTTATTTACATGATATGATTATATGAGTCCATTTATGATATTATAATTCAATTAATTTATTAATTTTATGCTCTTTGAAACCATGTGATTTATTTGTAAAACTGCGTATAATGATAGGTTTATAATTCGAGTACAAAAATTATTATCGAAATTTTATGGTCTGAAGAAAAAAATTTCGAAAACCTATTTTTCATAAAAATTTTATGTGATTTTTTGGTGATTTTTTATAAAAATTTTATGAAAAATAATTTTTTCCATAAGACGATAATTTACAATATATCATTTAATTATGATATAATAATCATCTTAACCAATATAATTAAAATGTAAATAGCGTCTATTTAGACGCAAAATTTTGGTCGATGCCAAAATTTCCTGCGAATGATGAAACATCGTATTAAATAAGTAAATATCATTGAAATTTTTCGATGCACAAAAAATAATTCAAAAATGTTTTTTGAATTAAAAATTGTTGGCGAATTTTTTTCAAAAATAATTCAAAATGCTTTTTTATTTTTTTTTGTTCGAAATTTCTAACATATCCCATTACAATTTATTATTCCAATATTATATATATCATATTTCACCTTAATATAATATGTTAGAAATTTTCCATCAGCTTATATAAAATATTATCAAAAAATTAAAAAAATCCTTAGGATCCATATTATAACTTACATCATTTATCATCCATAGTCGATAAAAATAACTACAATTCATGCCCTTTTACAATGAATAAAACCTTAAAATTTATATGAATGAGTCAATGATAATGGTGTAATTTTGATCAACGATGAGAATGTCATTACGTCTTTTTGTACAAAAGATGTTAAAAGAAAAGATTGATCTTAAAAAATTGATTAAAAATAAAAACTATTTTAATCTTCTTTAATCATTAGTGTCCAAGTTAAAGATGAATGAACGACTTGATAAGTTTATTAATAATTTTTCCCAAATTCCTGATGTAATGAATAACTGGAACAGTTGGTTAAGTGCCTATGGTTCCCATAATATTAAGATAGGAATGCGAACATTACGAGTTAATGATCTTCCAAGATTTAATGGTAATAGTATTCGCGATTTTGGAAATCATCTACGAATAATTTACCAAAATGATCCAAAACAGTTTTTTCTAATTGGTAAATTGCTAAACGAGAATAAGATTGGAAGAGCCTTAGATCTTATTGAGGAATATGGGCTTTCTCATCTGTTCTATAGTACTATTACATCTGTAGATAATAGAAATGATTCTCATATGTGGATACATGAATGGAATGGAGAGCTAGCTCAATTACCTATTAACTGGGGTGATATCTTTTATGATGCACAATACCAGTTTTGGCCATACATTAAACAAAAATATCCCAATATCTTTAAACCTGCTGGTGATTTGATGCAAGCTCCTTCCATTGCTTGGTCAACAATGTCTCAGAAAGGCCTCAGTATGGATGTATTCCTGGATGCTCTCAAAAAGGTTAATATTCCTGCCTATAATACATGTATTGGACTGATAACAAAGAAGGATTCAACCCAAACTCCTAATATTATTCCAGAATTTCCTCAACAATATAATCAGAATAACCTGACTCAAACTATTCAGAATCAGAGTCGACTAAGTGGTAAAGAATTCTTATATGGTCGGATGAATTCACGACTTAGTCAACATGATAAATCCGAACAATTAGAGGAAATGTTAAAAGATACTGAACTATTAGATCAAGTTCGAGATCCTGATTTAATGGGAAAACTCATGGTTAATCATACTCTAACAGATCTCTTGGAGATTGATTCTAGATTTGCTTGGCTAATATTATCACTTAGTGTAATAACCGATTGTCAAAAGCGCCCATTCAATGCACCTATACTATTTTCACTAGAACCAAACCCTATACATGAATGGCAACCTAGCACTATAGATACATTGCGTCAAAATTGTGATCGATTAGAATCAGAACTCAAATTTTATCTCTTAATTAATCCATTTGGTACAGTTAAAGATTGGATCAGTATCCTTGAAAAGGCTAAAATAGGCACCAATGATATTAAAATGTCTCTAATCGAAGATGGAATTGATAATTCTACTTTAACAGGATTATCTATGAATTCTTTAGTAAATAAACTCGATGCACTCTCTCCAAAAGAGAAAAAGCAATTTATAAAAATGATTGAAAGTCGTATGAAAGAAACACCATTCTATCTTCGACGGATCTTGAATATTTATGAACCACCAGTTAAAGATGAAATGATCACCACTGATATACTAAATGAAAATCTTTCAGAATCTAGTGAAAAATGGAAAAAAGTTCTTGAAAAGACAGGATTGAATAAGGTTCCTAATTGTTTACAAGAACTGGAAAAATCAGGTCTAAGTCCAGATCAAGTTGCTAAGTTTAGTGATAAACCAATGGTAACGAATGTACTAGAGAAGATCTTTAATGCAGGTCAAATCCTTAAATTGATCGATCATCTAAGCAATCATTAAGAATAAAATATCAATTAATTTTTTAATATTATTAAATTAAAAATATAAAAAATATTTAAATTATTTAATTAATTTAATATTAATTTTAAGTAAATAATTTATTTAAATAAATTATTTAAATACAATGATTTATACCATATCTCTCATATGTACATTTTCCATTTAATAATTTTTAATGAATTTTAATGATCTAATTATTTAATTTCATTATTTATATAATATAATGATGTCATGGAGTAAAACACTATCTAAATTAGGATTATCACCTGAAGAAATTAGCTATATAAATTCGAATATAACTAATAAAAATGAGCAAATTAAATGGGCTCTTTTAAAAATAGGATGCACAAATGTTATTGTAACAGAAAATCTAATTTCTTATAATGGTCCTTATGGTTGGGCAGGAGATTGGGCATCTCTAAATATAGTAAAAAACCTTTTAGAAAATAAACCAATATACAGATATAATTCAAATCTGGTAAGAACACATGTATTCACTAATCGTAATGGATGGCGGATAATTCTACCATAATTGGTATTCTTTTAATAAATTATCTAAGGCCATTTTTCTCTTGTTGTTTTTAATTTATTATTAAAAATTAATCCGCTTCACTACTTGTAGTTGTATTATCAGGGATAAGATTTTTATGAAATATAATTCGCATAATTACATATCTTCTTGAAAATTTATCTATACCTTCAGAAATATCTGTAATCACTTTATCCTTACCATATAATATGTTATCTCTGATTTCAATTATCCATCCCTGTTTTTTCCATGCAGATGTAATTGATTCATATACTAATTTAGGTAAATAATATCTGTGTTTAACACTACTCTTACTGGTTATTTTATATTGTGATATAATATCCTTAGGTAATCTAATCTTTATATTGGTTATATACATATCACTTTGAATGTTTTCACTAATCAACTCATTCATTTTCAATATATATTTCTTAGTAAACCAATCAGTGAATTGTTTATGATATTCAATTGCTTCCTTACGAGATTCTTCATATAGTTTTCTATCAGGTATTTTTAATACCATATATGATTTTTTTCTTTTTAATTCCTTCTTTGTATCCTGCCCCAAACTCATTATTATTAATTAATAATAGTATATTATATATCACACTATATTCAATTTTTTATAATAATAAACTAAAAACTAAATTTTTATAATCAAAAAAATAAAAATAAAATAAAAAATTAAAAATTAAAAAAAAAAAAAAAATAAAAATAAAAAATAAAATATAATTAATTTATTTCATTAAGGGGTATGCAGTAAAAATCTTAAGCAACTATTATTTATATGCAATGGATACAATATACCCCCCATGACCTACTGGTTGAGCTCCAAAATTTGGCTTTGTCGCAAAGCCAAATTTCCCTTTGTAACAAAGCTAATTATAAATTAAAAAATATATTTTTTTGAATCAAAAAATATAAAAATAAAAATAAAAATAAAAATAAAAATAAATAAAAAAATAAAAAATAAAAAATAACAAATTAAAAATAAAAAATATTTATTTATTTCATTAAGGGGGTATGCTGTAAAAATCTTAAGCAACTATTATTTATATGCAATGGATAAAATATACCCCCCATGACCTACTGGTTGAGTTCCAAAATTTGGCTTTGTAACAAAGCCAAATTTCCCTTTGTAACAAAGCTAATTATAAATTTTAAAATATATTTTTTTGAATCAAAAAAATATAAAAATAAAAATAAATAAAAAAATAAAAATAATTAAAAAAATAATTAAAAAATAATTAAAAAATAATTAAAAAATAATAAAAATATATAATTAATATTAATTATATATTTTTATTATTTTCTAAATTATCATTTGAATCAATTCTGTTTTAAATTATCATTTGAATCAATTCTGATTTAAATGATTAATATGGAGCTTTGTTAAACATGTTCCCCCAAATTTACTAACAAAATACCTTTGTTCAAATCACAATTCTTATATGTTGTGATAAAATATTAATGTTCTATATATTTATCATATCCTATATAGGTTAGGCTTTAGTCCGCTTGGGGAGCCAAATTTAAAAAAAATATATAGGTTCCCTACAATATTTAAAAATATATTAATTTACGTATTTTTGCGCAAGATAGGGGTGTTGGAGGGGGAATTCCCCCTCATACTAACTTTGGAAATAGGAAGTTAAATGATAATTTAGAGTATTAAATTATTATTTGAATCATGATTTAAACAATTAGTAAGCAGGGCGCAATCAATATATATGCTCCCCCAAATTTACTAACAATATACCTTTATCCATCATATTCTATATAATTTTATATATTCCTGAAAAAATATTAATGTTCTATATATTTATC
>Ga0214473_10006728_pt1 | contig 13690 bp, 16 predicted proteins | sample RVTome_7_FD_203509 | JGI IMG/M metagenome (GOLD analysis project Ga0214473, IMG submission 203509) | Soil microbial communities from uranium-contaminated site in the Upper Colorado River Basin, Wyoming, United States - RVT98D197 | ecosystem: Environmental > Terrestrial > Soil > Contaminated >... | reverse complement strand
TGTAAGTATAGATTCTTTATCAAAATGTGATGAAAAAGATTCAAAAACTATATCAAAAACCCTGTCAAATTGTGAACGCATTAGATATCACGCTCAGTATTAAACAAATTATATATTATATCAGCCTTTTTATTACCAATATCATTAACATTTTTTAAGTCATTTACAGATGCATTTGCTATATTCTTTAATGATTTAAAATATCTAAGCAGTGACTTAGCTGTTTTACTACCAATTTCTGGAAATGATGAAAGAATATAGATAGCATATTCATCGGAAGACCAAGACTTCTTGACCATTACTGGTATACGCTGTGTTTCACCATTTATCCACTTCTTTTCTAAACAAATAAGTGATGTAACAAAATCCCAATCATCATCTACAGTTCTAGGTATAACAATACCACAAACACCATCAGAAGCACGTTTGAAACTACTACCAATCAAAGAAGAAAGAATTGTGTTCCAAGGAATATTATGTTCACGAGATTCTGTACGTAAGTCACCAATAATGAAAAGATATGATAAAGGAAAGTTGTAAGACATTTCGTAGAGTTGTGTTGAAAGATGTCCACTCAAAAGTGAACCAATATAATCTCCTGCTGATTTGCGTTCAATAATAATTCCATCTAAAATACCAGTAGAATCAAACTCTCCAATTGCATAATCACCGACTAGAAGTGTACGGAACTCAAAAGATTTAGAAAGCTTCTGAAAGATATTTACAATTTCAGATCTATTCTCGTTTGGTGTAATGTAGATAGTCATTACAAATACACCTCAGTAAGAGCTTTAGATTTAGGTTTTATAACAGCATCTGCCCAAGCTTTAGATAAAGGTGGAGGAACAGCATTAACAAGTTGTTTTCGAATACTAGAAGATTTACCAAAGAATTTATAGTCTCTTGGAAAACATTGTAACCAAGATACAAAATCGTTATCTACACGCATATAACCCTTCTTAGTCTTGAAAAATGAACCATAGAAATCTGGTTGTATTAATTTAGATGTTTCAACAATAGATAAGAACTTTTGTTCATCTTTCATTATTATTGCATCATGACCACCAACAGTGTCAAAAAGTGTATCTGTATTCTTTATCGAACATGGTGGTAAAGGTATATTAGATATAAATGCTCGAGTTCTATTCTGAGGAACACCGAAAACACTAGCACTGAGAAGTCGAGCAGTAGGAAAGAAACGTTTGATAGTACGAACATTCTCAACAACATAATATCTCGGTTTTAACTTCTCTATTATTTCTAGAGACTTCTTCATCAGAATAAGATCAAAAGTAGGACTACGATGTCTCCACATACTTCTAGAGAATTCTTGACAAGGAGGACTGAACCATAAAAAATCTACTTTAGGTAATGTAGTTAAGTCTAGTGTTAAAACATTTTGATTCAGAACTTCGGTATCTAAATGATTGTGTTTATAAGTTTCACAAGCATCTACCCAGTTATCAACAGCAAGAACAATTTTAACTCCTGCTTGTTCTAGACCAACAGAAGATCCACCAGCTCCACAGAAGAAGTCGATTACTGTTAATTCTGTCAATGATTATACACATCTACAAGTGAAAGTGACATAAATGGTTTTGTAGCAATAATAAGTGCATCAACTTCGTGTTTTCTGATATCAATGAGACGTATATGAAGTCTATGATATCTCTCTTTCAACTTCAAATTTTTTAGGTCATATCCTAACTCATTATTCTCGTTACGTATAAATGGTTCTAAACCATTATTAATAAGACTCTTAAGATATTGTCTAGCTATATTTATATTATCACCAAATGGCATAAACGAAAGTTTTGTACCATTAACAATACCATTATCTCTTTTTTTGATTTTACCACCAATTTCACAACGTATCTCTAACATTTTATCTGTAACAATTTCTGGATGTTCCCAAATATTACCATATTTTCCTATCTCTATAACACCAATTCTTAGAATACTAGCATGTTTTGACCACCTTCCTTTAATACGAATATTAGGATGATGTCTATTCTTAACAGTAACTATTGCACCTATTTCTTTGAGACTGTTAACAATATATATAAATAAATTTTTATTTTCATTACTACACGATGTTTTATCAATCCAAGTAAGAAAATCTTTTAGATATAATATATCAGATTTAAGAGAGAAATTTCTATTTCTTTTATGTCCACTTCCATATACACGTCCTTCTTGATTATCATTTTTAGAGAATATTCTTATCTTGTACTCAAAAAACACATTCTCTATTTTATATTTACGTAATTCTATAATCGTAATAGAATCTACTCCAATCTTCCTCTGTTCCATATCACACACACATAAAAGATCTTCAGTGATTTTGTCTGTAAGAATAACATATTTTAATCTTTTTGGTTCAAGATAGTATTTCCAAGCTTGCCATAAAGTCTCTTTTGAAACACCTAACTCTTTTTCAATGTCTCTGCTTTCACGTTTGATTTTCTGAAATATTCTTTCAGTAGATGTTGTGAATGAGTATAACAAAGACTGTGAAGATACACGTAAATATTCACTATTTTTACACAGTTTTCCTTCTACAAGTATTAAATGTAATGATTTAGATGTATACCAATCATCTGTTCGTCCTGCAATTCCTGTAACTTGACCAACAACATATTTAACATCGTTACCAAGTATTTCAGGATTTTGAGATAGTACTTTATTCATTTCTTGTTCATCTTTCCAAGGAACAAAGAATGTATCAGATGTAGATTCTTCGTCATTAAGTTCTCTGAAAAATTTATTCATTCTCTACTCATCGACCTAGTTACTAAAGAAAAAAGTGGGAACTCAAGTTCTTCATTACATCTATCAACAATAACAATCACAAGTACAACATTGTTATTTTTACATAACTCTCTAACTGTAGTACCAGTTGTTATCACATCATCAGCAACAATGACTTTAAGATTTTTATATATACCACCACAATTAAATGGTATATTAAATTTTCTAGATATAGCTTCAGCCCAATGCATACCACCACCTTTACTAATTACTATATCAGCATTTACATTAGGAATAGGAACAAGAGATGCTAAGTAATCAAGATCGTCGTCTGATAATCTCTCTATCTCATACTTAATTCGACTCTTGAGACCACTTGAGAGAGTTATTGGTTCTGGATATATGTGTTTCATCTTTTCTATTATAAGAAGTTTCTTGAAGTCTACCATTGTAGTATACCTTAACAATAAAGTTTATAAAAATTCCTTTAAAGCCTTTTTCATTTCTGTAGGTGGAATTAGTAATTTGTCATAACGATTTTTTGTTCCCATATTAGCTACCCAATCTTCACACATATATAATGGTTTTCTGTAGTCATCTAGAATCTGTTCATCTATAATAAATGCTTCATGTCCTGTTACTCCACCTATAAGTTGAAATATACTTTCATCATATCTATTATCACCTTGAATAGTATATTCTAACTCAACTTCTCTAGATTTTCCTGTTACACAATCGATTCTTATACCTTTTATTTTACTCATTGATATCACCTTTTTTTATATTAATTTTGTTTTCAGAAAAAACTATATTCCAATTAATGTCAATCCAATCAGGAAATACAGAAAGTTGTTCTTGACGTATTTGTTCACGTTTAGCAGGTGACCATGTTTTAATTTCTGCAATCCTTGAAGAAGCATCTTCAGCATCGGATACTAGATAATCTGGAAGTCCAAATTTTTCGATTCCAGAAATGTTTTTATCTAGAAGAAGGATAGAACCACCATTTAGAGAAAGGAATGTGCGACCAGTAACAGAACCAGATTTAGAAGGTGTTGAAGATTCAGTGAAAATGTGAGTGTATGAATTATTCCAATGTTGAGTTGCAGTTACAATGTTTGAACGAGAATGAAGATTTGTAGCATGTGTAAATATGTTGTTGAGTTTACTACCATCGAAGTAACCATGTATTGCAGATTTGTAGAGAGGTGTGTCATAGAAACGTTTGATGTTGTCTAAACGATCGTAGTCTTTGTAACGTGTGTTGTGAGTGTAACGAGAACCGATGTAAAGAGAATCCCACATCGGTTTCTCATTAACGACACATTTAGTATCAAGAAATGACTTAGGTAAATGTATGTAAAGATATTTTAGTTGTGGAAAATCTTTGTAACAACCATAAGTACTGTGATCTAAAGTTTGTTTAAAGTATTCATCATTTAGACAGTGATAAAGTATTGTCCATTCCTTTCCTTCAAATGGATCAAAATCTTTGAATAGATTACGCCAGTTGAGATGTGATATTTCAGAAAGAGATTTCAGTGGTTTACCTGCTTTCCCATGTTCTCTGTATTTACGAGCGAATGGAAATATTGTATTATCTGTATAAATGTGATGCCACAAAAACACTTTACCTCTGAATTGATTGAGAATGTGGAAATTATGTTTAATAAACCAGTAGTGTTCATATCCTGGACGTGAACTAGGTATAGATGAAGGTAAACTATCATTTATTACATCACCACGTAAACGATTTACAGGTATAGGTAAATCACGATGAAATCTAGTGTTTTGAGAAGATGCTTCTAAGATACATATATCGAATTTAGAACTATCTACATCTATATCATATTTGAGTTTGTTCATCCAATTTGTTCCAACTAAAGAACGATGTGACATATCTGCTAAACATTCAGATGCACAAGAAGAACCTATAGTTACATTGTGTCCTTGTGTCACAAGTGCATGTAAAAAAGATCGTCTGTGTTCCACACCTTGGCCAGAAGATGTCACAACACTTAATCTTATGTCATCATTAAGTCGTAAATAAAGAATTTTCATCAGAAACACACAACCCGTATTATTTCACTCATTAGTATTTATCTCCACTTGTGTCAATGTGTATAAAGGTTATAAATATTACGCTTAAGTTCATTTTCTATGTTCACCCAAAAGAAGAAACTAATGTTTTTACACCCATACAAACATACCAATTTAAATCTAAAACTTTTAGTATACTTTCGATTTTAAGATAAATTGTAGAACGAATGAGTTCATCGTAATCTACTATTGTTCCTTTTGGAACTTGTGTTTCATCTAGAACACAAATAACATTAGTTGGTGGATATCCTGGAACCTTTCGTACCCATAATTGTTTTACTTTATCACCACCTTTGATTTCAGCATTAAGAAATTTGTTTGCATATACTGCACCCCTTACATACACTGGAAGTTTATCTTTTTTGTAGCCATCAATGTCTTTAGATAGTCCTACATTAATTGCTATTTCATTTAGACTGTATTCACCATTCTTTATTTTCTTTATGGTATCTTGTATAAGTGGTGATATATCATCTTTTCTACCTCTGATACTGTAGTCAATAACTTTTCGAAGAACTTTACGACCAACTATACTTGTACCACCACCACGATCGAAACCTTTTATTACTATGTAATCTACTTCATCACCATCATCCCATCTACAATTAGATGCATAATATTTTTTTGCACCACGAGTTTTATCACCTTTTGCTTCAACCCACATCACACTTTTATAGTATTTTTCGAAGTTGATTTTTAGAATAGGTTTAACACCTTCTTGTTTACAGAACTCATCTAGAATCTTGTTTGCGAACTCTTCTATTTCTTTACATTTATTGAATGGAACTTGTATAAGAAGAGAATCTGTGTCTCCTGCTTTTATACGAAAACCTAATTCAACTTCAATTCTATCTTTTAGATGTAGAATCACACGTCTAGCAACTTCACATATTTTAGATGCCATTTCTTTACTGTAGAGACGTGAAATTCTTTCTCCTGCATAACCATAAACAGAATTGAGAAGATCTTTAACTACTTGTCTCTGTTCTTTTATGGAATTGTATTGTTCACAATCTGTTCCAAAAGTTTTTCGTATTTCTTTCAATTGATTATCGAAAAAGATACGTAATTCAATTAATTCATTTATAACATATTGAAATATACCTTTACCATCACTACGTTCAGGTGATAAGTTGTAAGCCATAATGATACTAGGATAGAATTTTGACATGTCGAAAACACCTATATCATAAAAGAATCCAGGTTCTGGACTTAGAACTACAGCACCTTCGTAGCTGTCTTCACCATCGTCATCGTAGTGTTTAGATGGAAGAACACAATTTAATACGTGATGTGCTGTTCGTAGAAAAAGTGTATCAACTTTTGTGCTGTGAAACATTGTAGATGAAAAATCTTCGAGACCACAGAAAGTTTTGAAACGCCAGTAGTATTGTGTTAAACGATGTTTGTTATCGATATCAACACAGTATTTAACATCTTTCATGTTGTATTTAATGAAGTTTTCACGATCTTTATTGTAAAGAAAACGACCATCTACAACAAGTTCTTCAGGTTTTGCTAGTCCTTCATCTATAATTACATCTTTGAGTTGATTAGAAGATTTACGAAATATTTTACGATAACCTTGAAGCTGATCGAAATGCGAATATGAATCTATTACATCATCCATGTTGATGCCAAGTACTTTACCACGACCTCTGAGATAATCTAAATCAAAGAAAACGTTCCAGTTACGTATAACATCACCACCAACCCATTCTAAATAACTTTTGAGTTGTACAAAAAGTTCAAGTTCTGTTTTACAGAAGATTACAATATGTTCATCTGAACGTGTTTCTTTTGTACCACCTCTAGGTTCATCTACTATAATTGTGATGTATTTGTTGTGATTTGTGTCGTGAACAGAAACAGCAGAAACCATTTCTTTTGCATGTTTAGGATCTGGAAAACGCCATCTCGTTTCTACTTCTATGTCAAGAGTTACACATTGAAGATTTGTGATTAAGAAGTTTGAAGGTTTAATATCTTTCCAGTAAACAGTTTTTTGATTATCTGGTACAGTAAAACCATTTTTTATTCCAGAATCGATTAAGAAACGACGAACAAATTTAACATCACTTTCATATGTTTTTTCGAAAGATGTACGCCATTTCTCTACTGCTAGTGGATCACTACAAACTAGCTTCTGTACTGTACTACCGAATATGTTTTTACAATCGATGTCAGTACTTATGTGAGAAGAATTGTTAGGAACAACTATGTTTTCATCTACATAGAAGTATGGTTGGAATCCTGTTACTGTTAAACTACATTTCTTTAAATGTTCATCACGACACCACAATTGAATATCATTACTTTTACCTCTGTATTCGATGGAGATGAGTTGATAATTTGTCAAGAAATATCACTACATTATTCTGGTCTACGAAGACGATATTCACCATTGTAGTAACGACGACATAAATCACTGACATAATTTTGAGATGTACTTTCATTGAAATCATGCCATCCTAGATGACTATAAATGTAAGATATTTCTTCAGGTACAAGACCTACATCAACAAGTTCAAGTGTCGCTATTATTCTATTAGAATGTGTAGGATTAGTTTGTAAAATTTGAGTGTAACGTTTACTTGAGAGAAGATTAGATAAAAACTTTTTTACATCATCAGGTTTAAATAAAGAAGATACATGTGGTCTATCTAATGGAGTAATTAAAGATTCAGATTTAACTAGTTCAGTTTCTGTATCTATAGGTAAGTCAAGAAAAGATTTGTTTCTTGACATATCATGAACAAAAATATGTGGAGACTTTGTATACATAATAATTTCTTTTTCAGACATCTCAACAAAATTATGAGGTAAAAAACTACAGTATGATGTGTTTTGAGGTGGACGTAAAGTGTTAGGTACTCGTATTAAAGAAGAAATGTTCCCAAAAATTGTCCAATCAATAGATTTACATTCATCCCAAGATCTAACACCTAAAGATTTATTAAGAATATATGTAGATACATCAGTAAGAAATTCTTTAGGATTATCTGTTTTTATTGGTTTAGATAGAACATGAATATGAATTCCTTTCCTACCAGAAACTATAGGCACAGATGAGAAACCATTTTGTATACTCCAAATATAAAGAAGTTTAGCATCGTGAACAGCTAAGTCACCGTCTAGTTCAAATATTACACGATCTATTTCAGTGACTTTATGTTCATTATTTACAGGATATGATGAAACATATACATCATCAATTCCATCATTTCTTTCTATATATTTAGTAAATTGTTTAGTATCATAAACTAATCTACGTCCTCGTGAAGTTTCACGATTGTGTGGATAAAATAATTGAAGAACTTGTTTATCCACAACCAATTAAATCACTAAACCTGACTAGAAGATTTAGATTGTGTTTTTAATTGGTCTTCGGTCCATCTACGAAGCCAAACAGTGTTTTCTTTACCTATAACAATTTGGTAAGCAAAACCTTCAAATGTTAGAACTTCAGATTCTTTCTTTTCTCCAAGAACATTTATCCAAAATGCTTTTATATCTTGTTCAAGTGTATCTACATTACGAATTAGGTAGATACTGTCTTTTGTTTTGAACCATTGTAATTCTTTAAAACGTTTAGTCATGTCTTTAGGTAATATATCTATAACATTATTAGTCGGTTCAGGTTCTTTAGGTTGTACTAAAGATTCGTCAACTATTTCAACTATAGATGCTTTTATTGGAGTCTCTACTTTTTCTTGTTCTTGTAACTGTGTTTCTACAGAAGAGTTTTCTTCAATAGATTGGTCAGATATGATTTCTTCTTTTAATGATGATGATGAGATAGAACTATATCTAGTAAGTAGACCTTCACGATATAATCTAATTTGTTCGTTTACAGAAGATATAATTGAACTTTGTGCATCTATCACGGTAGATAAAATTTCTTTTCGAATAATTTCGAGAGCACTAAGAAGGATACGTAATTCTTCTTGTGTTGAATTGTTTTGTTTATCTTCTGACATATAGAATCATTCTTTTGTCCAAAGTATATAAGTTCATTTCTCACACACTAATATTTGGAAAATCTTCCACTTGTTTCATCATATCGATAAGAAGATGTTCACTACAACAGTAGGCACCTGCAAAAACAACATTATCTGTAACAACATCTCTAAACCTGTTTTTCTTACGAATATCAATTATGAAACGAATCCATCTGTTTCTAGTTTCTTTTCCAGTAAGTGGTTTACTACATATTTTACATATAACATCTTTTCTACGTATCTTTCGAGGATTAAAAATGCCTCTTTTCAAAAATAAAGCATCTTTAGCTTCCATTAATTATCTACCTTTGTTTTTTCTATTTTTTTGCTACCTATTTCTACCAAATTGATATTAAATGTGTGTGACTTCAACTCACCAGATTCATTTTTGATAGTTATCTTTCCATTTGAAGAATATCCTACAGATCCAGTACTAAACTTTTTAGACATTAAAGGAAATGAGTATTCGTTTTCACCATCGTTTATAGTGATTTTTGGATTTAGTTTCATTGTGTATCAGTCTCCATTGTAGTAAGCATCAAACTTACACGTAACTCATCACTATTTTGTGTTAAGTTACACGCACCTTCGCCTACAAGAAAGTTTATATTACCACTTAAATTTGATGTAAGTCTATCAAAGTAGTTTGAACTGAAAGAAACTGTTAAATCATCACATTTTGTTATTGACTTAGGTGTTAATGGACTATAGAAGTTACCTACATCTTTAGAATGTAGTTTAGATTTATTGTCTTTAGCAATGAGTGTGTATATACGTGCATCTGGCATATTTAAGAAGTCAGAAACTGGTACTTCAATAATAATTTTTGATTTATCGATTGCAGATACAGGAAGTAATCCATAATCGGTTTTAATTATTTCTATTGGAAAATCAGTAGAATGCACACTTAGAAGATCTTCATCGTATTCTGGACCTTGTTTTCTTGTTTCAGTTGGAACAGATTTTATGTATATTTTACTGTCATCAATTGTAATATTAATGGTTTCTATGTTCTTGAAACGTTTATCAAGAATGGAGAACAATGAATTTGTGAGAAGAACGTGAGTTTCTTCTTTAACGTCGTATGTTTGAAAAAAGTTTGTTGATGTATCTATTACTACAGCTACAACTTCTAGTGAAATATCTTTAATTTTCATTCCAAGAGAATTGAAAGTAGCATGAACACTCTCTAGAAGAGAGTCTGATTTGTGTAGAAGTGCAGTAGAAAGAATAGAACGGAACTTATCTGTTTTTACTGTAAAATTTATTGACATATTACTAAACACATCTCGTTGTATTTTCTATATAAGTATTACTCAAAAGTATAATTCTTATTTAAGTCCAAGTGATTCAAAACCTTTACCAGTAACATCAACATGAAGACCAGTTTTTACGAGTTGAGTTTTACTACTTTCGACATCTGCATAGAAACGACGATTATTTGCTTCAACAGTAGAAAATACACGAATTACTACTGCACTTTCTCGTAACTGATGTTCAGTCCACTTTGGTCTTTTAACATAACTATCTTCATCTTTAAGTACTTCTTCTACATAAGTCGTATAAATGAGACCACGTCTACAAGCACCTACCGATTGTCTATGAATCTGTCTAAGATAAAGACTTCTCTCTTTCCAGACATTGAGATTAGATATTCCCTGACTCATACCTAGATTATTCCTTATTCGCATTACTTGTTCACAAATTTGTTGCATAACATCAGTTCCATCAAGAATTATCCAATCAACAGGATTTAGAGTGATGTCTTTAAGAATCTTGTTAACATACTTGAATGTATACTCAGAAGATTCTTGAAAAACTTGTGGATCAGATTCATCTAGATATCGAATTGCATCATATACTGTAATTCTAGGATCATTATTATACTCAAGTTCTTTGATAGGTTTACTCTGCTTATCGAATGATATACAAGCTATAGTTCCTGGAAGTGAAAAAGTGAGACGAGTTTTACCATGTCCCTTGTGTCCATAAACTGTCACAACCAATTGTGCAGATGTTTTTGCCTCACTCATGTCAAAATCACCAGTCATACTAGGAACCAACTTCTGTGAAGAAAGTATTTCTTGTGTTACATTTGTATGTTTTGGAAAATCTTTAGTTATTTCTACTTGTTTAGGTATAGAAGATTCTGGTGTTGACTCAATAACAGAATCCCAAACAGATGTTACAAGTTTAGGTTCTTCAACAACTTGTTTAACAGAAGGTTGAGACTCAACTGGTTTTATTTCTTGTGTGGTAGAAAGTTGTTCTACTTGATTCAAGAATGATTTTGTAATATCTTTTTGTATATCAATTGTTTGTAACTCAATTTTCTGAGTTGGTTTTTTGTCGTTACTAGATAGTATATCATCCCAAGACATTCAATTCACCTAATTCTCTAAAGGAAAAGCGTGTATAGGAATCACATTGATGGCATTAATAGATATAACACCTTCTTTAGATTTAGATATTGTACCTACAATGTAGACTTCTGAATCTCTACCATATTTTATTAGAGATGGATCAAGCCAACAATCTAGTCCAGCACGAACAACATTACCTTTTTCATCTACTGTTTCTTCAGTACCAAGTGATTGGTCTATTAATGTATATCTAGCCCATGGTGCTTCATCTTTTTTGATACCAGAACCTAGGTTAGATATCCAACCACGTACTATTCTCCAATCAAGTTTGTCAGTGAACTCACCAGTTGATGTTTTAATTTGTCTTGATAAAAATTTAGGTGTTTCAGCTAGAGTAGGTACTAAAATAACACCTACTTTCTTGTAAAGTGAAAGAATGTCTATATTAACCATTTGTGGATTAGAGAAAACTGTACGTCTATCAGCACCGAGTGTTCCAGTTTTTGAATTTTCAGTAAAACTTACTGTATAAGATTGACCTATATTCATTGTGTAAGCAATATCTACATTACTTTCAAAAAGTGGTATATCAACTTTTTTGATGTTTTGTCCATCCATTTTTGCAACATAAATTGTAGTAATTTTAGTACGCTTAGATTTCGTGTATCTCCACGATTCAAAACCTAGCGGTATAATAATAAATTTCTTTGTTGGTTGAAGAGAACGATACCTCATCCATATCACACCATTTACGTATCGATAACGTTGTTCATCATCTACAAATGAACTTCCATTGAGGTATTCAGTATTCTTCATCAAGAAATCTTCATATTCTAATTGGATTTCAGAGATAGGTGTACCTGTCAATGAAAAAATTTTTTCGAACGTTTCTTTAACGTAGTCAGGAAGATTTACATTTAAATTTGGTTGTTGTTCAGACATTTTACTGGAATTGTAAAAACGTCGTTTGTATATAACGTTTATGTTACTGTTTTAGGTATAATGACTTAGATAATTTTATTAGTTCTTTTTCTGGACAGATTCTGTACCATTCTAAAGACTTTCTTTTACTTTTTTGGAAAACAAAAACTGGTATTCCATTGAACATGTGTGCAAATTCTATTAAAGAATCCATTTCAGTTCTAGAAAGGTAGTTACTACGTTTCACTTGAATTACTAGAACTTCGTTTGATTGTCTACCTGCAATTATATCACATAAACCATGAGAACCTGCACTACGAATAGTTTCATAACCGACACTTTTAAGATGTTTAATTACTTTATATTCTAGATTACGACCAATTGTGTATTTAGTCAACACTTAACGTCTTAGCTTTCTCTTTCAATAAATTCAATATATCTTCAACAGAAGCTAAATTGTATTGTTCAGGTGTTAAACCAAGTATACTTGGTATATCTTTTTCTTGTAAATCAGGCTTTCTTAACAAAATACTTGCCTCTGGAAGAATTTTACATTTTTCACAACACACAGATTGTGTAGTATTTTGACTTGATAAACTTGATAAAGAAATAGGAGAATGTGTTGTTAAATTAACATTCATTTTCTTAGCATGTTCTTCAGATTCTTTTGGAAACATTCTTACAATCCAGTGTGTAGTACCTCTATTGATAGTGTATTTTATACCTATTCTATAACCTCTTTCACTGATGGTAGGAAAAACTAGGTTACCTGTAATTGTAAATTCTGATTTTGCTACTGCTATATAACGTCCTTTAGTAATTTTATTTATTTTTTGTCCTTCAATTTCTAGTTCATCTAAAGGTGTACCACTAGAATTTCTTTGTAGAATCGAGTAAATTACATCTTGAATTACTTGACGTTTTTTTAGAATTATTTCATTTTCTGTCATCTTTTTCACTATTCATCTATACTAAAAATTAGTATGGTATATAAATATTACTGTAAAGTAATGATTTCATATAACAGACATACATGTGTAAATGTATGGAAACACAGTTGAATGGATTACTGTGTTTCCACACTGATGATAAGCAACATACTCCTTGATCAATATATGTTAGTTGTTGTGGAGTTTTGATTTCAACACACGTATCTTGAATCATTATGGTTCGCTCTCCATCCCTAATTTACTAAATCGGTTAGGTTTGAAGAAACATGTTCTACATGGAACCTGTGTATAATCTACAAGATATTTAGGAATATATCTTCCACATTTAGTTACCACATTAAATAGAATAGAGGATTCAACACCATAATCAGATTTCTTAATAACGTGTCTTGATTTATTCAACTAAACACCTCTGCTGTAATCTAACAATTAACTCCTGATTTTCACTAATCATTTCTTTCTCATATCCACTAAATCAGAGAAGCATTAACTCTCCTAACTAAATCAGTTCTTTGATTTTTATTAAATCATCTTTTATAGATTCATCACAACAGTTATCAAAAAATGAACATAGTTTACAATAAATGTATTTATGACATTTTCC
>Ga0214473_10006726_pt1 | contig 13691 bp, 11 predicted proteins | sample RVTome_7_FD_203509 | JGI IMG/M metagenome (GOLD analysis project Ga0214473, IMG submission 203509) | Soil microbial communities from uranium-contaminated site in the Upper Colorado River Basin, Wyoming, United States - RVT98D197 | ecosystem: Environmental > Terrestrial > Soil > Contaminated >... | reverse complement strand
TGGAGCCCGGCGGCGACTGGTCGCTGCGCGCGACGGACCGCGAGCGGGTCGCATGACGATCCCCACCGTCCCCGTGCGCGTTGGTCGGCACTACCTGGAGCGCGACGGGCAACCGTTCGTGCCGGTGGGCGCCCACGTGGTCCCGGTCGAGGGTCCCGACTGGCCGTGGCGGGTCGGCGCGGAGACGTTCGAACGCCACTTCGCCGCGATGGCGGCCGCCGGTCTGGACACCGCCAGGATCGACCTGCTGTGGGCCGCCGTCGAACCTGAAGCCGGCCGCTACGACGAGGAGCACCTGCGCGTGCTTGACGAGGTGCTGGCCGCCGCACGGCGCCACGGCATCCTGCTGCATCCGACGCTCTTCATCGGAGGAGAAGTCGGCGACGCCTACTGGGATCTGCCGTGGCGCGAGGGACGCCATCCCCACGCCGACCCCGAGATGCGCCACCTGCAGGTGGAGCAGGCGCGGATGCTGGCTCGGCGTTGGAAAGCCGATCCGGCGATCGTGGCCTGGGACCTGACCGACGAGCCGCCGTTCTGGATCTTCCGCGACACCGACGACGACGACGCCCGGTCCTGGACCGACGAGCTCGCCCGCGTTCTTCGCGAGGAGGATCCCGAGCACCTGGTGACGATCGGCACGTCGGGCCAGGAGATCGGGTGGGGACCGTTCCGCGCCGACGTGGTCGCCGACCGGCTCGACTTCGCGTGCGTGCACCCGTACCCGATCTACCAGGAGGACCTGTATCCGGACGCGCTGCTGTCGCCCCGCATGACCCACGCGGCGGCGTTCGAGGTCGCGTTGGCGGGCGGCGCCGGGCGCCCGGTCACGGTGCACGAGTATGGGGCGTCCTCGGCCCAGTTCGATCCCGACACGATCGCGGCGTACGACCGGCTGCTGTCGTGGTCCTCGTTCGGCCGGGGGGCGACCGGCTACTGGGCGTGGTGCTGGACCGACGCCGAACCGGCCGCGTACACACGCGCTCCTTACGTGCGCCAGCCGCACGAGACCCAGTTCGGCGTGACGGAGCACACGGGAGAGCTGCGTCCGCGCGGCCGGGTGCTGGCCGAGCTGGCCTCGACGCTGCGCGGCCTGGATCTGGCCGCCTACGCGGCCGACGGCCCGGCGCCCGCGCCGGCCGCGATCGTCGTGCCCCACGAGTACGTGCGGCCCTACGACGAACACGCCTACGGCCTGGAGAGGGCGCCGGCCGGCCCTTACGTCCCGGCCGAGACGGCGTGGGCGCCCGACCGCGACGCGCGCCCGTTGGTTCGGGCCTGGCTGAACGCGTTCGTGCTGGCATCTCGGGCCGGCGCGGCGGTCTCGTTCCCCCGCGAATCGCTGGACGGCGAGTGGCCCGACGTCTCGCTCCTGCTGCTGCCCGCGCCGCTGGCCTCGACCACCTCGTCGCTGTTGCACGTGCGCACGAGCCACTGGCGCGGCGCCGAGCGGTTCCTCGAACGGTCCGGCACGCTCTACCTGTCGTGTTCGGCCGAGGTCGCGATCCCGCAGATGGATGAGCTCGCCGGGTGCCGCATCGCCGACCGCGCGCCCGCGGATCGGCCCGCGGCCCTCCGGTTCGTCCGGTCCTGGGGCGGGATGGGCGAGGGTGACGAGCTGGTGCTGCCCGATCCACCGGGTGGACCCGCGCACGACCTGCACACGCGCGGCGTGCGCCTGCGCCTGTCCGACGCGCAGGTCGTGGCGGTCGACGCGGGGGGGGACCCTGCCCTGGTCGTGGCCGACCGGGGGAGCGGGCACACCGTGACCTGCGCGTACCCCGTGGAGCTGTTGCTGGCCGCGCGCCCGGACGCGCACGGGCCGGGGGACCGCTCGCACGCGCTGTACGGCGGCGTGCTCGCGCTGGCCGGGATCGAGCCGGTGGCGGCGCACCCCGACGTCACCACCGGCGTGTTGCGAGGTCCGGCCGGCGGGCTGGTCGTTTGCACGAACCACGGCCCCATGTCGCTCGAGCCCACGCTGTCGATGCCCGACGGGACACAGACATCGATCGCGCTCGATCCCTACGGCAGCGCCGTGGTGTCCTTCGACCTCAACCCTTGAGAGAGCCTGCCGTCAGGCCCTCGATGAACCGGCGCTGCAGGACCAGGAACACCAGGATCATCGGCCCGGCCGCCAGCGCGGTGCCCGCCATCGTGTCGCCCCAGTTCACCGTGTTCTTGCGCGCGAGCAGCGCGAGCCCGACCGGCAGCGTCCTGACCGCGTCGGTGTTGGTCACGAGCAGCGGCCACAGGAAGTCGTTCCAGGCACCCAGGAACGTGAAGATCGCCAGCGTCGCCATCCCCGGCGCGGCCAGTGGCACCACGATCTTGCGCAGGATCATGAACTCCCCGGCGCCGTCGACGCGCGCCGACTCCAGGATCTCGTCGGGGATCGAGCGCAGGAACTGGCGCATCAAGAAGATGCCGAACACCTGGATCATGCCGGGCAAGATCAACGCCGAGTACGTGTCGACGCCCAGGTGCGGGTTGAACCTGTGCAGGGCGACCATGATCCGGTACAAGGGGATCAGGTTCACCTGGAACGGCACCATCAGGGTGACCAGCAGCAGGAAGAAGACGAAGTCGCGGCCCGGGAAGCGAAGCTTCGCGAACGCGTAGGCCGCCGCTGTGTCGAACACGACGTTCAGCCCCACGATCGCCGACGTCACGATCACGCTGTTGAAGAAGTACCGCTGGAACGGCAGCAGCGTGAAGACGTCGCGGTAGTTCTCGAGCGTCCAGGGGCTGGGGATGAACTTGGGCGGCGAGGCGAACACGTCAGCGCTGGGCTTGAACGAGGTCGCCAGCGCCCAATAGAAAGGGCCGATCATCAGCAGCGACGTGATGAACAGCGCGATGTACAACAGGGTTCGGCGCAGCGGTCGACGAGCGACGACGGTCGTCATCGGCCCCCTCGCTCGAAGATGAAGATCTGCACGTACGACAGCAGCGCCAGGATGGCCAGCAGCACGTAGGCGACGGCCGAGGCCTGCCCCAGGTCCAGCTGGTTGAAGCGCTCCACCAGATCGAACACGAGTGTGCGGGTCGAGTTGATCGGCCCGCCGCCCGTCATCACGTAGATCTGGTCATAGACCTGGAAGCTGCCGATGATGCCGATGATGTAGACGAACATGATCGTGGACCGGAGCGACGGCAGCGTGACGTTGCGGACCTGCTGCCAGTAGGAGGCCCCGTCGACCTTGGCCGCGTCGTACAGTTCGCGCGGGATCCCTTGCAAGGCAGCAAGGAACACCACCGTCTCGAACCCGAAGCCCTGCCAGACGCTGGTCACCACGACGGCCGGCAGCGCCGTGGTGGTGTTGCTCAACCACGAGCGGGTCGGCAGCTCGAAGAACGACAGGATCTGGTTGATCAGACCCTGGTCGTTCAGGAGGACCTTCCAGATCGTCGCCACCACGACGAGCGAGGTCATCACCGGCACGAAGTAGGCGGCCCGGAAGAACCCACGGAAGCGCACCGCGTTGTTCAGCAGCAGCGCAGACAGGAAGCCGAGGACCGGGCCGATGCCCATGCCCAGCACCACGAACAGGAAGGTGTTCAGCAGGGCCTTGCGGAACTCTGCGTCGCGGAACAGATGGGTGTAGTTGGTCAACCCCACCCATTCGGGTTTGCCCAGGCCGCTGTACTCGGTCAGGCTCCAGTAGCCCGAGAACACGATGGGCACGTAGAGGAAGACGCCGGCCGCGATCAAAGCCGGGGCGACCATCACGTACCCGGCCAGGTACCGTCGCCACCGGCCCTTCACGTGCCGCGGGCGAAGCGTCGTCGCGACGATGACGCTACCCCGCTAGCTCTTCGTTCACCTTCGCCTCACCGTTGGCGAGCGCCTCCTGAGGTGTGGAATCGCCCAACATCACCGACTCCACCATCGTGCTGATGTCGATGTCGATCGGGTCCCACTGCCCCACGTAGGGGAAGTGTGTCGCGGTCGCCATCGAGTCGGCGAAGATCTGGAACGGCGCCTGCCCTCCGAAGTACTCGTCGGGCTTGGTCAGCTCCGAGCTCGCGAGCGCGGCCTGCGTGGCCGGCGCGGCACCCGCCAGGGTGAAGACGCCGATCTGCTGCTCCTGCCTCAACATGAACTGCGTGAACAGCCAGGCCTCCTGCGGGTGCGGCGCGTTCACCGGGATCGACAGGCCGGTGCCGCCCAGGTAGCTGCCGGGCTCGACCGAGTACGGCGCCGGGGCGACTCCCCACTTGCCCGACTGCTCGGGCGCTCCGTCCTTCAACAGACCCATGTAGTAGGGGCCGTCTAGGAACATCCCGATGCGCTCGTCCTTGATGCCGCGGATCGGCTCACCTTCGGCCTCTCCCCAGTACACGCCCGAGCCGTTGTCCAGGAAGCTCTTGTAGAACTCCAGGGAGCTCAGTCCGGCGTCGGAGTTGAAGGCCGCCGCGGAGTTGTCTTCGGTCAGGATCGATCCGCCGTCCTGGAACAGGAACTGGCACCAGTGGAAGCAATCGTTGCCGTAGACCTCGAACATGTACTTGTCGCTCTTGCCGTCGCCGTTCGTGTCCTCGGCCAGCTTCTGGGCTGCGGCCGATAGCTCTTCCCAGTTGGTCGGGACCTCGATGCCCTTCTTGTCGAACTGGTCCGCCCGGTAGTACAGGGCGTACGCGTCGAAGTCGAACAACGTCGTGACGTAGCTACCGTCGAAGGTCATCGCCTCGAGGGCTCCGGGCGAGTACACGTCCTCGATCGGGGCCCCGTTCAGTTGGCCGCCCGACAGCGCCGTCAGATCTGCGAAGATCCCCTTGGAGGCGAAGGTCGGGATCCACGTCATGTCCATGGTTGCGACGTCCGGCGAATCGCCCGAAGTGACGCGCACCGTGAACTTCTCGCGCATCGAGTCCCAGTCCCCGGCCTCGTACTTGACCGTGATCCACGGGTACTCGGCCTCGAACGCGGCGATCACGTCCTCGGAGAACGGCGTCGCCTTGCCGTAGTAGTCAAGCACCGTGATCTCCACCGGCTCGGGCGAGGACCCCGGCGACGTGGTAGTGCTGGTGGCCCCGCCACAAGCGCTCGCCACCAGACCCAGACCCACCAGGACGGCGACCCAACGAACAACGCGTGTCATCGCGACCACGCTCCTTCCCTCCCAGTTACGTCCGGCCGCCGATGGCGGCCGTCACGCTAACGACAGCGTATCCCGGGTGGGTCACCCTCTGCAGGGCGAACGGCACCTGGATCGAAGGGCCACCGCCTCGGTGACGGCCTGGGGGCCTCCAGGGGGGCGGAGGGTCGACGCTCCGCGTCTCGGCAGCGATCAGGCGGCGGGGGAGCGGGAGAGCGCGGGTGCCACCGAGACCGGCTCGTGGCCGGCCGCCACGTGGGTCACGCGGACGGCGAACTCGCGGGCGACGCGAGCCGGCAGATCGGCCCGGAGCCAGCGCGACACACGCGTGGGAAGCGTCGAGATCACGATCTCGTCGTATGCCCTCCGCCGCATCTCGTCGCGGATCGCGTTCAGCGGACTGAAGTCTCCGAGCACCGTCGTGACGTCGATGCCGGTGCGTCGCAGGTTCGCTGCGGCCTGGTTCATCCGCCGTCGCGCCTGGCCGCGTGCCGCCGCCTCGTCCCAGGTCCAACCGCTCCTTGGCGGCGTCGCGGGCACCAGCAGGGTCACGACGGTCGGAGCACCGTTCGCCCGGGCCCGGATCGCGGCGGACACGTGTGGCCCCGCCGCCGTGCGGTCGGCGACCAGCAGGATCAGTCGGGGGCGCATCGATGCCCTCCTTCCCGGGCCTCCAAGCCCTCGACCTCGATCCAACACGACGTCGGGTAAAGGGCAAACCAAGAGCGTCCAAGCATCGCGCAAGGGTTCCTCGGATATGCGTGGGACCATGACCATGGGTACGCTGCCCGTGCCGACCTCGAGGTTCCCGCGGCGCCGATCCTGGGGCGGCTGACCCGGGCCGACCTGCTGGTCGACCGCGTGGTCGGCTGATCCTGGCGCCACGCGTCGGTCTCGGGATCCCGCCCCTGCTAGGTTTCGGCCTCGATGGATGCCGACGTCGTGGTGCTGGGGGCCGGGTTCGCGGGGATCACGGCCGCGCGGGATCTGCACGCCGCCGGGTACCGCGTGCGCGTGCTGGAAGCGCGCGACCGGATCGGCGGGCGCACCTGGTACCGCGAGATCCCGGGAACCGGCGCGTGGGCGGAGTACGGCGGCATGTTCTTCTCGCGCGAGACCCAGCCGCACCTGGCGACGGCCATCGAGCGGTACGGGATCGCCGTGTCTCCCTCGATCGAGCCGGCGCAGGTCGCGTGGGTCCGGGGTTCCGAGCGCCGCCAGGGCACGGAAGCCCTCGACGCGGTGCGGGACAAGCTCGCGAGCTCTGGCCTGGCCGAGTACCTTCGGACCACGGCCGCTGGCTTCGGCGGCGCGGGCCGGGTCTCGCTGGCAGCGCAGGACATCGCCACCTCGGCCTGGATCGACTCCCTGGACGCCGACGACGAGGGGGCCGACTACCTACGGTCGTTCATGGCGGCGATGGGAGGCACGAGGATCGAGCGGAGCTCGGTGCTGCCCCTCCTGTGGGACATGGTCGAGCTCGGGTACAGCCCGGTCGACGCGTACGTCGACATGGGCGAGCTGTTCGTCGACGGGACGAAGAGCCTGGTCGACTCGATGGCCGCGGGCGTCGACGTGGCGTTCGGCGCGGTGGTGACGAGCGTGCGACACGACGATCAGGGGGTCGCGGTGAGCCTGGCCGATGGCACCGTGGCGCATGCTCGAGCCGCGATCGTCGCGCTTCCGCTCAACGTGTGGGCCGACGTGGCGTTCGATCCACCGCTGGCGCCCGCGAAGCGCCGGGCGGCCACCGACCGGCATCCCGGAGAGGTGACCAAGGTGCTGGCCGTCGTCCGGGACGCGCCCGAGACGTTCCTGGGCATGGGGTGGGACACGCCGATCAATGCGGGGTTCGTGACCAAGGCCGCCGGCGACGGACGGCTGTTCATGGGCTTCTCGGTTCAGCAGCGGGTCGATCTGTCCGACCACGTTGCGCTGGCGGGTGCCGTGAACGCCCACCTGCCGGAGGCGACCGTCGTGGCGACCGGCGGACACGACTGGGTGAGCGACCCATACGCGAAAGGCACGTGGCTCGCGATCCCGCCGGGTTGGTTCAGCGACGGAACGTTCGAGGCGCTGTCCGAGCCTGAGTCCCGGCTGGCGTTCGCCGGTTCCGACATCGCGCGCGAGGGGGCCGGGTGGATCGAGGGGGCGCTCGCCAGCGGCGCAGCCGCGGCCACCCACGTGCAGCAGCTGTTGGTGCCGGCATGAGACTCGCTGCGGGAAACCTGGCCCCGGCGTTCGCGTTGATCGACCAACGCGGAGCGACCGTGCGGCTCGAAGATCTGCGGGGCCGCAAGGTCCTCGTGTACTTCTACCCGGAGGCCGACACACCCGGGTGCACGACGCAGTCGTGCGACGTGCGAGATCATCGGCGCGAGCTCGCGGGGCTCGGCGTCGACGTCATCGGCATCTTGCCCGACCTGCCCGACGAACAGTTGGCGTTCGACCGGAAGTACTCGCTGGGCTTCCCCTTGCTCTCCGACCCCGATCACGCCGTGGCCGAACGCTGGGGGGCATGGGGCGAGAAGAAGCTCTACGGGAAGACCTCCGTCGGTCTGATCCGCTCGTCCTTCCTGGTCGATGAGGAGGGCAGGGTCGAGCGCGCCTGGTACCGGGTGCCGGCCGCGCAGACGGTGCCGCGGGCCAGAGCCGCCCTCTGAAGCGTCACGCGTCCAGCCGGTAGAAGCGCAGGAAGTCGTGCTCGATCGGGAGCACCGAGACATCCCCGAAGCCCGCGCTGGTCGCGTAGTCGCGGAAGGTCGACATCCGCATGACGGTGCCCGTGCCGGCCGAGGTGTGATCTTCCATCGCCGACGGAAGGCAGCAGAGCACGCTGTACGTGTAGAACAAGCGCTCGGTCTCGCTGGCCGGCGCCACGAACGCGTCCTCGGTGCGCTCGTCGGCGACGATCAGCGTGCCTCCGGGCTTGAGCATCTTCCTGATCGCGCTCAGCACCGACACCGGCTGGGACAGATCGTGGATGGCTTCGACCACCACCGCCAGGTCGTACTGGCTCTCCAACGCGGGGTCGGCGGCGTCGCGCGCCTCGAACCGGACCCGATCGGCCACGCCGGAGCGCTCCGCGTTCTCCCGCGCCAGCTCGATCGAGAGCTCGTCCAGGTCGTAGCCGTCGACGGTGATGTTCGGATACGCCCGGGCCAGCGAGATAGCGGCCCAGCCGACCCCGCACGCGATGTCGGCGACCCGTGCTCCGGGCTCGCTCGCCAACCGGTCGTGCAGGTCTTCGATCGAGGGCAGGTACTCGGTGCCGAGCGAGCCCAGCAGCCACGGCCGGTTGAAGTCGCCCTGGGCCTCGGTCAGATCACGGCCGTACGAGCTCCACCCGACCAGAGCGCCGGTGCGGAACGCCGACGCCAGCTCGGGCATCGAGCGGGCGATCGCGACGAACGACTTGCAGAGCGGTGCCATCGAATACGGGCTGTCGAGGTCCAGCAGGGGCTCCGCGTGACCGGCGGGCAATGTGTAGCGGCGTTCGTCGTGCGCCGCCGCAGGGTCGTCCACCGACAGGATGCCCGCGGCCGCCTGCTGCTCGAGCCACTCGCGCGCGTAGCGTTCGAAGATACCGGCACGCTGCGCGAGCTCGGCAGGCGTGAGCGGGCTCGAAGTCTCGAGCACGCGGTACAGCCCGAGCGTGTCGCCCAGATAGACGGTCAGCAGCTCGCCCATCCCCAGGCTGGCTTCGAACAAGCGCCCCACGAGCGCGTCGCGCTGGGCGTCGGCGTCCATCATCGTGGTCCTCCTTCGGTGTAGGTCCGGCAGCGTCCGGGTTCCCGGCGCGAAGCCCTGTCGAGAGGGATTGTCCCCCGCGGCCTTCGATCCCGTCGAGCCGGCGGCCGCCCGCGGGGGATCGGCTCGCGATCCGGCCGCCCGGCGCGGTACGGTCGCGGCTTCCGCCGAGAGGAAGGCCACCACGATGAGCGACGGTTCCCTCCGAGGCCCACGGGCCGAACGCCTCTTGGACGTCCGCACCCCGGCCGGCGTGGACATCGCGCCCGACGGAACGGTGGTCTTCGTGCTGCACGACACCGTCTCCGAGCACGGGGTCTCGGTGCCGAGCAGCCTGTGGCGGCTAGGCCCCGACGACAGCCTGGACCAGCTCACCGAGGGCGGGTCCGGCGACCGGGCTCCCGCCTGGTCGCCGGACGGCACCAGGCTGGCGTTCGTCTCGGACCGGCTCCGCCCGGGGCATCACCTCCCGTACACGATGTCGATAGGGGACGAGCCGACGCTTGCCGTCACGTTCCGCGGCTCGGCCGAAAGCGTGCTGTGGTCCGCCGACGGTTCACGGCTGTTGGTGCTGGTGGCGGACCCGGGCTCCTACGGCACCGAGTTCTCCGCCGTCGCGGTGACCGGCGCCGAGCCCGATCCCGACCCGATCGTGCGCCGTCCGGACGACGCGTGGCGCCGGCTGTTCCTCGTGGAGCTGTCCTCAGGCGAGGCCACCGAGGTCGGCCCCGACCACCGCAGCGTGTGGGAGGTGGACTGGGACGGCGCGGACATCGCCATTGCGATCGTCTCGGAAGGCTCGGGCGGCTCGGGCTGGTACCGGAGCACGGTGGCGCGGCTGGATCTGGCCAGCCGCCGGGCGACCTCGTTGTACCGACCGACCTGGCAGCTGGAAGGGCTGGCCCTGTCCCCGGACGGGACGAGGGCATCGATAGTGGAGGGCTATTCGAGCGACCACGGCCTGCTGAGTGGCAGCGTCAAGGTGGTCGATCTGGCCAACGGAACCACCGACGATCCCTGGCCCGATCTCGAGACGGTCGGCATGGCCTCCTGGGCCGACCCGGGCTCCCTCTGGTACGCGCGCTACGACAGCACCGGCACCGCGTGCGGCCGGATCGGCGTGGACGGCTCACGGGAGGAGATGTGGACCGGTGCCGCATTCATCGGGGACGAGATCACGAAACCCTCGTGCGCGATCACCGAGGGTGCCGAGACGGTCTACGCGACCCACCAGGGTCACGGGCAGGCTCCCGAGCTCGCGCGGTTCGATCATGTCACCCGCGAGTGGATCCGACTGACCTCGTTCAACGACGCGATCGTCGAGGGCACGGTGTTCCCGGACATCCGCATGATCAGCTGGAACGCGTCCGACGGGCTTCGGATCGACGGGTTGTTGCTGACGCCCTGCGACGCCCAGGGGCCGCTGCCGCTGCTGACGCTCGTGCACGGGGGCCCAACGTGGTGCTGGAACGGCTACTTCTCCGACAACGAGCCCAACGCCGTGCTGCTGGCCGACGCCGGCTACGCGGTGCTGCTTGCGAACCCACGGGGGAGCAACGGGCGCGGCCATGCCTTTGCCCAAGCCGTGATCGGCGATCCTGGCGGCAACGACTTCGGCGACATCATGGCCGGGGTCGACCTGTGCATCGAACAGGGCGTCGCGGACCCCGACCGGCTGGGCATCTCGGGCCTGTCCTACGGCGGCTACATGGCCGCGTGGGCGATCACCCAGACGGACCGGTTCACCGCGGCGGTCGGACACTCGGTCATGTCCAACTGGGTCTCGTTCCACCTGACCTCGGACATCTGGGCGTGGGACGACTTCGTGATCGGCGAGGAGTGGTCGGATCCGAGCGGCCCGTACGTGCGGTGCTCGCCGATCTACCAAGCGGCCAAGGTCACGACGCCGACGCTGATCGTTCAGGGCGCCATGGACCGGTGCACGCCGGTCGGCCAGGCCGAGGAACTGTTCTCGGCCATCGCCCGCGCGGGGGCCGACGTCGAGCTCGTCGTCTATCCCAGGGAAGGGCACGTCCCGTTCGAGCGCGCGCACGCGCTGGACTCGATCCTGCGAACGCAGGCCTGGTTCGACCGCTACCTCAAGCCGTAGACGATCGTTCCGTTGTCCATGTGCTCGCTCGACGTGATGCGCGGTTGATCCCGGAGCCCGCATGGGTGTCGACGATGCCGCAGCCATCGGATTGCTCGTGTCGACGTGCCAGTCGAACGCCTTGCGGTAGAAGTCCTGCAGGGCTTCCGCGTCCTCGCCGTACGGCTCGAAGTGCACCACCGGTGCGCCCATCGATCCCCCTCGCCCTCGTCGGCGGCCATCATGGGCACTGGATCGGGAACGGCGTCAGGGTCGCACGTAGGCGGTCTTGACCTGCGTGAAGAACTCGACCGCATACCGGCCCTGCTCGCGGCTACCCATGCTCGAGCCCTTGGTCCCGCCGAACGGGACGTGGAAATCGACGCCGGCAGTGGGCAGGTTGACCATCACCAGGCCGGCCTGCAGCCCGTCGCGGAATCGGGCCGCCTGCTTCAGCGACGTGGTGCACACGCCGGCCGAGAGCCCGAACTCGGTGTCGTTGGCGACCGTCAGCGCCTCGTCGGCGTCGGCCACCTTCACCACGGAAGCGATGGGGCCGAAGATCTCTTCGCGGTTCACGCGCATGTCGTTCTTCGTGTTCACGAGCAGCGCGGGGGACAGGTAGAAGCCATCGGTGTCGCGCTCCAGACGTTCTCCGCCGGTAGCGACCTCGGCGCCTTCCTCTCTGCCGATCCGAAGGTATCCGACGTCCTGGTCCAGCTGGGGCCCGTCGACGACGGGACCGATCTGCGTGTCGTCCGCGAGCGCGTGTCCCACCTTCAGTCGCCCCATCGCGTCGACCGTGGCCTCGATGAACGCGTCGTGGATCCCTTCGGTGACGATCAGCCGCGAGCTGGCGGTGCATCGCTGCCCCGTCTGGAAGAAGGCACCCTGGACGGCGCAATCGACCGCCACGTCCAGGTCGGCGTCGTCCAGGATCACCAGCGGGTTCTTGCCGCCCATCTCCAGCTGACACTTGGCGAACCGCTCGGCGCACGCGAGCGCGACCTGTTTGCCCACCGCCTGCGAGCCGGTGAAGGTCACGCCGCGCACCTTCGGGTGGTGGATGAGCCGCTCGCCCACGGTGCCGCCGCTCCCGTTGACCAGGTTGAAGGTGCCCGGGGGAAGGCTGGCCCGCGAGACGATCTCGGCCAGCGACCACGCGCTGGCGGGCACCAGCCCAGCGGGCTTCAGGACCACCGTGTTGCCGTAGGCGAGCGCCGGCGCCACCTTCCACGCCGGGATCGCGATCGGGAAGTTCCACGGCGTGATGATCCCGATCATGCCGAGCGGCTCGCGCAGCACGTCGACGTCGACCCCCGGACGGACCGAGCGGACGTGCTCACCGCCGACCCTGAGCGCCTCGCCGGCGAAGAACTTGAAGATCCAGGCCGCCCGCAGGACCTCGCCGATCGCCTCGGCCTTGGGCTTGCCCTCCTCGCGCGCGAGCTGGGTGCCGAGCTCTTCGGAACGGGCGGCGAGCTCGGCGCCGATGGTGTCCAGGGCCGTGAAGCGGTCGGCCGGCGTGGCCGCCGCCCATGCCGGGGCGGCCCCGAGCGCGGCCTCGACGGCGGCGTCCACCTGTTCGGCGTCGCCCAGGGCGTACTCGCCGACGATGTCGGTCAGGTCAGAGGGGTTCGTGTTCGCCACCGTGGTGCCACCGGCGATCCACTCGCCACCGATCAGGTTCTCGTGCATGTCCATCGCCGCTCGCCCCCTCGCATCGTCCTGGTCGGCGACCGCCTTCGAGCGGACGCACCGGGGAGCCTACGGCGCGAGCGAGCTGGCGCCCGCCTCGACGCGCCGGCAGGCCCGCGCGACCGCAGGGATCGCGCGGGCCCGTCGCAGCGGAGTGGCTACATCACGTCGATCGTCTTGGACCGGTCCTTGGCGCAAGTCGTGTGCATAGCCTCGTACCGCGGCGCCACCGCGAAGTAGTGGCCGCTCGGGTGCATGACGTCGATCTTCCACACTCCCTCGTCGTTGGTCCGGTCCTTGCCTTGCAGCGACGGGCCGTCGGCCGTTGCCTCGTAGAGCTTGACCAGGCGTCCGGAGACACAGTCCGCCTCGGACGCGCTCACCGTCCCGTGGAACAGCTCCTTCGCGGCGTTGTACCTGATCGATACCGTCGTCGCCACGGCGGCCGAAGCCGAATTGGCCCCTGCTATCGCGATGATCGTTCCGGCCAGCAACGCGATCGCTGATCGTCGCATCGTTCCCTCCTCGTCTCGAACCGATGGCGAGGACCCTAGGGAACGCTGCTTTCCGAACCCTTATCGCGGTCTTGCTGCGCGCGGAACTCTGTGTGGCGGTGGGGCCGGCCCGAAGGACCAGCCCCACCACGCCCGTTCAGTCGCGGGAGAGCCAGGTCACGCGGACGCCGTTCAGCATGGGCGGCCTCCCGTTGGCCCGGTCGAACCGGAGGCGCAGCGTTCCGTCCTTGACCTGCACCCGGAAGGTGCGCGTCAGTGCTTGGTACCGGCCCACTCGCGCCGCGACGTCCAGGTTGTCCAGGACCAGGTCGCCCTGGGCGTAGATGTCCATGATGCGATCGAATTCCCCGACGCCTGCCGTCAGTTCCGCGAACTCCAGGGTGACCCGGTACCGGCCGTCGGGCACCGTGAACCGGTACGCGTCCATGCCGTACCGTTGCGAGCGGAACACCGCCTGGTACCGCGTGGCCGCGATCGTGTGGTCGACGCGCTTCGAGGACGAGTCGCCGACGTAGCCGAAGCCATCATCGCGGAACG